>Ga0180007_10005298_pt1 | contig 13165 bp, 16 predicted proteins | sample MM_PC_MetaG_FD_121122 | JGI IMG/M metagenome (GOLD analysis project Ga0180007, IMG submission 121122) | Groundwater microbial communities from the Aspo Hard Rock Laboratory (HRL) deep subsurface site, Sweden - MM_PC_MetaG | ecosystem: Environmental > Aquatic > Deep subsurface > Groundwater... | reverse complement strand
GATATTTATGAAGTAATAGAATTAGATGGAACAGAAAAGATAAAGTTAAATGAAGATTGTATTAGTGGTTATGTCGTATTAGAGGATAAAGAACTTAGTTTGAGTGGAGAAGAAGTAGAAGTTAAGATTAAAGGTAAAACTTATAAAGCTATAATAAACTAAATAACTTAACTAAACTAAAATAAATTATATGAAACTTTATAAAACCTTAAAAAAAGGATTAAGAAGTGAAAGGGGTAACCATAAATGGCAGCTTAATAAGTGGGATAAAATAAAAGGTAAATTATCTATGTGCAATAATGGTTTTCATTGTTCTAAAAGAATTATAAACGCTATGGATTATGTTGCTCCAGACATTATTGCAGAAGTGGAAGTTAGAGGAAAATCAATTAAAGATGATGATAAGCAATGCTGGGAAGAAATGCGAATAACTAAAATTTGGAAATGGACAGAAAAAGATAGTGTTGCTATGGCGATTTATGTAGCAGAGTTAGTTTTACCTATTTATGAAAAACAATATCCTAATGATAATAGAATAAAAAATACTATTGAAGCTGCAAAAAAAGTTTTAGAAAAAGATACTAAGAAGAACAGGGATGCTGCGAGGGCTACGGAGTGGGCTGCGAGGGCTACGGAGTGGGCTGCGAGTGCGGAGTGGGCTGCGTGGGCTGCGAGGGCTACGGAGTGGGCTGCGAGTGCTGCGAAATACGAAAAAATACTAAACAAAATAGAAAAGTGGATTCATAAAAGAATAGAATTTTAATAAAACTTAATATTAAATTTATGCACAAAGAAACGATAAAATTACTCTTTAAAGGTTTATTATTTATAATATTTTGTTTTATATTTTATATTATTTGTCTTAATTCATAAATTAACCATCAAATTCTATGGATCCAAACAATAAAATTAAACTTATTAGCTTGTGGCATCCAGTTGGTGATAAATGGGTTTTATTTTACCAGATTAAAAACATAGATGGAAAAATAATGTATTTTACTGATGGAAAAGAAGTTGATACCACAGATTTGCCAAATAAAAGTAGTTTTCATTTTACAATCGTAAAAGATGATGATGTGGATAGTAATTAGCTTATTAGCGTTCATTCTGGGCTTTATTTTAGGCCTTATTTGGGGTTTAAAACGCTTTTTAGGTAAAATGTATGTAAAAGCCAGTTTTAACGGATTTAAGGGTAAAATCATGGTAAAGCCGGGAAGTGTAAAGCCAATAGAGATTATTACTCTTAAAACTGAAAAGGAATTAGAACAGGAAGAACACGACAATTTATGGAAGGCACTTTATAAAAGAGGATTTAAAAAATAAATTTATGAAAGCACACACAAGAGTAACAAAAAATGAACTAAAAAGCGTGCCACGGCCTAGGCGCTTTACTTTAACTAATTTCCAAGGTGAAAAATTAACTTTGGAATTTTACCATAATAAATCCTGTTTTGAGACAGACATGATTAAGGTTTGTGTCGGAGATCACTGCTCTTATGTTTTAAGGGATGAAATTTACCGCTATCTTGATAATTGCTATATTAAAGATAAAGATCCAGATCTCTATTCTGATGAAGATTTGCGAGGTATGGAAAGGCAAAATTATATTAAACCTACAAATCCTAAATATACACCAATAAATAAATAAATTTATGATTAAAGATGATTTTGCAAATGATCCTACCCATAAAAGATTGTGTAAATATTTGTTAAAAATTTTTCCATGGGAGATTGATTTTCTATTTAATGCTAACCTTAATAATTCCTCTACATTTCCAACAAAATTTCCAGGAAGAAAGATGATTAATATTGAAAAAGCAAAAAAACTTGCTCTACAAAAAAATAAAATTCTGAATAATAATTAAATAAAGGGGTAGAATTTATTTTATAAAAAAAACTTGGTTAAAATAAACTATGACTAAGAAAGGGCAAAAACCAATACCAAAAGGGGTGATTAGATATGTGGATCAAAGAGCCATGGAATTAAGGTATCGTGGCGAGTCAATTAGAGAAATTATAGAAACGCTTAAAGAAGAAAAGATTCCTAATATTCCTGGTCAACATACACTTAGAAGTTACTTTAGGCCTGGTTGCCGTTTAGATAAACCATTTGCCAAATATTGTGAAAAAGCTAATGAAGAATTACAGACTCAAGCTATTAATTCTATGGGTTTGTTAGCGAAAGAGGCAGTTAAAGCTATTAGAGATTCAATTAAAGATGGCAATATAAATTTAGCTTTACGTGTTTTAGAGCAAATAAAAATGTTGGATGCTCAAGTTTCAGGATTTGCGAAGCCACTTAGTTTTGAAAGAATAATTTTTAATCAAAATGAACCAAACAAATTACCAAAAGAATCTATGGTTATTGACGAAGAATCGACAGATATACTTCCAGAGCCAACTGAAGATAACGAATAAACAAGGGAAAACAGTCCCTTTTTTATTAAACCCAATTCAGTTAAAAATTGATGAGGTTGTTAAAAAATTGGAGAAAAAAAATAAACCGATAAGGATTCTTATTTTAAAAGCCAGGCGTGAAGGCGTAACTACTTATGTTGGCGGTTATATTTTTAATGACACTGCCTGCAATCCTAATGTTTCTTCGCTGATTACAGCACATATCCCAAAATCAACCAATGATATCTTTGATATTTACAAATTATTTTATGATGAACTTCATCCGGCAATTAAGCCAATGAGGCGCTATAATAACCGGACTGAATTAGTCTTTGATAATCCTTCTGGCAAAGACAGGGAAAATAATCCAGGGCTTAGGTCAAAAATAGTAGTGGCTACTTCCAATACGATTGAATTGGCCCGTGGATCAAGGTTAAATCATTATCATGGATCAGAAGTAGCTTATTATAAGAATGCAAAAAAACTGATGATTGGCGTATTTAATGCTGTGCCTTATGAACCAAATACCTCAATCTGGTTAGAAACAACCGCTAACGGAGTTGGTGGCTGGTATCATAAATTTTTCTATAAAGCTTATCGCAAAGAGAATGAATATATTGCTTTATTTTTTGCCTGGTGGCAATTCCCAGAATATCGAAAACAAATAAATGTAGTAAAGAAAAAACATATTATCTCCAGTTTAGATGACGAAGAAAAGGTATTGGTTAAAAAATTCAAATGCTCAATTCAGCAACTTGCCTGGCGCCGGTGGGCTATAGAAAATCTTTGCCAAGGAGAGATTGAGTTATTTCATCAGGAGTTTCCTTCAACTATTGAAGAAGCTTTTATCACTTCTGGTCGTCCAGTTTTTAACCGTAATAATCTGCAATTATTTAAAGTTAGAAAAGGACAAAGAGGTTATATTGAAAATAAGAAATTTTTTAAAGATGAAAAAGGTGATCTGGTTATTTATCAAATGCCTATTAAGGGTAGAAACTATGTCATAGGCGGAGATGTAGCCGAAGGAAAACTAATTGAATCATCTGACGAGGAAAATGAGTTTGATAATTTTACAAGGTTAAAAGGTGATTGGTCAGTTTTAGTGGTAATGGATGCCGTAACGCGGAATGTAGTCGCAAAATACCGAGGCCATCCTGATCCTGATATTCTAGGCGATATTGCAATCAATCTTGGTTATTTCTATAACACTGCACTTCTGGCTATTGAAGCAAATCCAGGCGGCTATGGCATTGTAACTAATAAAAGAATTTACAAAAAGAAATATCCGAAGAATAAAATTTATTTTTCAGTCATTGTTGACCGCGCCAAAAATAAAAAAACCAGAAAGATTGGCTGGTGGACTACTACTAAATCCAGACCATTATTAATTGCCATCGGCAAAACTTATATCCGCGAAATGACTGGAGAAATAAACGATCTGGAAATTATCAGTGAGTGCATGACTTTTATTGTCAAAGAATCAGGCAAAGAAGAAGCGGAAATAGGCTGTTATGATGACTGCTGTTTAGCTTTTTGTATTGCTTGTTATGTAATTGAGAAATCAGCTTCGTCATTAGTGATGATAAAAAAAGATAATAAAATTAAGAAAGGTAATACTTGGGATCATTTAGTCCCGCAAATACCTTTTATAGAGGAGTAAAAAATAATATAGCGGAGAGAAAATTGCAGCATAGGGCATCTGCGGCCAACTCTCCGGCCAATCTCAAAAAAAAGTGAATAACGGTGGTGTTACAAACCACAAGGATAAAAATCTATGATCTTTTTATGGCGGGTTGGATAACCATCCCCTATCTCTTAAAAATTAATTTAAAACTTATGAAAATAACAAATTGTATACCAATTATAGGATTAGGAATAACTTCACTACTTTTTTTAATTTGGTTTATTGCTACGCTTATTTATTTTTCAATCATTATTAAAGTTTTACTAATTAGTTTATTAATACTTTTTATTAGTTGGTGTTCAATAAAAGTTGAAAAAATTATTAACCAATGAAAAACATGGAAGAATTAGAATTAAGCACAGCTCCAAGAAAAATTGAAGGCAAATATCCTTGTCTGTCAGAAGCCGGCCAATCTCAAATTGAAACCATTTTAAACGCTAAAGTTAAAGATGGAATTAAATTAAATAAACGAGGATTAAACCCAAAATTACCATCTAAAATTAAAGTTAGCCAAAAAGAATGGGATATTTATCAGCTTCATCCTGATGTTGTTAGTATGTATGAATGTTATGGTCCAGAAGGTCAGGAATTAAAAGAAGGCATCAAAAATGGCACAGTTAGTCTAACTTATAAAACTGTTAAGTTAGAAATAAAAAAAGCCCATGCAGAATCAAAGGAAACAAAATTGGATTAAAAAACATGGTAAAAAAAATTATTACCAGTTTTTAGAAATTATTGACCGAGAAAATGGAGTTTATCGGTTAATGATTATTTTTAAAGTAACCAAACGAACTGTTTATTATTGGAGAAGAATTTTAAGGTGAATTATTCATTTAATGTTTGTAATTCTACAATTTGATCATAAACTGCATTTGTTAAAATTTTAAGTTCCGTCAGCCGATTGATAAAATCCTGCTCGCCCTGAGGATTACCTTTGAATTTTTTCAGTTTTTTAAATATCACCGTTGCCCGTTTGCCGTTTTTTATGCCAAGTTCAGAAATAGCTTTTTCTGTTGGTGTTAACTGTTGATCCTTGGCATAATCTTTAAGTTTTTTATAAGTGTCATCATCAAGCTCATTGAGCTTTTTTTGTTCTTCGGCCGGAGTTAATCCCTGAAGTTCTTTATAGAGATTAGGAATTTTAATATCTTTTATGTTTTGTCCGGTAAGATAGTTCCAAGCATTTATTGGCGAGGTCTGACTTTCTAAAAGCAATCTTGAAATAGTTGCTTTTTGCGATTTACCAGAAGAATAAGTGCCTGCCAAACCGCTAAATTCGGCAAAGGAAGTTATTCCGGCACTTTGTAAGTCGTTTGCCACTCCGAATTTATATTTATCATGCTCAACTGCCTGATAATAAGCCGTTTGAATAATGTTTTGCCAAGAAAAAGGAATGGGAGTAAATCCTTCAAAAGTTATTCCATTCCCGCTTAAACCTTTTATAGCCGTTCTAGCCGGACCGCTTAATTTTCCGCTGATTGCCGAAATAGGCCTGTTTAAGATATTCCAAGTTTGTCCCCAGTTTCCCATTAAGTCAAGATAATAAGGATTGCCTTTTTCATCAGTTATATTGGTCTGAATCTTATACCATTGATCGGGATCATCATTTTCAAAAGTGGAATGTCCAGTGGTGGCGTAAGAAATTATATTCGCAATTCCTAAACCATAAATTATTTTTCTAATTGTCGCCCTTCTGTTAATTACACCTGTGATTCCTTTCTTAAACAATCCACCGGTTTCCCTGCCGATAGTTCTTAAGCTGCTAGTCAGGTAATCTTTGGCAAAAAGAAGTATATTAGCATATCTTTGATGTGAACGGCTTATTGCTTTAGGATTTCTGGCCATTAGTTTTTCCCAATTTTGACCGCCAAGGAAATCATTGATTGCCCTACCAGCTAAAATATTGATTTCCCTTTCCGTTTTTTGAGGGAATTTCTTAGCCATTACTTCAACTAAATCCATCCAAGCCCTGGTTTTTGCCGGAATCATAACTGATTGCCATTGATATTTCTCCAGGCCCTTAAAAAATCCAGTTATTTTTTTACCGATTATAGTCAACCATTCAGGGGATTTGTCGCTTAATCTAGAAATAAATTTAGTCAAAGTCGACTGCTGGTCATTAACTACCGAAGAAAGTTTGTCAAGAAAAATCTTGTCAAATTCCTCGTATCTTCCCTGCTGGATAAATTCAGAAGCCCTGATAATATCTTTTGTTTCCACTCCGGAAGACAAAGCAATTTCCTTGAGCCAGTTCCAAGTGCCTTTAATAAATCCAGTAGTGGCAATTTGGCCTCTTAATGCTTGGGGAAGCTGGAAAAGGTCGCCAGTTGCCTGAAAAAATCTCAATGCTCTGACAGTATCCTCGAAACTACTTGGTTTAAGCTTATTAAGAACCTCTTTTAAAGCATTAAAATCCCGTTCTTTCAGCATTACTCCCCTTAATCCTTGAGCGCCCATTATATCACCGGCATCTCTCCAGCCTAAATCAATTAATCGACCTCTTTCACTGACAATTTTTCCATAATAATCATTAATTCTTATTTCCGCTACTGCTTTAAGTTCATTGATTTTATCCAAGGCGATTCGTCTGGTTAATTTATTTGTCAATTTTAATTTTTCTGTTGCCGTTTCCACATCGGCAAAAAGCGCCTTTAGATAATCTTTGGCATCCCGCAAAGTCAGTTCTTTTTCTTCGGCCAATGTCTTTGCTTCCTGTTTAAACCATTCTTTTTCATTTTGCTTTATAATATTATAGGTTTCCTGATTAATAGCTTTCTTATTTTTTAAATCGTTTAAAACATTTTCTTTTTCTTTGACCAGCCAATCTCGGATAGTTATTTTTTTCTCTTTAACCAATAAAGGGTCGTAAACTTCTTTAATGGCAGTATCCCCGCTTTTGGCCAATCCTCTCATAACATCAATAAAATCTTTGTTGGCGGTTATTCTTCTGGTCAATTTATAATTAGCTCCCAATGAAGCGACCACATCTCTTTTTGTCCTTAAACCAAATTGTTTTAGCCAGATATCCCTTTCATCAGCAGTAGCGAATTTTCTGGCTTGATCAGCGATATTTTTAATTGATAACCTTGAAACACCGAGCTTCTGTCCAGTCAACTGTTCACGAAAAGTTACACTGGAAGCATTTTTCATATTAGCCAATCGTTCGGCTGATGCCACCGCGCCATCAGAATTTTCAAGAATTGTCCTTAAATAAGTGTCGTCATTCCAGGCATGCTCCAAAAGTCCTCTGGTTTGTTTTTCAGCAGTCAGAGTTTTGTTCAATGTTTTTATTTCATTTAACAATTGATCGCCGCCTTTGACTTTTAGGCCTTCGGAAATGGTATATTTTTGCGGATTGTCAATGGCATTGAATAGTTCTGTTTTTTCCGCTTCGGTCAGTTTCATTTTATCCAATCTGTTGACGACCGGTTTAGCTTCCTCAATGATTTTTCTTTCTTGAACCTGTTTTTTCCCGATAGCATATTCAATGGGGGTTTCGCCTTTAAATCTTGGTTCAATAGCAGGTTTTTCAACTATTTTTGGGATAATTGCCGGTTTTTTTGTTATTTTTCTAACTGATTGTCTAAACTCCTCCGCACTTTTATATTTACGAGCTTCTTCAGCTAAAGGTTCTAGGTCTTTGGGGATAGCTGATGGCTTTGGAGTTTCTGGCTTTGGCTTAACTCCAGGCACTTTAACAAAACCAGCTTCCGATTTTAATAAATCACCGAGTAATATAGGTCTGCCTGTTTCCACATCAATCGTGCCTCTTCTCTTTATAACATCAACCCAACTAATACCTTCACCTGATGCCTGTTTAAAAGCGGCAAGTTTATTAGCATCGGTTTCTACTCCCCTTGTGATACTATATAAATCATCCCAGGTAAGTTTAGTGATTTCGCCTGGCTTAACCTTAATGTTTTTAACTTTGGTCCAAAGATTTTTAGATGTTTGGGTTAATGGTTTTGCAGCTAAACCATAAACAATAGACAAATCAATAGCAGTTTCCGCACCGGCCATTATTCCAACAACTAAAGGATTATATCCTTTGGCAATACCTTCTCTGATTTCATCCTGAATTGTTTTAACTTTATAATACGCTTCTTTGTCGGTCATCTGCGGTCCGGAATACAAAAATTCTTCCAACTTGCTTTTAGTCGGCTGGTCTGATTTTAATAAATTTCTCAACTCAACAACGCTATCCCAATACTTTTCTGGAATTTCCGTTATTTGTTCTGCCAATTCTTTAATTGGTTTATAAAACTCTCCTGCTGGGCTTGTCGCCGGTTTGATTTCAATCTTTTTATTTATAAATGGAATTTTAAAGGACGGTGCTTCTGGCACAAATGGTTTTTTAGTTAAAACCTCGCCTGCTTTCATTTTTTGATCAGGAGTTAAGCCAGCACCAACCTCAAATTCCATCTTTTCTTTTTTCTCTGTTAATCTTTTTGCAAAATTACTAACTGGCTTACCAGTTATTTTCACTGTTTCTGGTATGGCTTCAGTTACATATTTTTTAGTCCCTTCGCCTAAAACTTTTGATTTTTCTTGTAATGGTTCAATGACTTTGCCAGCCGTTTCGCTTATTTTCATTAATGCCTTTTTGAAATTTGAAATAATGCCTTCCTTTGGCTTTTTTAATTCCTTAATCAATTTTACGGATTGTCCTTGAGTAATGTCGCCATCCTGAAACAACTTAATAATCGCTTTTTCCTGAGCCAAACGGCCGGCTTGCCGCTTTTCGTCAGCTAATTTATTTGAAGGAATGCGTTTTAAAATATCCAAAAGATTTCGTTTCGCCTTTACGGTCTTTAAGTTTATTTCCTCGTCGGTTCCGCCCAATGCTTTGGGAATAATATGGTCAAGTTCGGTTTGTAAAGTCCCCAAAATATCCTTTCTTTTAAGGCCGTCTTTTTTGGCCTGGGTTTCATATTCAGCTTGAGTAAAATCTTTTCTCGGGGTAACAAAACTTTCCGGTTGCCAGAATTGGCTCTTAGCCTGACCGCCAGTGGCAAAAGTAATGGTTTTTAAAGGAGTGATTTTAACCTCGCCTGATTTTTCCACCATTTCTCTGGCCCTGGTTTCGGACATTCCCAAACCGATATACGCTTTGATTCTTTCTTCCTTTAATTTCTGTTGCTGGGTAGTTGTTGTGGTTGTTATTAATCCTTTCTTTTCTCTTAACTTGTTCAACGCAGCCGAAAAACCGCCGCCTGTCGTCTGCGGCGGTTTAGTGCCTGATCTTAACTTGTTCAATTCGTCTTTAAAACTCATTGATTTATAATCAAACCACGAGAAGAAGATGAAGTCGGTTTATATTTCTTAAATTTGCTGTCAAAAATTACGGCATCACCGCCATCATCAATCCATAATTTCCTTATTTCAGCATAAAGTTCTTCGGTAGCTTTACCACTAGCATCAAGATTTTCTTTAAAGAAAGCGTCAGCTTCAGTTTCCATCGCTTCCGGCGTAGTCATATACTGATTAATCCAGTTGGTAAAATGCGTTACCGGATTGATTGATTGTTGATTTGTCTGTTGTTCAGCTTCCCACTCATTTTTCCATTGATTGCGTTGCGTCGGAGTAAGGGTCTTTAAAAAGATATTTTGAATTTCTTTGTCAGTCCTGTCCATTTTGTAGGCTTGTAAGGTCTTAACTTCAGAAGCGGTAAATTCTATTTCTGAAGTCGGTGTTATTCCACTGCCGCCGCCGCCGCCTTTAGCCGCTAAAGTTTTTTCCTTCAATGCAAAATCTTTAGCCCAGCGCGATGCTTCTTCAAGATCTCCATAAGCATCAGCTAAAGTAGTTGCCATATCTTTTTTAGCATCAGACGCTTCAGTAACTCCTAACTTTTCAAGTTCAAATAAATCATTATAAGCATTTTGTGTTTGAGTAACTTGACTTTGAGTTAAAGTCAATAAAGCATTATAATAAGCCACTCCTTTATCAGTTTCAGTAGTTAAATCATCACTCATTTTCTTTAAATTTCTGGCGTCATTATGGTATTTAGAAACAATTTTAGCATAATCAGTGGCAGTTAAATTGCCTTCCAAAAAGCGACCGCGGGCAGTAGATAAATCTGCTTCTGACTGTGATAAGCTGTCCCGGGCGCCCTCAATATCATAACCCTTTTCTTCAATAAGTTTTTGTCTAATATCCCCACGCGCTGTCATATAGCCAGCTAAAACTTGAGCGTAATCCTTTTGAGCTTGAGCAAAACCGGTTTCTTCTCTTAAACCTGGTAATTTAGTTTTTAAACCCTTATAAGTAGGAGCTTCAGGAAATTCCCTTTCAGCCGCTCCACGATAAGCTTTTGCCCTGGCTTGGGCCTGTTCAAAAGTAGAAGTTTGTGTAGGTGTCATTCCTTCTGTTAAAGAAGGTGCAACAGGAGTTTCAGGAATTTCATAAGCTCTACGATTAACTTCTTTGAATAAAGACTGGTAAGTTTGCGGATTAGTAGTTTTTAATTGTGTCAAATCAGTGCCGGCTTTAATGCCGATTTTATTTAAAAATGCTTTATCTTTGGTAACAGCAGTTAAGGCCTGCCGTTCTTTATTTATATCTCTAGCTTGGGCCATATTTTTATCTTTATTTAATAAGTCGTTTGAAAAGCGGGATTATAACCCATATTTCTAACTGTTTCAGCATAGGATTGGGCAGCTGCTTGACCGCTTCTATCTTTAGTAAGTTCGGCAAGCTGTCTTTCTCTTCTTTGTTGCCGCTCAAATTCTTTTTCTTTCTGACTTTTAACATCAGCTAAATCTGCTTGTTTTTTAAAACGTAAAGACGAAACTGCGCCTCCTCTTGTTCTTGAAGTCTCAAAACTACTAGTTAAGGCTTTGGCATATTCTTTAGCTAGATCCTCTTTAAAAATAGTTTTGTCTTCCGAGGCCCAGCTTAAAAATCGGTTATAATCTTCCTGTGATTGTTGTAAAGTAATATCTGCATATTGTTCTGCTTGTTCTCTTAGAATATCATCAAAAATAGTGTCCTGGGTTTCAGGTGTAGATTCTCCAGCACCACTAACAATATCACCAACAATATCATCACCAATAGTGTCCTGGGTTTCAGGTGTAGATTCTCCAGCACCATCAGCCATACTTAAAATATATTGAGCTTCCGGACTATCAACAGAAAATCCTAAACCAGCTTGCTGTCTTTGTAAAAGCAGTTGAACTAAATCACGATTAAGTCCTTCAGGTAAATTGTTTAAATCAATTTCCATACTTTACTTTTTAGTTTTTAGGGGCAGGGACTTTTTACAAAAGTATGCCCCCTTCTATTAAGGATAATTAGAATCCAACCCTTGTAGGGTGATTCTATTGAGGATTTACCCCCATTTTCATTAAGATTCTCTCTCTTCCTGCACTATCAGGCAAATCTTTAGGAGAAGAGATAATCTTCAATTCCCTGACACAGACAGTCAGAGGTAATCTTTCTCGGGTGAATATCTGTATTTTATAGTCAGGAAACTTTTCTTTCAGCCATTTTAACTCTCTCAAAGGATAGAAAGTAAAATAGACTAATTTGTTATACAGAATGAGGGTAATCATTTATCCCCTCCTTTCTATAAAACTATTTTTTCAAACTAATAACTATTTTTCTAAGTAATCCCCAAACTGTCATCACGGCAGAAATCGCAACGCCAAGTGCAATAATCGCATCACCAATAGAATCAACTAAACTGCTTAAATCCCCTAAATTAAGATGAACACCGAATGCTCCAGTAACAGCAATTAAAACGGGAATAATACCAGTTAAAATACCTTTAACTGTTAAAGCTAGTTTTTCTGGGTCAACAGATGAACCCAGTGCTTTTTGATACTTCATAAATTTATTTATTATTTCCTCTTATTATTTTAATTTTTAATAATTCAATTTTATTTTTATAAGAATTTGCCAGAATTGTTTGCAATTCATCAGTCCAAGCGTCAAAAGGTGCTACACTATCAAACTCAACTATTTCTATTACTTTATTAATTGCTTCTTCTAAAGATTCTAATCGTTCATTTACTGTATCAAACTCAACTATTGACATAATTTTATTTATTAGGTTAGGCGGACGGGATTTTCACCCGCTTCTGGTGAGTTTTTAGACCACCTGTTTTGAATTAAACTACCGCCTATTATGTTCTAAATCTATTAGGATTTTTTGCAACAATATTTACTATTTCATTAATTAACTCTTTATTTATTCCATTCTCCACTGTCAATTTTTCTCCATTAGGAATAAGATTTATTTCAGAGGGAGTCAAATATTCAATACCTTGTGTTAAATAATAATTATGACTCCAAAGTGCTTCTTCTGATTCAAATAACCATCTTTTACCATCTTTTACCAAGAAAATATCTTCGCCATCAGATTTGATAAGTTTTCCAGTAAAACGATTCAGAATTTCGGCTAATTCTCTTGGTATATCAGTAATCATATAGCCAGTGAAAAAATAACTAACTTCATTAACCGTAAAAAACCGATAACCATTTTTATAATATCCCAAACTGTAATTCATTGATGATCGGTCATAACTATCTTTTGAAATAAGTCTATCTTCCGAAAAAATTTTATTAAATGGTCTTTCTAAATTAAGAATATCTTTAAAATTATCTCCAGCTTTTAAGTAACCAATCGGAGTAATAGCATGTCCATCAGCTCCAGTCATAATTAAAAGTTTTTGATTTTTAAATTTATTCAAATGAGCAACCATTCCTTCAAATTTACTCATCCTCCAAGGGATGTTCACTTCAAAATAAGAACCTCCTTTATGTTTTAGAGCATCGCTCCAAGCTTCCTCTGGAATATTATGCCAATTAGCAAGATAATTACCCTGACCATTGCCAGTTAAAGGATAAAGTTCATTTTTACAAATTCCAGATTCTACCAAAACTTTTGCTACTTTTAAAGGAGAAGTGCCATTACCTTGTGTGGTGCTACCATCTCTTTTTTTAGCTAAACTAAAAGCCATTGATCCAGATGTAATTATTTCTTCAGTAGCATCACGGCACATCCTACCAGAAAATCCTACACAAAATAAAGTATCTTTTTGATCAATTAAGACAGGATCATAAACCACAAAACTTGAATCT
>Ga0180007_10005297_pt1 | contig 13166 bp, 15 predicted proteins | sample MM_PC_MetaG_FD_121122 | JGI IMG/M metagenome (GOLD analysis project Ga0180007, IMG submission 121122) | Groundwater microbial communities from the Aspo Hard Rock Laboratory (HRL) deep subsurface site, Sweden - MM_PC_MetaG | ecosystem: Environmental > Aquatic > Deep subsurface > Groundwater... | reverse complement strand
GGAAGATGTTTTCTACCCCATCCAGGAGAAGTTAGGTATGTTACTGGCAACGCTGTCCTAGTTCCTCTCAATCATAGATGTGACGTTTACCTTTGGGCTCTCCACAAAAAGAAGAAATAGCTACTCAATAATTTCCGCCTCTCTCATGTCTTTTTCTAATTTGTCCTGATTCTCAAACAGCAGTCCTTTCATTCCAAATCTAATTGCTCCTTTAACGTTTTCCTCTCTATCATCAATAAACAATACCTCCTCTGCCTTATAACCAGCCTTTTCACAATATATTTTGTAGATCTCTTGGTCTGGTTTTGCCACTCCAAATGTTCCGCTAAAAACTACTGTTTTAAATATCTTCATCTCAAAAAAACTATCTCTAACTATCAAATCATTTGAAAAATTTGACAGGATTCCTAATTCATATTTCTTTGATAATCTTTTGCACAAATCAACCATTTTTGAGATAGGTACATATTTCTTGTCATGATAATATTTATATTCGCCAACAATTTTTGCCGAAATTTCAGGAGAAAAATATTTAGACCATAAATTTTCTCCCAATCCTTTTTCCGAAAACCATTGCGGGACAATCTCGTCTACTATTCTTCGAATTTTGCCTTCTTCTTCTCTGACCCCAATTTCACTTTTTAAAAAATCAACAATTCCTTGCCTGGTGTCCTCGATCTTGGCCACCTTCAACAGTACTCCGCCAACATCAAAAGCAATATTTTTTATCATTCTTCGATTTTAGCATTCCACCTTATCTGTCTGTATAATCTAAGCATGGCAGAAAAACTTACAAAGGCAGATCATTTTTTTCTCAAAATTAAGGACTCGTCTGAGATTGCTCAACCCCTTAGTGAAGCTCCTCTTGGTATGGGAATTGTTCAAAGAAAAAAATATCATTTAGCGACCTCGTCCGTTGACGGTCAACCCATTTGTGTCTTGCAGGTCAAGGACAGTTTTATTGGAGTTCCAACTCAACATGCTCCAATTATTTTGAGTAAAGACGATATCACTCAGTTAGCCATTGCCCTTGGTATAATTCCTTCCGATTCTCAAGAAAAAACTCGATAAATGCCCAAATTCACGATATAATTTCTTATGAAAAAATTGGCCATCCTCTTTGGAATTTCGGCCCTACTCCTAGTAACCTTCTATTATCTTCAAAATCTTTTCCCCTCTCAACCCCAAAATTCTTTTTATTCTCCTTCTTCTCCCACCATTGTTGACACCTCACACCAATTAAATTTAAACAACCAAGAATATCAATATTATTTCTACAAGATTCCCTCATCAGCCAAACTTAGCCTTATTCCCAATTTTACTCAAAAAGAATCCGCCAAAAATATCGTCAGAGATAATTGTGATTTCGCCATAAATGGGGGACTTTATACAAAAAATGAAACACCAGTTGGATTATTTTTTCAAGATAATCAACTTTTAGCCAAACAAATTACCCATCAGACCTTTAATGGCTTATTGACCAAAGACAAAGATAGTAATCTAAATATTTTGATCTCAACTGATTTTGACAATAACTTCGAAAAATACGACTTTATAGTTCAGTCTGGCCCTTTTTATAATTTTTTCTCAAACACAAAAGAGGAATATGTTAACCATCAATTCGATCGACGTCATCTTATCGCCAAGGATGTTCAAGATAATTTTTATCTTTTTTCTATTTCTTCAAGTAATAATGCCTATTCTGGTCCTCGACTTGAAGATATTCCCGACTTCTTCTCTCATCCTCAAATAAAACAAATTGCCAGCTTTAGCTCTGCTTTGAATCTCGACGGTGGTTCCGCCTCAGCCTTTTATGATGGTGTATATCTTGTCGACGAGCTTTCTCCCGTTGGCTCAATTTTGTGCGGCAAGCTTCTCTAAATATTTAAATTAAGTTGCTATAATTATTTAATGTTTATAAAACTGTATTTTTTGGCCCTGACCATATTTTTAGCTATTGACTCCCTTTGGCTCCTTTTTATCTCTAAAAGTTTTTATGCCAAGCACCTTGGTTTTTTAATGTCGAAAACACCCAATCTTCTTGCGGCTCTAATTTTTTATCTAATTTTTATTTTTGGTCTGCTGGTATTAGTTCTAATCCCTTCTCTGGAAAAAAATTCTTTATCTCATGCGATTATTTACGCCGCGATTTTTGGCCTTTGCACCTACGCCACCTATGACCTAACCAATCTTGCCACTATTCAAAATTGGCCACTCATTATTACCATTGTCGACCTTATTTGGGGGACATTTATTTCAGTTGCAGTTTCATCACTTAGTTTTTTGATTAGTAAATGGATTTTCTAAATCCATCAATATTTTCTGCCCTGTTAATTTGGTTATACATGTCCTTTTTTTACCTGCTCTCCCTTGTAAAAAAAAGAAGTGACATTGTCGATATTGCCTGGGGCTTGGGCTTTATATTAGTTTCTGCGCAAAAGTTATACTCAAATTATTCACTCAAATATTTTCTAGTATTTATCTTAATTTTTCTCTGGGGCATTCGACTTGCTTGGCATATTTTTAAAAGAAATAAAAATAAAAAAGAAGACTTTCGTTATCGTCAGTGGCGTCAAGATTGGGGAAAATATTTTTATCTTCGTTCATACTTTCAGATCTTTCTTCTTCAGGGATTATTTATGTGGTTAATTTCTTGGCCGATAATTTTTTCCTCCTCAAAACCATTTCTTTTTATAAACTATTTTGGCATTTTGTTATGGATTTTTGCTTTTGCCTTTGAGGCAATCGCCGACAAACAACTCTCAAACTTTATCAAAAACCCAAAAAATAAAGGAAAAATTATGGATCAGGGCTTGTGGCGCTACAGTCGACACCCAAATTATTTCGGTGAAGTATTAATCTGGTGGGGGATTTGGCTAGTTAGCCAGCCTACAGATTTTATTACTATTATCGGTCCTCTCACAATTTCTTTCCTTATCATCAAAGTCTCTGGCATTCCCTTGCTTGAAAAGAAATATAAAGACAACCCCTCTTATCAGGCATACCAAAAAAAGACCAACGTCTTTTTTCCTCTTCCACCAAAAAAATAATTTCCAATATTCAATGAAAAATATTATATTAGCCATTGCCACCTTTGTTTTTTCGTTTTTCTTCCCCAATTCGCCACAAAAAATTGAATATTCCACCATCACTACCTTAAAAATTGTTCCCACCTCTACTCCAACTGCTACTCAAATCTTAGCGATCTCTCCTCGCCCTACTCGTCTTCAACCATCTCCTCTTCCCACCGATTCAACTCCCTGGGGCGTTGCCCAGCAAATTGGTGAACACACCTGGACCATGAAAGTAAATCAAGATCCACTTATGGCCACCCCTCAGGAAATTTTATTGGCCCTAAACGATTATCGCCGTCGTTATGGTTCTCAGCCGCTTACCGCTGACTCAAGACTGACTGAATATGCCCAATCTAGAGTTGACTATTTTGCCAAAACAAAGAGCATCGATTCTCATGCAGGTTTCAATAACTTTTTAGAAAAAGAAGATGGTTTTAATAAACTTGGGTACAGTTATCTCGGGGAAAACATAAGTTACGGTTATCGGCTCAACGGTGTCCACCTCATTGAATGGGTTTACGCAGGGGATGAGCCTCATGACAAAAATCAGCTTGATTCGAAGTGGGACCACGTTGGTATTGCTGTCAACGGTACCGCCACTTGTTTTATCTTTGCCACTGGCAAGATGTAGAAAGTTTACTCTCCCATCCCTTCGGGAATCATATCTTTGAACTGTTCCACATCGATATTTTGCATTTGCTTCATTGTTTCGCTGTAGTCTACAAATTCAATATCACTTGGAATCGCAAATTCATTTCCACTTATTGTTGTTGGACTGCATTTGTAGTTAACTTTCTCATTCCAGTCGACCGCCTCTTTCTCTCCTTCTTCTTCAATTTCATCCTCGCCCTCACCATCAAACATGTCAATCTTCATTTTGTTACCCATCCCCTCTGTTACGTCATTCCAAGAATAAAGGTATGTTCCGTCACTAATTGCATAAACCTTTATTGTCCCTTCTTCGTTTGTAATTTCTGTATTTTGTTTAAATTTCTCTCCGCTAACAATAATTTCTCCCTTCATTATATTTCCGTCTTCGTTAACCTCATAAGTACATTTTTGCGAAGTTCCAAGTCCAATCAGTTCTTTTAACGACTTTTTCTCATTTTGTTGCTGGATTTTTCCTCCCATATAATTACCATCTTCGTTCTTTGGTGCTCCACAAGCAGATAACAGTCCCGCTGCCAATATTAACAATACTGGAATATATTTTTTCATATAGATAACAATCAATAACTAATTAAATTCTATCATACCTACTTTTCCCCGTATTTACCATTTTTGTTGTATAATTCCCTAATGAATTTTGATCTTCGCAGCCTCGACATCACCAAGTTCCTTTATCATTTATCAAAGTCTCCACAGATTTCCACTCAATCCCTTATTCGCCAAACAGGACTCCCCAAGTCTCAGCTTTACTCTTTGCTCAAAGAATATTCACATCTTTTATCACCACCAGCCAGAAGTCTTTCTCTCAAACCAGAATTTCGTCAAAAAATTTTGGCCGAATCACAAGCTACTATCAATAGTATCGAAAATCTTGATATAAAAACCATAAAGGCTCATCTTTTTCCCGCTTTGTCTCAACGTCCTTCTCCCTCTCGAGATTTAGATCAATTTTTTGCCACCAAACATACCACTCTTCGCCGGGTCAAAAAAATGGCCAAAATGGGGGATATTCATCAACGACATCTTGCCTTTCTCGGTGATGATGATTTTACTTCTATTGCTGTTGCTCTTACCCATCAGGCAAAAAGCATTACTGTTTTTGAAATTGATGATCGTTTAATAAATATAATCAAAAAAATATCAACCGATCTATCTTTAAACATTGAAGTTGTCAAACAAGATCTTTCAAATGACATTGATAAAATTTTCTATCATACCTTCGATACTGTTTTTACCGACCCTCCCTATACTCCAAATGGTGTTTCACTGTTTACCAATCAAGCCATAAATTTACTCAATCCAGCTTTTACTTCTCGTCTTTATCTTTGTTACGGCAACTCCGACAGAGCCCGCGAAAGGGAAGTTGTCATTCAAAAAATAATTTCTGATTTTGCCTTTTTAATCCACTCAAAATACTTCCATTTTAATCATTATCAAGGAGCTCAAAGTATTGGCTCATCTTCCTCTCTATATCTTTTAGATTGGACACCTGCTTTAAAAAATAAAGAAATTAGTCTTAATAAAATTTATACCCATCAAAAATAATGACTCAAAACTTCCCCTTTTATAACCGTTGGAGTGCCGAAATCACTGTTACAAATGATCAAATTATCGATAATGATTATCTTGATTTAATCGCTCAAAAAATTATCTCTGATTTGAAACTAACTGTCGTTTCCAAGTCGGAACATCTTTTTCCCAAATACGGTGGCCAAACCAAAGTTTATATTATTTCTCAATCGCATTTGATTATTCACACCTGGCCCGAGTATTCTTCCCTCCATATCGATCTTATGACTTGTAGCCCTGGTCTTGACACTCTCACTGTCCAAAATGTAATTCGTTCATTACCCAACATTAATCAGCCTATCTTTCCGTAAATTAGCTCTAGCATTGTTTCAAAGAAAGTAATAGAATAACAATTGTATGAAATCTTTGCGTCGTTTTTATCAATTTTTGGGTAAATACAAATGGCAAATGCTTTTATTTTTAAGCATTTCGACTGTTACCGTTGTTCTCGAAACTGTTCGTCCTTACTGGTTAAAAGGAATTTTGGACAACGTCCAAACAAATAATTTCTCCATCGTTTTTATCTACCTAATTCTATTTGGGGTTTCTACCATTGGCGCCAATTTGGTTTCCGCTCTTTCTTATTATTTTGGTGACAAAATTATGATTCCTTTTTCTCGGGAAATTAGGGAAACTGTCTTTCAAAAAATAATGGAACTTGATTTCGCCTATCATGTCGACAAGAACACCGGCTCTCTTATCAGTGCCTTTCGTCGTGGCGATAGTGCCGTCTATTCAATTTTTCACAGTATTCACCATGAGCTTTATCAAGTATTTATTGCCCTTATCGTTACTCTGTTTTTTCTTTTTCGAGCCTCCTCCGACATTGCCATCTCACTCTTAGTTCTTTTTGTCTTCAACATTTTTTTAATTTGGTGGCTTATTAAAATTAATCTAAAATATCGCTCAGCTTTCAATGATTCTGAAGATAAAATTTCCGGCATTATCACTGACTCCTTAATTAATTATGAAACAGTCAAATTTTTTGCTGCCGAAAGAAAAGAACGCCATCGTCTTAGTACTAGCTTTGATATTTGGTCAGACAAGTTTTGGGATTTCGCCAATTCTTTTCGTCTCATGGATATCAGTATCGGTACCAGTTCAGGTATCGGCATGCTTTTCATTCTTTGGCTGGCCATAAAAAAGGTAAACCATGGTTTTACCCTTGGTGATCTTGTTATGGTTTCTGGTTTTATCACTGGTTTTTACTACCAATTTTTCAACCTATTTTTCCGTATTCGCGATATTGCCAAAAGCATTACTGATCTAGATAAATATTTTGGAATTTTGGAAAATGACACCCAGGTCAAAGACCCTCAAAATCCTCAGACTATTAAAAATCCTACCGGTGCTCTTGCCTTCAAAAAAATTGCCTTCGCTTATGCCGGTAGTCGTGACCGTGTCCTTGACGACATCAATCTAAATATTGAATCAGGTCAGCAAGTTGCCTTTGTTGGTCGTTCAGGTGCTGGAAAAACCACTCTCATCAAACTTCTTCTCCGCTTTTATGATCCTAGTGCTGGACTTATCCTCTTCGACGGCGTTGACATCCGTCAACTCACCAAAAGCTATCTTCGAAGTCTCATGGCTGTTGTTCCTCAAGAGCCTATTATGTTCAACAATACTATCAAATTTAACCTAAGCTATGGCAAAGAAAAGGCCACGTTCTCCGAAATTAAAAAAGCCGCTGCCGATGCCAATATATTATCTTTCATCGAATCTCTTCCCAAAAAATGGAAAACTGAAGTCGGTGAAAGGGGGATCAAGCTAAGTGGTGGCCAGAAGCAGAGACTAGCCATTGCCCGGGCTCTTTTAACTAATCCCAAAGTTCTCATCTTTGACGAGGCCACCAGTAACTTGGACTCTGAGTCCGAACGCCAAATTCAGTCAGCTCTTTCCGCTGCTTCAAAAAATAGAACAGTCATCATTATTGCTCATCGATTTTCTACTATTCGTAAAGCCAACAAAATTGTTGTCCTTAGTAACGGTACTATTGCTGAAATTGGTAAACATCGCGATCTAATCAAAAAAGGCGGTCTTTACAAAATGCTTTGGACTCTACAAGCCAAAGGCAAACTAGTCTCCAACAATGAAAGTTTAGTTAATACTGATATAAAATAATTTTATGAAAGTTATTCATCGTGGAAAAACTAAAACTGGCAAAGACTTGATAATTCGTTACCCTCAGCCAAAGGATTTATTATCCGTCTGGCGCTATTTCAACCAGCTATCTGCAGAAAAAACCTTTATAACTTTTCAAGGTGAAAAAATTTCCAAAAAAACTGAGGCCGATTGGCTTGATAAGAATATAAAAAATATCCGTCAAAAAAAATGCGTTTTTCTTTTTGTCTTTATTGACGGTAAGTTGTCTGGTATTTCTGATATCACCTTAAAAGAAAGAGTAAGTAAGCATATTGGCTCTTTTGGGATTACTCTTTCTCCCGAGGCCCGAGGCCAAGGTGTTGGAAAATTATTAATGAAGCTAGTTATCTCAGAGTCAAAAAAACGTCTTCCTGGTCTAAAAATTATCATCCTCGGGTGTTTTGCCAACAACGAGGTTGCTCTAAACTTATATAAATCCCTGGGCTTTACCGAATACGGTCGTCTTCCCAAAGCCCTCTTTCGTAAAAATACTTATGTCGATGAAGTTTTAATGCACCAGACTATCGAATAATCCATTTTAGCCTTGTTTTCGTGCTAAAATAGCTTCATGGACAAGAGTTACAATCCTGCCAAAGAACCTGAGATTTATCAATCTTGGGAAAAATCGGGTGCCTTTACTCCTATTGTTCCTCCAAATCCAAAAAAAGCTCGAAAAGAAAAAGAACCATTCACTATTATCTTGCCACCACCAAACGCCAACAATCCTTTACATGCCGGTCACGCTCTTTACGCCGTCGAGGATATTATGATTCGCTACCATCGCATGCTTGGTGATCCAACCCTCTGGTTACCGGGCACCGATCACGCTGGTATTGAAACCCAATTTGTTTATGAAAAAGAGTTAAAAAAAGAAGGTAAATCTCGCTTTGATTATGATCGAGACACTCTTTTTAAAAAGATTTTTGAATTTGTTAACACCAACCGCGACTTGGCAAAAAATCAGATGAAACGCCTCGGTTTTTCTCTTGATTGGACTCGGGAAAAATTCGCCATGGACGAGGATCATAACCAACGCATCTATGCCGTTTTCAGAAAGATGGTTTCCGAAAATTTAGTTTATCGTGATGAAAAAATTGTCAACTATTGTACTTTTTGTGGTACCTCTTTTTCTAATCTCGAAGTCCTCCATAAAAGCGTTGATTCTCATCTCTGGTATTTCAAATACCCAGTAGTAGGGGAAAAAGATCGTTATGTCACTGTTGCCACTACTCGTCCCGAAACCATGCTTGGCGATACCGCCGTGGCCGTTAACCCCAAAGACAAAAGATATTCTGATCTAAAAAACAAAAAACTTCTTTTACCTTTAGTCAACCGAGAAATTCCCATCATATTTGATTCTTCAATCGATATCAAATTTGGTACCGGGGCTGTTAAGGTCACCCCTTCTCATTCTCCCGAAGATTATGACCTGGGTAAAAAATTCAACCTAAAGTTTATTCGAATCTTTGATTATGATGGAAAAGCCAACGATAATGTTCCAAAGAAATATCAAGGGCTTTTTCCAAATCAGCTCCGACAAGCGGTAATCGATGATTTGACTACTATCGGTCTCATGGAAAAGATCAAAGATTATTCTCATGAAGTTGGCCACTGTTATCGTTGCGGTCGTCCCATTGAACCAATTACTTCTCCCCAATGGTTTGTAAAAATGAAGGATCTTGCCGCCTCTGCCACCAAGGCTGTCAAAGATGAAAAGGTTACCATCTTTCCCAAGCGTTTCAAAAAATCCTTTCTTCTCTGGATGAACGATATCCGTGATTGGAATATTTCCCGTCAAATTGTCTGGGGTCAAAGAATTCCCGCCTGGTACGTTTTGGATAATAATCCCGAAGTTCTTATAAATTTTGTTACAAAAGACGGCAGTAATGTTTCAGGCTATTGGCGCGACCTTCAATCTCAATATGATTTTTCTCAAATTGAATCTGGTCTCCAAACCTTAAACGCTCCGGCTGATTCTCCCTACTACCTTTCCAAAGAAGAGGCTAAAAAACAGGGGAAATTGATTCTTCAAGAGACCGACACCTTTGACACTTGGTTTTCCTCCGGTCAATGGCCATACTCAACTTTAGGTTGGGATCCCAATGGTAACCACTCTCCTGATTTTGATTATTTTTACCCCACCACTGTTTTGGACACCATGTGGGATATCCTCTTTTTTTGGGTCGCCAGAATGATCATCTTTGGCCTTTATGTTACCGGAGAAGTACCTTTTAAAGTTGCTCACATGCATTCTCGAGTCCTCGATGCCAAAGGTCAAAAAATGAGCAAGTCAAAAGGAAATGCTGTTAATCCTGTTGATATTGCTCAAAATTACGGTGCCGATGCCCTTCGCATGGCTCTCGTTATTGGTGTCGCTCCTGGATCCGATATTGCCCTATCAGACGATAAAATTCGTGCTCAAAGAAATTTCGTCAACAAAATTTGGAACGCTTCTCGCTTTGTCCTAATGATTATCGAACGTTTTAAAGAAAAAAATCCTGATCTTAAAATTTCTTCAGATATCGATATTTCCGCTTTAAATAAAGATGACAAAAGCATTTTAGACAACTTAAACAAAATTATTTCTTCAACCTCCTCCAATCTAAACAAATATCGTTTTGGTCAAGCCAGTGAAGATCTTTACCATTTCTTTTGGCATGATTTTTGCGATGTTTATATTGAAAAAACTAAGGATAGAGGAGAAGAGGTTATTCCCGTTTTGCTCACCGTTTTGATTACCTCTCTTAAACTTCTTCATCCTTTTATTCCCTTTGTCACGGAATCTGTTTATCAAATTCTTCGTGGCCAGACCAAACTAGTCGAATCTCAGCTAATCACTTCAACATGGCCAAAGTCGGTATCACTTCCTCAAAAATAGTATGATCATTTTTTATTTGGAAAATTAATCCGTTGTACTTCTTTAATATCTTTTGGTATTTTCTAGCGTTTTTTAATTCTTTTTTGCTCAACTCTAGTCTCTTAAAAACTTTATCCTCACTTTCACCTCTCTTTATCATTCTCTGTCTTAGCATCTCTAAATTATTTTCATTTACCTCTAATAGTATTGGTAAAAAGTTGGAATTAAGTTCTAAAAATTCTTCTAAACTTCCCTGGGTTATCGCTAATGATACGGGCTCCTTTTTTAGGTCCTCTTTTTTCCAACCATAATTATATTCGCCGTATTTTAGAGTGAAAAAGAAATTTGTTCTATTTGTTTGAAATTCCTCAGAACTAAGGCAAACCAATTTAGTTGAATTTTCACCAGGTCTTGCCGGCCTATCAGTATATTTAGGAATTTGAAAAGTTAACTTTTGTTTCTCTAACTGCTCCTCTAAAAAAGTTTTACCCACCCCAGAGGTGCCCGTAATTACTAAATTTTTCATCTACTATTTAGGTCCTTTCTAAAAGTTCTTTCATTTTTACTAAGTTCTTGGTCATTTCTGGATTCTCAAAATGTTTTCTTGCTGGTTCAAGTTTTTTTATAATCCATTCCGCCAGTGCATTTTTTAAATCGAGAGGGAAGAGTTTTTCCGAGGCGTAATCAGCTACCACATCTGTGTATTTGGTGTAAGTCGCATTACCTCCAAACTTTTCTGGTCTCTCTATTGTAAACTCGCCATCTTCTTCTCCCCAAAAAACCAGGGTTTTTACCCAATTTAACAGGGGATTATTTTCTGTTTCTTTTGGTGGCCCGTAAGCTTTTTTTATTTTATTTCTAATTTCTTCGGGGCTATCGTGAACAAAGATCGCACTATTTGGCTTTGACTTACTCATTTTTAAGGATTCCTCATCATTTGCTCCAGCCTCCGGTGCTGTTAATCCTGCAATCAAATTTTGGTGAACAGCTACCGGGTTTTGATGTTCTCCTGGAATTTTTTTTATAGCATCTCTGGCAATCACATGTGCCTTTCTTTGATCCATTCCCGCATGTGCCAAATTTATATCCATAGTGACAATATCGGCAACTTGCAATGGGGGATAAAAAAGAGTCGCCATATTAACGTCTGTTCCTTGTTTTTTGCCCATTATCGAAATACTTCTCAAGTTTCTTGACAAAGTTACTTGTTTTCCAATCTCCATAAAATTCTGCCAATGAATCGGATTTTTTTCATAAAGATCCTTTCCACTTACAAACTCTACCTTGTCTTCATCTACTCCAAAACACTTAAGTGAAGCAATCAACGCTTGTTTAAAATAGTTCTCTGAAGCCCAACGAATATCCTCCCATTTTCCTCCCAATTTATTATTCAAAAAACTGTGAAAATCTGCCAAGAATATTCTACATTCTGCCCCAGCCTTCAAAAAATCCGCGATTTTTCCCATCGACATTAATCCTGTTCCCAAGTGCACCAAACCCGAAATTTCAAAACCGATATAGTGTCTTATTGTCTTTCCAGATTCAATTAATTTTTTAAGATCTTCCTCTGTCAACACTTCTTGGCAGTTTCGGCTAATTAAATTTATTTTTTCTTCTGTTGTCATAGTTGAATTATAAACTATTAATAAACTTAACAATTGTTTCGGATAATCTCTGCAAAGAATTAATATCCACCCACTCTGTAGTTCCATGCGCCCCACCCCCAATTGCCGAGGTAACAATTACTGGAATTTTTAATTCCTGCCACAAAAATCTAGCGTCAGAGGCAGCACATTCTATTTTCAGTTCTACTTCCTTTCCGGATATTTCTCGAGCAATTTTTCTCCATCTTTCAATAAAAAAGTTATCTTTTTTCACTTCAAAAAACAGAGGCTCGTCAATCTTTTCCCATTCACATCCATGTTTTTTTGTAACTGTTTCAACCATTTTTATCAAACCTGCCACTTCTGATTCTTGTTTAATTCTCATATCGATTATCGCCTCTGCCTTATTTGGAACCACATTAGTTGCCTCTCCGCTATGAAATTGTGTCAATACAGCCGTTGTTGATTCATTTGTTTTGCCCTCAAATTCTTTGATTATCTCTTTACTACACTTCAACAAATTTTCTGCCGCGTTTTTCCCTTCCCACGGTCTTGAAGCATGGGCTGATTTTCCCTCGGCTGTGAGTTTTATATGAAACGGTGCCTTTTGGATTATTATTAAATTTTCTCCACTTCCACCATCGGCCACAATTGCCATTTCAATTTTACCAAAAAACTTTTTTGCTAAAAAATTTGCCCCATTAAAACCTCCAACTTCTTCATCACAGGTTACAGCAAAAAGACCATCCCTTTTTCCAAGATTCCACAGTTTTATAAAAGCGTTCAAGCAAGCCACCATTGGCCCTTTCATATCAAGTACTCCTCTTCCAAATAATTTATTTCCCTTTCTTTTTAAAATAAATTGTTCACCTCTCGCCGGAACAACGTCAGTGTGGCTCAAAAACAATATTGAAGCTCTATCAATCTCTCCCGCAATTAAAAAGGGAACACTATTATTAAATTTAATAATTACTGGAATATTATTTCGTTTAATTTCTGTTTCAATAATCTTTAGGGCTTTAAGGCAATTGTCCTTATCTCCGCTAAGCGATTTTGTCTCAACTAACTTTTTGATTAATTTTGTCTCCATTGTATTGAATTTTGAATTAATATTTCTTCCTCTCTATGGCTAAAAACACCCTCAGTAAATGATGGCAACACCATTACTTCCTTCCCCTCTTTTGATAATTTCCCAAACAAGATATCAATCGAAATTTCTCCATTTCTAATCACTGGTTCAAACCCTGCCAG
>Ga0180007_10005296_pt1 | contig 13166 bp, 8 predicted proteins | sample MM_PC_MetaG_FD_121122 | JGI IMG/M metagenome (GOLD analysis project Ga0180007, IMG submission 121122) | Groundwater microbial communities from the Aspo Hard Rock Laboratory (HRL) deep subsurface site, Sweden - MM_PC_MetaG | ecosystem: Environmental > Aquatic > Deep subsurface > Groundwater... | reverse complement strand
TTGTATCCGGCCATGGAAGAATTCGCACTCGATATCGTCATTGGAAAAGGTCCTTCCGCCCGCACTGTTCGTCTGGATCTGCCACCTTTCACATTGATTGGTGCTACCACCAGGCTGTCACTAATTTCCAGCCCATTGCGCGACCGCTTCGGTGCTACGCATAAATTAAACTTCTACTCAGCTGACGAGTTGGCGACAATCATCAAACGCAATGCCAAAATTCTGGGTGCAGATATTGATGATCACAGCACGGATCTGGTGGCATCGCGAGCCCGTGGTACACCACGCATAGCCAATCGCCTACTGAAGCGTGTACGAGATTTTGCTGAGGTTAAGGCAGCCGGTCGAATCGATAATCAAGTGACCACCGCGGCTCTAAAAATGTTAGAAATCGATGAGTTGGGATTGGACCAAGCTGATCGCGTGATTATTGAAACCATTATTAATAAATTCGGTGGTGGTCCAGTTGGTTTGCAGACGCTGGCCGCTGCCACCTCAGAAGAAACCGAAACCATCGAAACTGTTCATGAACCATTTTTAATTCAACTCGGCTTCATTAAGCGCACGCCGCGTGGTCGTCAGGCTACACCTCGAGCCTATGAACACCTTGGACTCCCTTGCCCAGAGCAGGCTGGAGTAGCCGATAAACAAATGATTATCGCCTAAAAACTATGTCCTTTTCTCTCGGACTATTATTGATCCCTTATCTACTTGCAATCTTGCTGTTTTTGGTTTTGGCCGTGCTGAACGTCTACCATCTAATCCGTTACGGAGCGACAACTGGAACCAGTTTTGTGTTCACGTTTATTTTTATGGCCGGCGCGGTCATTATTGCTTTCGTTAGTTGGCAAATGTTGGCTCAAATAGACTGGACGACTAGCGTTGGTTTCTCGCTATACTCAAGCAGCGCGGCAGATCTGCCACAAATCTAAACATGAATCTATGCACATTGACGAATTGATACACAAAAAATCAGGTGAGCAGGTGGTCTTCTTCTTACGGCGACATATTATCGTTTTTATCGGCGGCATGCTTTTAATCATCTTCATGATGTTTATTCCGTTCGGTGCTTACTGGCTGATTAATGCTAATTGGCCGCAACTTCTCAACGATACTTTGATTGGTCCGATAATGAAGCTGGTGGCCAGCGCGTATTATTTCTGGGTTTGGCTGTTTCTATTTTCAAATTTTATAGACTATTACCTGGATGCCTGGATCGTTACAAATGATCGTATCTTGAATGTTGAGCAGTCTGGATTGTTCAATCGCACAGTTTCTGAGCTGGATCTAATCAATATTCAGGACGTCACTTCTGAGGTTCATGGTGTACTGCCCTTCTTATTTGGCTACGGTGATGTCTTTGTACAAACAGCGGCTGAAAAAAGTCGGTTCGTATTCGAGCAGGTACCGCAACCAGAAGAAATCCGTAAAAGATTGTTGATGCTGGTTGAAGAGGAACAAAAAAATCTACGAAGTGTAAATCGCCGGGCTGAAGAATAGGGTTCGGATTATTTAATATTTTAAAATACCGCTGGCAATAAACCGGCGGTATTTTTGTTATCTCGTTATAAACAATCACTACCACTGATAATTGTTCCAAACCCAATTGGCCACCAGCCGAGTGTCACGGAATAACTGGGTCTTATTATCAGATCCAAGTACTACAACTAAAATTGGTTTTTGACGCCGATCCATCATCTTCACTACCAAGTTCCATCTAGACTCATTCAAGTAACCGGTCTTACCACCCAAAACAATCAAACCATTTGTACTATCAACTAATAAATCGTTGGTGCTCTTAAGAGTATGCACACCATCGGTAGATCGAAATTCGTACTCGGCGGTTGAACAAATCTTACGTAATTCATAATGGTCCCAAGCTTCGATAGCCAATGCTGCAATTTCTCGTGCCGTGGAAACATTTAATACATCTAGGCCGGACGGATCGACAAAGACGGTTTTAGCTAAGCCGAATAATTGAGCCTGGCTGTTCATCTGAGCAACAAAATTCTCAACGCTCGAAGCTGAGACGCGAGCAATAGTATGAGCAGCATTGTTGGCTGAACCAACCAGCATAGAGTACATCAAATCGCGATAGGTCATTTCAGCACCAACCGGAACACGCAAACGTGCCCCACCAATTTCATCAACCGACTCGATGGTTTGTCGACTATCAAATAATCGATTGCTTTCAAGTGCGATAATCCCGGTCATTAACTTAGTAATAGAGGCGATTGGATGAAGACGATCCGCCTTCTCGGCTAAAAGTACGCGACGCGTTGGTGCATCTAACACAAATACTGAACTAGCTGTAACCTGAGAAAAATCAAACGATGTGCCAGTTATTTTCGTTGGTGCCAAGACGAGATCACGTTCAACTAAAGAACGCGGGCTGGAGTTCGTGTTACTCTCAACTACTTCGCCCGAGAGCACAAGACGGGCTTCTGTAGTGCCATACCACCACAGCTCATCATGTTCGAAACTGCCATATCGTTGTGCCCAATCCTCCAGATTTTGGAGACCAGTCGTTCGCTTCGAACGTCGAGCTAGCCAACTATCTGCTGTAAATAACGACTGCAAATCACCACGCTTGGCATAAATCGTCTTCAAATTCTGACGAGCTGCGGCCAAGGCAACGTCAGAAGATTGAACTAGGGGCTGATTTATTTCTTTCGAAAGTTCGTTCTGTGTGTCGCTGACAACTGTACCAACCCGCCACTCATGTGTGTTCCAAATCCAATTGGCGATGGTCTGAATATCGGAAAACATTGCCTCCTTAGAGGAAGCGCCTGACACAGCGATGATCAATGGATGACGATGTTTTAAATCCATCAGATTTATCACCATGTGCCAGCCGGAACTATTCAAATAACCGAGTTTGCCCCCGTAAACATACAAACCGTTGTTCGGATCAGTTAACAACTCATTTGGATTGATTATTTTGGCGCTCAGACCCGGAACAATATAAGACGATGTGGTTAATGCCCGACGAATTGCCACTTGATTCATGGCTTCAATCAAAATAGCGGCCGCCTCGCGCACTGTACTGATATTTCCTGACTTCACACCAGTTGGATCGACGTATTTCGTAGTCGAAAGTCCCCATTGTTGCACGGTATTATTCATGGCCAGGGTTAATCCATCAGCATCACGACCGATAGCACGACTCGAAGCCACAGTGGCATTATTCGCCGAGTCAGTCAGCATGGCGAACAATAAATCGGTGACGGTCACACGCGACCCAACCGGAACAGGCAATCGCACGCCTCCCACTTCATCGACTGAACTCATAAGCACTGTCCCGGTTAAGTTGGCTCCCAAGTCTAAGACGGTTGTGGCGGCAGTCAGCTTGGCGGCCACTGCGTCAGCCTGGGGTGAATCGGCATTCAATTCAAGCAGGGGTTGTCGCGATTCGGCATCAATAACAAAAATCGCCTGAGAACTAACCTTTGAAAAATCAAAGGCTGACCCGGAAATCTGACTTGGAATTAATTTTCCGGAGATCAATTGTAAAGCCCGCGGCGAGGAATCTGCCGAACCACGACGTGATATTGTCAGCGCATTTTTGGCCTCGGCTGTCCCATACCAGGACAATTCAGTGTGTTCACGATAACCGTACTGCGATGCCCAATCTTCTAAATCTAAAATCCCTGCGGTTTTTTTTGATTGAACCGGCAACCAACTAACCGGATCAAACAAATCCTGTAGATCAAATCGCTTGGTATAAATATTTTTTAATTCAGCCCGAGCCACCAGTAGCGGCTCATCAGCAGCCTGAGTCGATAATGTTGGCAGCGCTAAAAATACCGTGAGGGCTAAAGCCACAATCACGGCTGATCTTTTTCTAAAAGTACGGATCTGAAAATTCATGAAATAATTATGTAGACTGGAAATTTTCCAGGCAACGAACGTCTCGCGCTTCTGCTACCTGTCCCTTCTACCTGTCGAGGGTGACAGGCACTAACTAATAGTCCCTTCTACCTGTCGAGGGTGACAGGCACTAACTAATAGAGGGTGACAGGCACTAACTAATAATGACTATCTCGCGCTTCTGCTACCTGTCCCTTCTACCTGTCGAGGGTGACAGGCACTAACTAATATATCCTCTTAATTTCGGTTCCGGTGTAATAGTAACGAAGAATTTCCGTCCAGCTGGTGCCGGCTGCGGCCCGACCCAGTGCATCAGACGCCGACATTCCAACCCCATGACCCCATAAAGTCTTACCTTGATCGTAGGGTGTGGGCACAGATGTACACCAGGGTTTCGATCCACCCCAAACCTCCGACCAAGAACGCGTTCGCCCATCAGAGCGAGAAAAATATGGCGTAACCACTAATTGGCCACCATAAGTAACAACCGAACCACGTGTGGCTTCAGTAGCCTGAACAACATTAGGTCGAACCAACTCAGAAGCATAACCTTTATAAACTTGATCACCGGCAGTGGTATTTACATCATGATATTCGGATTTATGCTTGCCGCCAATTGAAATCACATACAACGCATAGGTACGGGCCGCGGTCACTAAAGCTCTTTGGTATTCCTGAGGTGAGCCGTTCGATGTCTCAGCCAATCCGCGTATATAATCTTCAATCGGTAATTCTTCAATCACCCACAAATTACCGGTGGATTGCATGTAATGAACCGATAAATCCCCCCGGAATTTATTATAGTTCAAACTACTGTCCCAGGCAGCGCGATTTTCATAACTTAATATTTCAAAAATAGTGGTGTCAGCATTATCTGGTCGCAGGTGTACATGATAATTGCTGGTATAGAGATAAGCACCATTGGTGACCGTGTACTGCAAGGTGGAAAAATTAAACGTCACAGTCGTCACTCCAGAAAGCTGCTGGATTGATTGATGATTCTGACCATCAATCAACTGATAGCTTCCGGCTGCAGTTACAATCACCGGAGAGCTGGTCTTGAATAATCCAACCCGAATGTTTGGTCCTCTTGATCCGGCTGATGAAAATTCGCTGGTGGCATCATACGGTACGCTAGCCGACACCGAACCACCAGTAACTTCAACGGGGATTTCCACCGAACCGCCTTCAATGGATCGATCACCGGCATGCAAAGTAAACCGCGCCAAATACAAACCACCGGTGTTAGGTGCTTTTAACTTAAAGGTAAAAAAGGCCAGCTGGCCGGAATCAGTTCGATCCTGAGATAGGGATGTAACAGAATCTCCGCTCCAAGAAAAATCGCGAAAACTTCGAGCATTATTAGTAACTGCTTTAAGTGTCACTGGTTCATTGCCGTATCGAACCCACGGCAAAATACCAGAATTTTTAAAGGCTACTCGAAACTCTCGAACTGCATTGGCATTTATTTTTACTTGACTACCAGAGGTCAACATCATGGTTGCACCATAGCCATCAGCCGCAACAGTTACCTCTGGCTCAGAATCAGGTTCAGCCTCAGGTTGCGGAGCACTGGTTGTTGTACTGGACAAAGAAGAATTAGCGCTGGTCACCGCGCTGCTACTATCACCTACAACAACCGTCACCGTAAACTCACCGCCCGGAATCCAAACCAGATCCTCAGCTGCCAGTCGAAAAGATTCATAATAAGTTCCAGGTGTGGTCGGAGCTTTTAAATATAACTTGATCGTTCCGACCTGTCCGGGCGGTGTAATCTGACTGGCGATGCGCGCCGGCTGATCAAACCGATACCAAGTCGCATCCTCAAAGAGGCTCTTACGATATTTTGGGTTATAAGTGTAAATAGAAACAAAACGACGACCATCTGGCAGCCAGGTCGCCTGGCCGGTGTTTCGGTAATCAATAGAAAAAAGCACTCTCTCTCCCGGCATTAATCTCAATGTAGTCGCTGATCGATTGACCTCACTGGCTGAATACGAATTGCGATTATGAGAGACATTAACCGGAGCGACAGCGGGTGTAATCGCCGTCGAAGATGTAGTTATCACGGAAGCAGGTGCCACATAAGAACGTCGCACTCGAATATTTAGAGTGAATTGTCCACCCGGAATCCAAGTCATGTCTTCTGCGGCCAAATGAAAGGTCTCGTTGTAATTACCTTCAGTGGAAGGTGCGTGCAATTTGAAACGAAAAAAACCCAGCTGACCGGGAGTGGTCAGACTAGAAACTCTGACTGGCTGATCAGCTCTTAACCAGGACGTATCAACAAAAACACTCTGACGATATTTCAAATCATAAGTATAGACGGAAACAAAATTATTACCGCTATTACTCCAAACTGATGTTCCAGTATTCTTGAAACCAATGGTAAAATCGCGCGTCTCGCCTGGTTGTAATTCGATCGTCTTACCACTGGTGATCATTTCTTGAGCTGTGTAGCCATGCAGAGCTGCTTCGGCAGGTAACACGTCGATAACTAGACCAACAACAAAAAACGCCGTCATTAATATACTGACGGTTTTCCCTGTCCTGATGGCGCCGAGACGGCTCGCCTTGTTGTGGTACGATAACAAAATCATAATGCGTGGCCGTTCGCTTTCTATATATATAGTATCAAATTTAAGCAGACTAAAAAAGACTGCTCGATTTTAAAACCATCAGACACTTTCCGAGTTAAAATCTTGACAGTTAAAAAAATTGACAGCTAAAACAAAGATATTATAAGTTGATTAGCCGATTGGCAAAACAAAAAGGGGCTAAACATGGCCGTTTTTAAGAATCCTAATCATGGTTATCGTACCGCCGAAGGTGGTGTGCCGGCCTATGCCGCGGCTCTCGGAGTTAGACACTCGGGAGAAATGCAGTTCATTCAAGAAGTAAATGGTCGGTTGGTCTTTCTGCCGCCAGGGCTGATGGCCAAAATAACGGCAGAAAATAATAAGCAATCGCCACCGCCATCACAGCCGATGGTTCAAAAGCCATCGACCAACGAAAGTGAAACCAAGCCGACTGGTGATTCCTCGCGCTGGGTGCGAAATCTGTTCTTGACCATAGACGAACAAGCGCAAACCATCTTCGAATGGGCCAAGCAGGAGCATTGGTTGGGTATTACGCGCTGGGAATTTGAAGCGATGCTTGGGGAGGCCGCGTCCAAAGCACACAACATGGAATGGCCGAATGACCATTTTACGGCCATCACCCTGGTTCCATACCTACCTTCCCGCTATAAGTTCGGCTCAAAGTTATTTCGCACCTACGAATTTCTTTATCGAAAAATCGAACGAGCCTGTCGTCAAAACGATCTACTGACCGGCCGCTGGGCGCCTATTCGTAGTTTGGAAACAGGTGAAACCCTACTCGAACACCATCCGGATGCGCGTGTCTTTCATTCCAAAGTAACGATCGATGTTGAATTGATCGATCTCGGACACCGGCCGCGGCAAGTTCATTGGCGCAACAAAGGTCACCATCTACCGACGGCTGGAGTACTGGCTTCGCTGGCACTGCATACCAAATGGCTGGTGGCCATAGATGGCGAGAGTGTCCCGTTTGTATCAGTGCCTGGCTATCGATTGGTTGACGCTCGCAATTCGAAAAACTGGGGCATAATGGATTTTCGAAAAAGTGCCGGATTAGACGCGCTGATCATTGATCGCTGTACCGAGAATTTTCCGATGGGCAATCGAGCCGTACCATTGCTCAAAAGGGCTTCGGCAGTCATGGCTCTCTAAACTCAAATCTGGCCGCAGTTCTAATACTGCGGCTTTTTTGTCGTAAGTATGATAATCAGGCATGATATAATTTATCAATCATCAATTCAGCTGATTCAAATAAAATCATGTCAATTCAGCGAAAAATCATTAGCAATACGCTCGCTCACCTGGGAGGAAAGATTGGTGGAACTGTCTTAGGTTTGCTGACTGTAGCCTTAATGACCCGTTATCTGGGTCCGGAAGGCTATGGCAAATTCACGACCGTACTGTCTTTTTTGCAGATGTTTGCGATTTTGGCCGGCTTCGGTCTGCCAATTACGCTGGCGAAATTGATTGCTCGCGAGGGCGCTAATGAACGACAACTTCTGGCCAATGCGTTTGCTTTACGTCTGGTTTCGGGTCTGGCGATATTTATTATTGCGCCTTTAGTCGGCTGGCTGTTCCCCTATCCGGCGGAAATCAAGCTTGGCATCATGGTCGGTGCGTTGTCATTTCTTGGTCTGACCCTGCATGAACTGCTAGTGGCTGTATTTCAAAAACACCTGGCCACCTGGAAAATCGCCATCGTCGAAGTTGCGGGTCGGACTGTGTTGCTGGCTGGAACAGCCTGGGCGATCTTTGCTGATCGCGGCTTAATCGCCATAGTCGGCGCATTGGCCGCCGGCAACTTATTGCAGTTCGGATTGTCATTTTTACTGGCGCGGCGCATCACCCCGATTGGTCTGGCTTTCGAGTGGTCAATTTGGCGTGATATTTTTTCTGAAAGCTGGCCGATTGGCGTGGCAGTAATTTTTAATCTGATCTATCTGAAGGGTGATATTATTTTACTTTCGACTTTGCGAACGCAGGCGGAAGTTGGTTTATATGGTGCGGCCTATAAAGTACTCGATGTAGTGACTGTCATTCCTTACATATTTATGGGGCTGGTTCTGCCTTTAATGTCCGCCGCCTGGTCGCGCGGCGACCGAGAAGATTTTAATCGAAAATTTTCGCTGGCGTTTGATGCTCTGTCACTCTTGGCACTACCGCTGATGTTCGGTGCATTTGCTGTCTCTGGCGACCTGATTACTTTTGTCGCCGGCGCGGAATTCACTACGGCTGGTTCATTGCTCGCGGTACTCATGGTTGGTGGTTTCGCCGTATTCTGGCACGCACTATACAGCAATGCCTTAGTGGCCATGGGTCAACAAAAAAGGATGGTACTGTTCTACGCATTGAACGCGGCGATTTCAATTGGTTTGTATTTATGGCTGATCCCAAAAATCGGCGGTCTGGGAGCGGCGCTGGTTACGGCTTTCTCGGAATTATTTATCGCCGTAACGGTGACCATTATCGTCACCTCGATCACCGGATTTGCGCCACGATTGACACAACTTGGCAAAGTTCTGGCGGCAAGTTTGATAATGTTTGGTGCTGTCTCTGCTGTGTCAGCACAACATGTGTTGTGGCGGATTTTGTTTGGTGTGTTGGTATACGCAGGTCTGCTCGCCCTTATCCGGGGTTTGCCGACTAAGTCCCTCCGCACAATTTTCTCCCGGGCTCATTAATTTTTATGTTGTTGCAATCTTCCTTAATCATACTGGCAGCCGGCTTTTTTCTGTTGCTGGTGATGCTCGATCGACGGCTGGCGCTCGCCGCATTTGTCGCCTTGTTACCGGTGTATCTGATCAGATTTACCATACCGGTGGCTGGTTTAGTATTGCCCAGCACGTTGTTAGAAGTCATGTTTTGGCTGCTGTTCCTGGGTTGGCTAGTGCGGAGAAATAGAATCACGAATCGTCCATCACAAAACTGGCGACCTTGGACTGGCGGTTTGATTCTTCTGGGGTTGGGCTCACTGGTTGGAATATTATTCTCAGCACAGCCCATGGCGGCGCTCGGACTATGGCGGGCCTATTTTTTTGAGCCGATCCTATTCTTTATTATGTTTGTTGATTTGTGTCGCGAGACATACGCGCGCCGATTGGTTTTGGCGGCACTGGGAACAACCGTAGCCGTGGTTGGAATTATTGCAATTATCCAAAAAATCACCGGCTGGTGGATTCCAAATCCGGTCTGGGTGCCAGCTGAAGTACGACGAGTGACCGCATTCTATGGTTATCCAAATGGCATTGGACTATTCGCCGCGCCGATTACAATTTTAATGACAGGTTGGACAGTCGCCGCGGCTCGCGCCATACACCGCCGGCTTGATTTATTACTGCCAATCGCCACCGGTCTCGCCGCCCTGCTTGGTTTTCTGGCGATTTTATTTGCTGTGTCTGAGGGGGCGCTAATCGGCACGACGATTGGCTTAGTGGTGCTCGGTTTATTAATGCGACCATTGCGACCATTTGCTCTAAGTGCTGTTATCGTCGGTTGTCTGCTGGTCATGACTTGTACTCCGTTGCGAAATTACGCTTCGGTGATGCTCTCAATGCGCGACGACTCGTGGGCTGTACGTAAGATTGTCTGGACTGAATCACTCGACATGTTGAGTGATCGATCAGTCTGGGGTGCCGGCCTGGCCGGCTACCAATCAGCCCTAGTGCCGTATCATCAGGCCAAGCACATCGAAATTTTCATGTATCCACACAATTTATTTTTAAACTTCTGGAGCGAAGTTGGTTTGATTGGTTTGGTCGGCTTTTTATTGTTAGTTGCCGTATTTTTTCGAGTGACGAGTGATCTGGCTCAGGCATATCCGAATGAGTGGTTACCATTAGCGCTTATGGCGGCGATGGTTGCTCTCCTGGTACATGGGCTGGTGGATGTCCCTTATTTCAAGAATGATCTGGCGTTGTTGTTTTTTATCTTGTTGGGTTTAGCAGAAAGCATGCGACGGCAAAAATTACCGATTGACCAGCGAGAGTCATCGTGATATTTTTTGTTCCACGGTTGCAAAAAGATGCAATCATTAATTCAATTTCGGTCGCGTAGCTGCGGAGCTTGCCTCCGCCCAACATTAATTTAATTGGATGGGCAGAGATAAACTCTGCAGCTACACACATCTTTCATATCCAACCTGTAGCATGGAGAGGTGGCCGAGTGGTTCGAGGAGCTGAACTGCGAGCCAGCGAGCAGTGAAGCGAACGAGAAGGGCGCCAAAAGGCGCCCGGGCTTAGCAGGTTTCAGTTTTTTGCTCGAGGCCAGCGACGTCGTCCGCGACGACGGAGCGTTGCCGAGAAATATCGTCCTTTCATATCCAACCTGTAGCATGGAGAGGTGGCCGAGTGGTTGAAGGCGCCGCTCTCGAAAAGCGGTATACCTTTACGGGTATCGAGGGTTCGAATCCCTCCTTCTCCGCCATGTGAAAAGCCCGCGCGTCAGCGGGCTTTTCGATTACAGATGGTTGAGGGATTCGAAGGGCGGCGAGAGGACTGTGAGCTGGCGAACAGTCCGGTGCGCAGCCGCCCCGGTACCCGAGCGGAGCGAGGGGGAATCCCACACCCTCCGCCACAACAATTTCTTATCGGAGCCGACTCGAGTGCCTCAGGGCATGAGTGGCGACCGATGGGGCCTTGTCGCCTAGACAAAACCGCCCTTGGGAGGCGGTTTTGTTGTGCTCATTTTTCGACAACACGATGTCTTATTTTCGGTTCATCTCCGTGAGAATTCGAAATCGCAAATCCATCGGAGATTCTTGATTTCGCCCTCCAATCGCCTGGCGTTGCCGTGCTTCAACAGCCCCAGATACGACTGCAAGGTTTCGTCTGTCGGGTGTTCGCCCAGCCTTCGGAACATCCGCCGCCTGGTCGCGCTTCGCGGGACGCGATGGTCCGGAAAATGGATCCAGCCCAGGAAATCGACGCCGCTCGCAAAACTCCTGATGAAGACTTTATCGGGATGCATCTCCAGCCGCAGGTCGTCATACAGAAACGACGTGATGCGCGGCAGCAGCACCGCAAGAAACTGCCGGTCTTCCGACAGAAAAGCGAAGTCGTCTGCGTAACGGATGTAATGCCGCGTCTTGAGCCGATGCTTCACGAACTGGTCGAACTCGTTCATGTAGACGTTGGCGAAGAGCTGCGAGGTCAGGTTCCCGAGCGGCAGGCCGACGCCGGGCCTGCTGTCGGTCGAGAAACTCTCGACGATGTCCCTCAGGAGCGCGGTCGTCTTCGCTTCCGAAACGGCTTTCTCCAAAACGCCCAGCAGGATCCGGTGGTCGATGCTCGCGAAGAACTTGCGGATGTCGCACTTCAGGATCCAACACGTTCTGGTATGATTACAACTGGCCTTCCGCGCCATCGCCCGGTAACGGTCGAGCGCGCGATGCGTCCCCTTGCCGACTCGACAGGAGAAGGAGTCGGCCATGAAGCGATGGTCGAAGAAAGGGTACAGGACACGGTAGACGGCATGATGGATCAGACGGTCGCGGACCGCCGCCTTGTGGATGATCCTCGACTTGGGGTCGCAGACGGAAAACCGTTCGTACGGGCCGTGCCTGTATGTCCCGAGCGCCAGCTCCTCGCACAACGCCGCGAGGTTGTCCGCCAAGTCTCGCTCGAATTCCTGCAAGTCGGGCTTCCCGCGCTTTCCCCTCGCGAACTCCTCCCATGCCGAAAAAAGATTCTCTAAAGAAACGATAGACCCATGAATACCCCACCCCGACAAGTTTTCGGACCTGCCCGTCCTCAAATCCCTGACCGACGCGTACAAGCTCTGGCATGGCTTCCTGCCGCACTTGCCGCGCCTTTCGCGCTACACGCTCTGCGCGAAAATCGACGCGCTCTTCGTCGAGGCCGTCGAAACAATCCTCCTGGCAGGGTTCGCTCCACGGGAGCGCAAGCTGTCGCATATTGATGTCGCCGTCGTAAAAATCGACGCGCTCAAGTTCTTCCTGAAGCTGGCCTGGGAAATGAAGCTACTCGACCACAAACGGTACGCCGCGCTGGCCGGGCCGCTCGCCGAAACGGGAAAGATGCTTGGCGGCTGGCGCAAGCATCTTTCGGCGTGACGTGAAGAGAGTTGCGAACGACGAGGAACAGGCAGTGCGAGTCCCAGCGGTTCTCGGGGTTGTCCCAGTTCAGGTTAAGCTTGCGGCCGCCGTCGTTCTCGTACAGGTATGGGACGTTGCGGTTGCCGTGCGGGTTCACCCACGAGGAGCCGACTCGTTCGTACGAAGCCGCGTCCGTGTCACCGCCCGTCGAACGTTCTCCGGGCTGTATCGAATTCGGGAGCTGTCTCCCCTGCGGCTCCGCACCAAGTATCTTCATGACGGGTCCGGCGGCGGCACGCTGGCACTTGACGTATCGCACGCCATTCCGGCCTGTCGCTCGGATCCAGACTCGACCGCCCGAAGCCGTGACCGCAGGCTGTCGTCTTGTCCGAGCACATCTTACCAAAAAGAAATGGGCCGCGCGAGATGATATCTCGCACGGCCCAAGAGTCCAAGGACAGAGCTAATAAGTGCCGAGGAACCAAGTGCCCGAGTGCTACTTGCGAACGACGAGGAACAGGCAGTGCGAGTCCCAGCGGTTCGCGGGGTTGTCCCAGTTCAGGTGAAGCCTGCGGCCGCCGTCGCCCTCGCACAGGTATGGGACGAAGCGGAAGCCGTGCGGGTACACCCACGAGGAGCCGAGG
>Ga0180007_10005295_pt1 | contig 13168 bp, 18 predicted proteins | sample MM_PC_MetaG_FD_121122 | JGI IMG/M metagenome (GOLD analysis project Ga0180007, IMG submission 121122) | Groundwater microbial communities from the Aspo Hard Rock Laboratory (HRL) deep subsurface site, Sweden - MM_PC_MetaG | ecosystem: Environmental > Aquatic > Deep subsurface > Groundwater... | reverse complement strand
CAGCATTCTTCTCATCATTTATGGGATTACCATTTAACAAAATGTGTTTTAAATGAATGGCTCTTTTGACTTCTTTCCTGTTTTGAGCAATTCCTAGCGCTTCTCTAAGTACAACTAAGATGGGAAGACCTCTAGTTAGGTTTGAAGAGGGCCTAATAACATACTTGGTACCTTTTCTAAATACGGGCCATGTTTTTGGGACTTTATGTCTTTTTAAGTGCATTTTATTTTTTGTTTGTATTTAATTTATTTGATTTTGTCTCTGTTTTCTTTGGTTTATCTTCCTTCGGGCCGACTTTAACTTTTTTAATATCTTTTGTTTCGGTTTTCCCTTCTTCCTTCTTTGATAGTTTTTGATTTCTTTTTTTATCTTCCAAATTCAACTCAATTATCTGGAGGTTTGATGGTTTTATTGGCACTCCTACTTTTGAACCCTCTATCTTTTTAACTTGTATCCCTTCTATGATTATCTGGCTTTTCATTGTTCTTACTTCGAGAACTTTCCCTTGCTTTTTGTTAAATTTACCCCTCATTATTTTCACAATATCCCCTTTTCTAACTATTGTGCTTCTTTTACCATGTTTCTTTCTTAAATCTTTTGAGAGGTTTACCCCCAATTGTTTCTTTTTAATGTGCAATGGAGCTTTTGCTAAATATTTTCTTTGTTTTCTTGGTTGGCTACTTGCCTTCCATGTAGCGCTAAATTGTTTTTTCATATTATCTCTCTCCCTTCTAATGATCCCAATACTTTAAGATCTTCAAACTCGGTGTTAATTCCCCACCCTCTTGCGTGTTCGCTTATTTCGTAATATCTTCTAAGTATTGTTCTCGGAACGGTTCTATGCCTTCTAATAATTTCTAAAGTTCTATTTGTAACTCTAGTATGATACTGCATCTCCTGTAATTGTGTATTTATTGTCATTTTAATGTACTATAGAAGCTATTTTTGCTACCTGTGACCATCGCTCCATTACCTCCCTAGCAACAGGACCTTTTATTTGGGTTCCTTTAGGGTTTCCTTTATCGTCCTTTAATATCGCTACGGCGTTATCTTCGAAGGCTATTCTTTCACCACTAAGTCTCCTATAGGATTTTTTTTGCCTGATTATTACGGCATCAAATACTTTTCCCTTCATATCTGGAAGGCCTTTCTTAACACTAACTTTAACCCAATCTGCCATTTTTGCTGGAACCTGTTTTCTTTTCTTTGCCTTACTTTTTTTTACTGAAACTATCTTAACCATTTTTGCTCCACTATTATCGGCTGCAATTAACCAAGACCCAATATTTAATCCCTTTGTTGCTCTTGCACTTATTGCTTTCATTTGAAATGCCCTTCTTGTTTATTTCGAGTGAATGAAAATTTTATATTTGCTTTCATTTGAAATGCCCTTCTTGTTTATTTCGAGTGAATGAAAATTTTATATTTGCTTTCATTTTAAATCTCCTTCTTGTTTATCTTTTTGTTTGTCTTTAATCTTTTGAATTACTACAAAATGGATTATCTTGCTTAATGGTCTACACTCTTGCACTCTTACATAATCCCCAATATTTATTTGATCTGCCATGCAATTTGGAAGTCTTGCGTGGATCTTTGTTTTAGATTTTGCATATCTTTCATATTTTCTAACATAAACCATTCTTTCAAATTCAATTGAAATTCTTTTAGGGAACTTGCTCTTTACAGTACCCTCAAAGATTCTTCCCCTGGATTTTAAATTTCCATGAATATGGCAGTTTCTATCATTACAATCAGCTCCAGCTACTTTTGATTTTTTCTGCTTTCCATTTTTTTGTTTCGTTTTTTTCATTTTTCTTTTTGTTCGTGCGGGTGATTATTCGCTTATGGACTCTTCGTCAAATCCAAGGCCAACAAGGAGTTCTTTTATCTTCCTTCTGTGGTCTCCTTGGAGTTCAATAATGCCGTTTTTGTAAGTTCCTCCGCAAGCAAGCTCATTTTTGAGAGCCTTTGCGATCTTCTTCACATCGACGTCACTTTCGAACCCGGTAACAACAGTCACTACTTTGCCGTATCTTTTCTTGTCAGTTGTTACCTTTATCTTCTGCGAACTTTTTACAATCTGTTCACACACACAGGCCTGCTCGGGCAAGCCACATTTTGGGCATATTTCCATTGTTTTTATCTTTTAACTCCTTCATTAGGAGTTTTATTGAGTGTGAGTATTCTCGCAATTATTTTCTTCGCTTGTTTTGTCTTTGAACTTCCGGTTTTGGTGGCACTTACCCTGGATTTTATCAATTCTAACTTAATCTCCTTAAGTTTCTTTTCTCTTTCATTTCTAGTCATGTTTTTTAATTCTTTTGTTTTCATTTTTTATTCTTCTTATTTATTCTCTTTTTAACTTCTGTTTCTGGTTCTTGTTGGTTTTTTTTAAGTTGTTCTAAGAGAACTTCATCAACATTTATCCTATCTTTTAATATTGCAGTAGGAGCAAGAATGCTAACTTTTATCCCAACTGTTCCTGGTTTTGTTTCCGCTCTTGCTTGAGCCCTATCAACCACTTTAGCACTATCTCCAGTTTTTTTAAGATATCCTTGGGCAAATCTCCAGGGTTTTGCTCTTGAACTGGGAAGTTTTCCGTTCAATCTTATTTCAACTCCAAGGGCTCCAGCAGCTATTATTTTTTGTAATGTTCTATAAGCAATCACCTTAAATTTTAAAGGGCCAAATCTTTCTAACCCCAAGGCAATTTCATCAGCCATTATTTGGGAGTCAAGTTCTGGATAAAGTATCTCTTCAATTTCTATATGGGGATTCTCCAGATTGAAACTTGTTTTTAAGAATCTTGTCAACTCTTGTATCTTCTCTCCCCCTCTACCAATAACCAATCCTGGTTTGTTTGTGGAGATTATTATTTTTTCCCCTACCGGAGTGTATTCTATTTTAACCCTACTTATCTTCCCTTTTCCCAAGGATTTCTTGATATATTCTCTAATATCAAATTCTGCTTTTTTGAAATTAACTATTTGTTTTTCTTCCATTTTAATCAAATCCTTTCATTATTGAAATGTTTGAAAATTTATTTTCTTCCATTTTATTTTTTTGTTTTATTTTTCTTATTGATTTTATTTTTTTCAACAGCCTTTATTACTATATGTGTTCTTTTTTTTCTAAATCTACCAAACCTTCCGTATGGTCTTGAACCCATGTTTGCAACAGCCTCTACTATTATTGGATTTTCTATGTCTGCCGAATTTGAAGCAAGACTCTTTAACAAAACTATGAAATTCTTTACAACTTTTTGGGGATAGGCTCCAGACATTATTTTTCCCTTCCTGTGGGGGATTTCCCCTTTCATTGGAACGGATTTTTTGAAGATAATAACTTGTTCTAAATCTCTTATAGCATCACTAATCTTCTTCCCAACTATGAACTTACAAACAGCAACCGACTTTTTTGTTGAAATTGGGATGTCCTTTGCCCTTACAATCGCTTCTTCCTTTCTTTTCTTACTTTTTTCTTTTTTTATTATTGGATTTTTTTTAACCTCTTCACTTTTTTGGATGGAATTTTCTTCTTCAGGTTTTTTTTCAGGAGCCTTAACTTTTGGAGTATCTATTATTTGTTTTTTTTGAGCCACTTCTATATGTTGTTTCTTTGCTTCTGCTTTAGTTGTTGGTTTTTCTGTATTTGTCATTTTTATTTTTTAGACTTGTGTTTACTTCCTTTTGTAGCTCCGACTCCTGCGCTTCCATGCTGAACTCTTCTTCTCGAAGGAGCAAATTCTCCAAGTTTATGTCCTAGCATCTCAAGAGTAATATCTACAGGAACAAATGCGTGCCCATCATATACGGATATCTTCATTCCAACCATTGCAGGAACAACAACCAAATCCCGATAATGGGTCCTTATCTTCTTCCCTTTTTCAAATTTATCCTTAATTCGGCTTACAAAATCTTCAAGAACCTGGAAATTTCTCAATACAGTCCTTCTCTTTCTTGATTGAAGGTATTTTGCAAACTCTCGCACTTCCAATTCCTGAAGTTCTTTCAGAGTCTTTCCCCTGTATGTTAGTTCTTTCTTCTTTGTTATCATTTTATTTTATCTCACAATTGGCTATGCTGGAACGATTGTTTATTTGGTTATTCATTTTCTCTTACCAGTTCTTCTAGGCCTTAATAATCCTACTTTTCTTCCTGGAGGAGCATTTCTCTTGGCAATCTTGCTCTTTGGATTCTTTCCCCTTCCAGAACCAAATGGATGGTCGATGGCATTCATCTTAACTGCGGAGGTTCTTGGCCATAATTTACTTTTCGATTTTTTGATATGATATTTCTTTCCTGCTTTCAAGATTGGTTTGTCTGTTCTTCCGGCCCCAGCAGCAACCCCAATCGTAACTCTACAATCCGGATTAAATGATTTTTCTTTCTTAGAGGGAAGGATAACAAATGTCTGATTACCAACAACCCTGCTTATTACTGCAGAATTACCCCCCCCTTTAACAAACCTCCCTCCATCTCCCGGTCTTGATTCGATATTGTATACTTCTGTCTTTACCGGAACATCCTTTATTCTAAGTATGTTTCCAGGTTTTATTTCTTTTCCCCCAAACATTATCTTTTGTTCCTCTAACATTCCCTTAAAAGCAGGAATATAGAATGTCCCTTTGCTATAACTTATCTTTGCTAACGGACTTGAGTGTGCAGCAGAATTAAAGAGTTTTATTACTTTCCCTTCTCCTTCAAGAGTTTTTGGGTACTTTAACCTGTACCTAAAGGCCCTTTTGCTAACTCTATAAGTTGAGCTTCCGTGCCCCCTAGCCTGCTGAATTATTCTCTTTCCCATTTTTATTTGTCTCTCGAGGGAAACATGAAAATTTTATATTTGATTTTTCCCATTATATTATTCCTAATTTTGTAGCAATATCAATTGCTAAAAATTCTGGTTTAAGTTTAACATAAGCATATTTATTATTCCCCTTTATCCTAGTTCTAACACTAGAAACCTTTACTTCAAAGATTTCTTCTACTTCTTTCTTAATCTCCTCTTTTGTCATATTCTTTTCAGTTTTGAAAGACAAAACATTTTGAGCCTCAATCATCATTACAGCCTTTTCTGTTACCATTGGTTTCATTTGAAATTTCTCCTTTCTTTATTTCGAATGAATGAAAATTTTATATTTACTTTCATTTTTGTTTTTCTCCCATATCTTTTATAGCTTCTTCAGTATATATTGTAAGTCTTCCCAATCCCCCTTCGGCCAGATCCATTATTCCAAGCCTCTCAATAGGAACAATTTCAAAATTTCCTGTTTTGATTTTCTCTTTATTTCCAACAACCATTAATAATCCGGCATTGGTTTTGTATTTTCTTCCCCTCATTTTTCCTTTTCCAGCCCTCTGGGTTTTCTTCCTTATTGCAATTCCAAACAGCTTTTCTCCCAAAATATTTCTTATTGAGCTTAATAGATCCTTTGCCTTAAGATTTAAGATATTAGATTCTACTATGAATGGAACTTCTTTTATTTTTTCATTCTTTAAAGTTTTATATTTATTTTTTAAGTATTTTTCTGAGGCTGTAGCACTTATTGCACTTGAGAAAGCCATTGCCAATTCTTTTTTATTCAATCTCTTAACATTTATCATGGAGATGGTCTTTGGAGGATGCGCTCTTCTTCCACCTTTGGTGCTTGAAACTTCTGCCCCCTCCCAGTTAAATTGAGTTCCTCTCCTAGACATAACTTTCCTCGGTATTCTAGACATCCCTCTCCCGTAATGTGTTTGCCACACATGTCTTCTATGTCTCATTTTTCCACTAGCCGAGTGCTGTTTTCCCGCCACCAGAGACGGACTATAGGGTTGATTCTTTTTTTTGACCTCAAGAACTTTGAAGACTATGTCTTCTCTTATTTTTGTTGAAAAGGATTTCGGAAGATCTATCTTCCCTTTTTCTTTTCCGTTTGTATCTAAAAGCACTGCTTTCATTTTAAAGAATTCCATTTTTTATTTGAAATGATTGAAAATCTTTGATTTGATGTCATTTTGATAGTCCCAAGAACTCGTATTTCTTTTTATTTTGTTGTTTTGTTTCTCTTAAAGGAGCGGTAATTATAAGTTGCCTTTTTGCAGAACCCTGAACAGAACCCTGAACAATAATATAATTTGTTTTAACATCTCCATAATTTTTAAGAGATTTTATTGGTTTCTCGTTTGAGCTAGCCATTTCAATTATCTTAGAGTTATAAGCCGCTCTTGTAAACATCCCCAATTGGCCGGCCATAGGCACTCTAAAAGTAACTCTTGCTGGGTGCCAAGGACCTATGCTTCCAACCTTCCTTAGACCTTTTTCAGCTTTATGGCTTCTCAGTTTAATTCCAAATCTCTTAACAGGTCCAGAAAATCCTTTTCCTTTTGTCAATCCTCTTGCATCTATTAATTGCCCTTTTTCAAAAGCCTCAGAAGCCAATATCTCTTTACCGATATGTTCTTTGACAAAAATTATTTTTTCCTCAACACTTCCTTTGATTCCAACCTCAGCAAGATCTGGCCTCTTTTTTAGACCGGTTTTTTTTACAATAGAGTATACAATAACTCTCACATCATCATAGTCTTTAATGTCCTCTATTTTCTTTCCCTCTTTCTTTGGCAATTTAATCTTCCTTTTTAACTCCTTTTCAAGGTTGTTTGCCAAAATTTCAGTCATAACCTTTCTATTTTTGTAAAATCTAACTGAGAAAATTTTTACTGGGGGACATTCTAAAATTGTTACTGGAACAGATATTTTTTTATCTTTTGTCATAGAATTAGGAGTAGAATCTTTAACTATTGCCGAGGCCATTCCAGCCTTATAACAAATAAAACCCTTTAATGGCTTAAAACCACTTATAGCTTCCCAGTTAACACTAGGTAAGAATTTAGAAGCCTTCTTTCTGGGCCAAAACTGTAAACTCCCTTTTCTTGGAGATTTTGTTGTTGTCATTTCTAATTGTAGCGGAAATCATTTTGTTCCTACCCTGGATGAAATACATAGAAAAAATCGGTTTATAAAGGTTACTAAGCCTCAAAAGTAGTTTCTTTTTGGGTAGTTTGGCCATCAGCATCAATGTGCCTTATTAACTTGCCCTTCCTCTTAGAAAGCTCCCTTATCTTGGCATAATCTTTCTCGCCCTGGGGCATAATGATGCTGCCTATTATCACCGAATGCTTTATGCTGGCCTTCTTAACCTCTGGCAAGTCCCAGAATAAGTCTTCTTTTATTTTAGAACAGTATTTCTCATCTGCCTCCAATTGACAGAATTTATCATCTATTTTCCTCTCATCTTTGCCGGGTTTTGGTAACTTTTTTTTCATCTTAACTCTAAAATCCTCTCCTTCAATATCTAATAAAGAGAAATAAGAGGCTTTTTCAAGTTCAAGGGTCTGCGCAGGTTTTAAATCTTGGACAGGAATTTGGTTTTCATAATAAAGGCCTCCTTTTTTTGACTCGGCATTGCACTGTATCCCTTTTTTTGACATGTCTTCAGAGATATCTTTTTTGCTTAGGACTATTCCAGAGACTCTTGCCTCACCAAAACCGGCTGCTATTTCAACTAAATCGTTAGCAAACTCAAAACTTGATTTGACTTTTATTTTTTTTGTCTTTGTAAAACCCAAAAAAAACCTTCCCTTATATTCCCCTTTACCGAATCTAGTGAACTGCCTATGGGTAGATTCATCAACTTTTTTTTCAAAAACTTTTCTTATAAAATTCATATTACCTCTTCGTAATTTTGGCTTATAAATTTTTGCTTATGGAAATTTTTGTCTTCAACAAGGTTTATAAATTTCAATCACTTCTTTTTGAACATGGTGGTAGATGATGCTTTTTTTAAAAGAGTCTTGAGTGTACTGATTCTCATAGTTCTCCTTATATTATCTTTTTTCATCCTAAAACCAATTTTATTATCTGTTGCGCTTGGTTTTATACTTGCTTTCATTTTTGCACCTGTTTACAGAATTTTGTTTAAAGCAACCAAATCATCTAATCTATCAGCATCCTTAGTCTGCTTTATTTTAATTATAACCATAATCTTGCCGGTATGGTTTTTCACTCCAATGGTCATAGATCAGGGTCTTAAGGTGTATCAATCTGTACAAGAAACAGATTTTGTGACTCCTCTCCAAACAATTTTTCCATCATTATTTGCTTCAGAACAATTCTCACAAGAAGTAGGGGGGATGTTGCGTTCTTTTACCTCTAAGATTGCCAATTATGCCCTTAATTATATGGGAGATTTTCTATTAAAATTTCCAACACTCATGTTGCATTTTTTAGTTGTACTCTTTACTTTTTTCTTTGTTTTGAAAGATAAAGAGGAGATAAGGAAATATGTGGGAAGTCTCCTTCCATTCTCTGAAGTTGTTCAAAAAAGATTTTTTGATTCCTCCAGGGCCATAACAGGTTCAGTTCTTTATGGACAAGTGGTTTTGGGTATAATCCAGGGAGTTATTGTGGGGATAGGTTTCTTTATATTTGGAGTTCCTAATGCCTTCCTCCTATCCATTTTAGCAATACTTTTAGGAATAATCCCTATAATTGGCCCCATGTTTGTCTGGGTACCGGTGTTAATATACATGCTTGTACAAGGAGATCCAACAGTTTCCATAGTTGGTATTTTAATCTTTGGAATAATAGGATCTAATATCGATACTTTCTTAAGACCGATAATAGTTTCAAAAGCCTCAAACATACATTCTGGAGTGATTCTTATAGGGATGATTGGTGGTCTTTTCTTCTTCGGAGTTATCGGTCTTCTTCTTGGGCCCTTGGTTTTGGCCTATCTTCTTATTGTTTTAGATATATACCGAGACACATTTGGTCCAAAAACAATAGTAAAGAAATGATGGGAAGAAAATGGAATTAAAGATAAAATTTATGAAATGGTCTACAGGAATGTATGGGGCAATGCTAAATAGAAAAACAGCAAAGAAAATTGGATTGCACCCAAAAGATAGGATTAATATAAGAACTATTTCAAGAAAACCAAAAGAAGTTTTTACTTTTGTAAACACAATAGATCATCTTGTTAAATCAAATGAGATTATTATTTCTTCAGAAACTAAAGAAAGATTTGGTCTTAAAAACGGACAGATGGTTGAGGTTAATCTTGCTAAAGTTTCTCCTAGTATAAATTTGATTAAGAAAAAACTGGATGGAAAAATTTTATCTCAAAAAGAGATAAAAGAGATAATTGCTAACGTTGTGGATAACTCTTTATCGGAAGCAGAAATAGCTCTTTTTGTTTCAGCGATGTATGAAAAAGGTATGAATTTTAAAGAAACCATATCTCTTATCAAAGCAATTTTAGAAACTGGGAATACTTTTAGTTTAAATAGCAAATTTGTGGCAGATAAACACTCCATAGGAGGAATTCCGGGCAATAGAACAACTCCAATAGTAGTTCCTATTTGCGCCGTAGCAGGTCTGGTAATGCCAAAAAATTCCTCAAGAGCAATAACTAGTGCTACTGGAACAGCAGACGTTATAGAAGCTATTGCTAGAGTAGAGTTTTCAATAAAAGAGTTAAAAAAAATTCTTAAAAAAACAAATGCTTTCATGGTCTGGGGAGGAGCCTTGGGAGTTGTTCCAGCCGATTCTAAAATAATACAGATAGAGAAGTCATTAAAGATAGATCCAGAAGCCCAACTACTGGCTTCCATAATGGCAAAGAAGCTTGCAGTTGATAGTAAATACATTGTAATCGATATCCCTTACGGAAAAAATGCCAAGGTAGATAGGAAAAAAGCACTTCATTTAAAAAAGAAGTTTGAAAGTGTTGGAAGATATTTTAATAGGAAATTGGAAGTTGTTTTAACAGATGGAAATAAACCAATAGGGAGAGGAATTGGGCCCATTCCAGAGTTAAGAGACATAATCTCTGTTCTCGATCCATCAAAAAAAGGTCCAAAAGACTTAGAAGAAAAATCTCTTATGCTGGCCGGGAGGCTTTTAGAAATGTCTGGAAAAGTTAAAAAAGGGAAGGGAATCGCAAGGGCAACATATATTCTTAACTCGGGATTGGCATTCAAAAAATTCAAAGAAATAATAAATGCCCAAGGGGGTTCTCTTTCTAAGATAAAACCTTCAAAATTTGAAAAGAAGATTATTGCAAAGAAATCTGGTAGAGTAGTGGAAATAATAAATAGGAAAATAAATAATCTAGCCAAAATAGCTGGCTCTCCTATTGACAAGGCTGCAGGGCTCTACCTTCATAAAAATGTTGGAGAAAGGGTGGAAAAAGGGAAACCAATTATAACTATTTATGCAGAGTCTAAATCAAGACTCAACCAGGCAATAAATTTTTATGAAAAGGAAAAACCGATTAGGGTTAAATAATCACAACTAATCTTTTAAAGAGAATAATTCTTATTTTAACATGTCAGATAATCCAAAAAAGAACCTTGTAGATTATTTTAGAAAGAATCTTAAGAAAGGTTATACAGAGGAGTCTTTGAAATGGTCCCTGATAAGCCAGGGCTATTCAAGGGTTGCTGTAGAGCTGGCAATTATACAACTCCATAAAGAACTAGCGGCCAAAGCCCCGGTGTTAAAAGATAAACCAACAATAAAGTATGAAATTATTGATGAACACAATCAACCAGTGGTAATTAAAAAACCATGGTGGAAAAGGATTTTTGGATAAAATGGGAAGAAAATTAGCTATTATTGTTGAGACTTTCCAGAGTGCTGGAAGATACCAGCATAAAGTTTTTGAAGAAGGGGCAGTAAGAAAGGAAGTGGAAAGAAGAGAAATTAGTACGGAAGTGGTAGATATGTTAAAAAAGGTTAATGAAAGATTATATGATGAGATGCCAGAAGGTTCTGAAAAGTTAGTTAGTAGGATTGAATACACTCTTCCAAAATAAATGGTAAATATTTTCAAATAGCAACCTTTAAAATCTTCTTTTATTAATGATTCTTATGCCTCCGTCGCATATGAGGGCAACCAAGGTTTCCCTTCACAGCCCTTCCTTTTGGGTTAGATGCTTGGAGACAATAAATGCCTCCGTCGCATAATGGTATTGCACTCGGCTTGAGACCGAGGCCCTTTGGGCTCCCAGGTTCGATTCCTGGCGGGGGCGTTCTTGGAATCGAACTTTAAGTTTAGTTCTTGAACTTGTTTCAAGGACTAGGCCTGAATTTATTCAGAGCCCGATTCCTGGCGGGGCGTGATAACCCACATAGGAAATATATTTTAGAAAAGATATATTTCAATATACTATATTGCACTAAACTCATTCAAAACTCTTATATCAGGACTTAGAACATCAACCTCGTCTTCTTTGAATCTCAATCCACGATATATTTTCTGCCATAGCTCTCTTTTTGCCTTATCTCTATAAAAATCCCAATAGTGTTGCGGTTTTGTTTGTGCTAGTATCTTCCAAAATGCATCTTGAACATTGGGGTTTGGATATTTTGTGAATATTATGCTCCTACACTCATCCCCAGGAAAATCTATTCCCCTAGAAACTCTAGTGGAGAATAAAATATCACTCTCCCCCTTTTTAAATCTGTGGACATCTTCCCCATTTTCTTCGTTTTGTGTATCCTTTATATCATTTCTACTCAAAAGATATTTTAGATTAAATTCTCTTATTTCCTCTTCAGTAGGAAGATCAGAGAAGGCGTTTATGTGAACAAGAGCAGGTTTTTTTGCAATCTTAACACACTCATTGAGGGCATCAAGATATTCCCCTCTTTTTATTTTCCCGTTAGAAAAATTAGAATACTTACAATCTTTTTCTTTCCCGGTTAATTTAATGTGGATTCTTCCCTGATTTTCTACCTCTGCCTCTATTGTCTTAAAATCATTAAGACCAAAAATGTTTTTTAGAACACTTTCAGAGTGAATTGTTCCAGACATTAAAACAATTGTCTTATTTTTATCAATTAATTCTTTAAACTTTTTGGCCAAATTAGTGGTGACAAGACTTGCAATTAGGTTGTTCTCTTTTTTGTTCAGAGTAAGATAAGTTTCTTCCATAAAATCTTGAAACGCTCTAGCAGTTTCCTCAACCTCAAAGATATAGCTCTCTTCATCTATTCCCTCAAAAAGTTCTGGAGAATTAAGGAGAATCTGAAGTAAATCATAAAAACCAGTTTTTTTTAAAGGGATTATTTCTTGAGAGAAAACAGCTTCATTAATTTTCTTATCTTTCTTTATATGTTCCAATATTGCCATTAGTTCATGGACTATCTTATCGGCCTCTTCACTAGGGCTAATAACATGTATTAGTGAGTTTAGGAGTCTATCAAGATTAATACTTTTTTGATTTGCGAAACTATCTAAAAATTCATCACACTCATCTATCACTTCAACCTCTGTAAGGGGTTTTCTGTTCATCATTGTTTCAAGTTTGTATTTAGCAGAATTAAAGATAATAACATCCGAATCTATATAAGAGTTAAATTGGTCATAAAACGGGCAACCCTCTTTTCTTTGGTAGAAAGTAAACTCAATTCCTTTAAGGCCCATATATTTTCTTGTTTTTGCATTACTGAATAAAGGACCTTTATACTCGTATTTTGAAGGAAGAACTGGGGACCAGTATGGGCAGGCCCCAGCAACGGAAGGTCTTCTAACATCTTTTATTTCCTTAAAATCTTTATAGTTTATAGCCTTGTTCTCTGTAATGTATCTCTTTATTTTATCCCAGTTTTTTTCTTTTATTTCTATTTTACAAGGAAGAAAGTAATTATCTGCACTCGCATCTTGAGATATTTCTTTTATTGCTTCCTCTCTTTTTCCAGCAAAGATATCATGTAGTTTAGAATTAACCTCTTTTTTAAAAGTGGGAATAGCATTTTTATTTTCTTCAAGAAAAGTACATTTGTGGTTTCCTCTTCCAGTAATTACTTTTATCTTGAGTTTCTCATCGTTATCTTTTGTGACATACTTTTCTCCTTCGTAGTCTTTCTTGTACTGGTTTTGGAGATTTTTTCCAGGGACAACAATTGAAGTTTTTCCAAGCTCCTTTGCCAGATGAAGTGCAATAGCAGAATTATGGATGATTATCCCATTAGAAATGAAATTATGATCCTTTGGAACTTCTAAATCATATGTATCATCTTCTTTTATGAATTTTATTATTTTTACTTTGTCCCACAAAATATCCTCTCCACATATAAAGGAAAGGGTTTTGTCTTGAATATACCTATTTATTG
>Ga0180007_10005294_pt1 | contig 13170 bp, 12 predicted proteins | sample MM_PC_MetaG_FD_121122 | JGI IMG/M metagenome (GOLD analysis project Ga0180007, IMG submission 121122) | Groundwater microbial communities from the Aspo Hard Rock Laboratory (HRL) deep subsurface site, Sweden - MM_PC_MetaG | ecosystem: Environmental > Aquatic > Deep subsurface > Groundwater... | reverse complement strand
TGATGCAAATAGAGATAGTGCAAGAATCCAATTTATTTTGAAGAGAAAATATGCTTAGTTTTAACAATGTAGAATTTAATTTTAAAAACCAACCAGTATTTAATGAACTAAACTTAAATATTGAAGAAAGCGAATTTGTTTTTCTAATTGGCAAAAGTGGTGCAGGTAAAACGACACTTTTACAAATGATTTATATGAATTTACTGCCACAGAGTGGATATATTCAATTTGATATTTATAGTAGTGATACAATTAAACCCAAAAAACTTCCCAATTTAAGAAGGAATATTGGAATTATATTCCAAGATTTTAAATTGCTTGAAGACAGAACTGTATTTGAAAATCTAGCATTTGTGCTCGAAATTACTGGGGCAATAAGAAAAGATGTGAAGCAAAAAGTATATCAAGTTCTCTCAGAAGTTGGATTAGCACATAAACAAAAAAATAAAATAAACCAACTATCGGGAGGTGAAATGCAGCGTATAGCAATTGCCCGAGCAATTATCAACGAACCAAAATTAATAATTGCTGATGAACCTACTGGAAATTTGGATCCAGAAACATCAAGGGAAATAGTGGATATTTTATATAAAATTAGTTCTAGGGGAACCTCAGTACTAATTGCAACTCACAATTATGAATTAGTAAAGAAATATAAAAGTAGAATAATAAGACTAATTAATGGTAAGGCAGAACAAGTTGATGATTCAAGCAAATTATAGTTAAATTAATTTTGAGCGACAATATTAAATAAGCTCTTTTACAATATTTGCAGTAACAACCTCTACAGAATCAGTTGCATTTAATATAGCAACTTTGTATTTATTTTGATAATAATCAATAACCGGCAATGTAGTGTCTCTGTAAATTCCAAGCCGTTTTCTAACTACTTCAGCATTATCATCCATTCTTTCTATAAACGAATTTACAGCACCACAATTAGGGCAAGTATTTACGTTAGGAATATCATTCAAGTTGACTATAATTTCACATTTACTACAAAATCTACGTTGGGTTAACCTGTTAACAATAACTTCAGTATCAGCCTTAAGAAGAATGAAAAACGGATTTGTAATATTTAGGTCGGCAAAAATAGAATCCATTATTTTGCATTGCTCAATAGTCCTTGGAAACCCATCTAATATAAAACCAGTTTTATAGTCCATATTGGCAAGAGTTTCTTTAACCAATCCACCCATTAAATCGTCAGAAACTAAATCGCCTCTATCCATAACTTCTTTAGCAGCAATACCAGATTTAGTTCCTCTAGAAACTGAATCTCGAAGAATATCACCAGTGGATATATGTTTAATATTGTATTTTTGTGATAGGATTTTGGCTTGAGTACCTTTCCCAACTCCAGGAGCACCGAATAAAATTATCTGCATGTCATCAATTTATTTTTTGAAATGATGTTGCAAAATAATTGAACTAAAATTAATTTACAACAAATTATGTGTTAATTATTTAATAAATGGAAAATAAATTATTTTTTTCTTTTGGTTTTAAAATAGTTAGTTATTAACAATTTTGATTCGTTTTCATAAATACCTGAAAAAACATTTACTTTATGATTAAGTTTATTTTCATCTAGGATATTGTAAATAGAACCACATGCTCCTGTCTTAGGTTCATAAACTGAAAAATAAAGATTCCTAATTTTTGAAAGTAAAAGTGCGCCAGTACACATTACACATGGCTCAACAGTAACATATAAATCACAATCTTCCAAAGATTTACTTTGCAAATTATTAGATGCTGCAGTTAATGCAATTATTTCTGCGTGTGCGGTTGAGTCTTTTAGCTTTTCTACTTGATTGTAACCTTTGCCAATAATTTTATTATCTTTAACCACTACTGCACCAATTGGAACTTCATCATCGTCAAATGCAATTTCAGCTAATTTAAGAGCTTCAAACATAAATTTATAAGATTCTTCGTTGAATAACATTAAGAGGGAACCTAAATTTGGTTAGTATAAAAGTTAAAGAAGTACGCCCGGAAGGATTCGAACCCTCGACACCCAGAGCCGAAATCTGGTGCTCTATCCAGCTGAGCTACGGACGCATGAATTATTTTTTGAAATTGAAACATAAGTTATTTAAATAATTAAATCCACTATTTTTAATTTTAGTAGTTGTTAGTGCTCAAATCTTGATGAACATTACATTTTCATTTGTCCAAATAAAAAATTTAATTTTACAATAAGAATTAAGTTCTTTGAAGAATATTCCTATCAGTTATTTCTGTTTATTAAGCTCTTAAATATGGATACTATTGAATTATAAGAGCTTAAGTTGAAAACATTGCTCAACATTGCTCAATATAGTAGTTGCAAATCAAATTTGAATAAAAAATGTTATTCGTGCAATAAAAATGAGAAAGTGCTGCCTTTTCCTAATTGACTTTCTGCCCAAATTGTTCCATTATTTTTCTCAATTAATTCTTTACAAAGAATAAGTCCAAGACCCGTACCTTTTTCACCTTCGGTACCTAAAGAGCTATATCTTTCTTCAATTTTAAATATTTTTTTCATTGCACTTTTGTTCATTCCTAATCCAGAATCTTTTATTTGAACAAGCACTCCGTCTTTATGTTTTTTTGCCAGCAAGGTAATAGTACCCTTATTTGGAGTAAATTTAATAGCATTAGCAATCAAATTTCTGAGAACAGTTGCAATCATTTTAGAATCAGCAGATACAATTAAATTATCATCAAAATTATCAATTATTGTAATATCTTTATTCCTAGCAGCAATTTCTGCAATAGATATTACTTTTGAAAAGACCTTTTTAATATCAATTTTTTTAGGTTCATACTCCATTCTTCCGGTTTGAATGCTAGCCCATTCTAATAATTCTAAGATTAATGAATAAACATTATGAATAGTATCATTTAATGACTTAATAGAATCTGCTTTTTCAACGTCAGTCAAATCAGCATAGTTTTCATTAAGTAATTCACTCATTCCCATTAGCACTTGGAAAGGGCTTTTTAAATCATGAGAAATTAGAGAAAAGAATTTATCTTTATCTGCATTTAATTTTTTAAGTTTTTTCTCAGATAATGCTAGTTTTTCATCGGCGTATTTTTTATTAATAGCTTTAATAACCTGAAGAGAAACAAATTCTAGCAATTCAATATCTTCTGGACTAAAAGCCTCAGCATTATGATAATCTTGAATTACTAAAACGCCCTTAAATGCAGATTCAAAGTTGAGATATATTCCAACCCAAATTTTTGCAGATTCACCACTTAATCCAACTTTTCCTTCACGCTGAAGTTGCTTATCCAACTCTTCATTAATAATCATACTCTTTTTTTGTTTTAGAACAAGTTCGGTAAGTCCATCACCTAATGGATGTGGTTCTGGTGGACTATCTTTTTCATCAACATGGTATGGAAAGTTAAGAAGCTTTGTTTCTTCATTGTAAAAAGCAATGTAAAAATTATCAGCAGGCATTAAATCTTTAATAATATTGTGGATTGAACCATATAGCTCCCGAAGAGATTTGTCAGAATTTGCTTCTTCCGAAATTTTGAAAAGAGCTGCTTGCAAAATTTCTTGTCTCTTGTTTTTGGTAATATCCTGCACTATTCCTAAAGAACGTATTGGTTCACTTTTTTCATTAAAGAAAATTTTTACTTTTTCATAAACATATTTTACAATGTCAGTGCCAAAAGTAAGTCGGTATGTTAATTCAAAGTTTTTATGATTTTGTAGTGCTATTTGAAATGTTTTTTTCACAATTTCGCGATCTTCATGATGAATTAAATTGTAAAAATTTATATTGTGCGTTTCTATCTTATGTGGGTCCAGATTGTAAATGCGTAATAATTCTTTTGAGCGCTGAATTTCATTAGTAATTAAATTCTTTTCCCAATGCCCAATATGTGCCATTTTTTGAGCTTCTTTTAGAAATTGCTCACTTTCTTTTAATTTTTTTTCAGATTCTACTCTGTTTTTGTTATCTTCAATTAACCCAACTCCACCTTTTATTTCATTTTTATCGGAAAATATTGCATTAAAATTAGCAATTATTGGAGTTGAGGTATTTGCTGTTAATGATTGATAGAATCCTTCGTAATAACCTGAGCCGGTTATTAATGTTTTTTTTATTTGAGAACGAAACTTTTCGTCCTTTAAATCTGTGAGTAAATTTACTTTAATTAGAACCTCTCGTTTCACTCCAATTATTTCTAATAATCTATCATTGAAATCAATTACTTTTCCACTAGTGTTAAAATGGATAATTCCAAATGGAGAATTATAAAAAATAGTTTTATAAATTTCGCCAGGTTCAATATTTGTGCTTTTAATTTTACTCATCACAGCGCTATAAATAGTGGATGTTTATATTTAATTTGCATTTTATTCCATTTCTAGTTTAATCAGTTATCACAAAAATTATGGAGTAAAAATTTTATTTATTTAACATGCTAAACTATGGAAAAATTTTAATTTTATTTCGGAAATTCAATTTTGCAATTGAAATAATTAGGAATGGAAATTTATACTCCTCCTTTTACAACAAGAAATTTGTTGTTTTCAAGTGATATCTTTTTTAATCCGTAAGGAAGAATAATTTTGAAACTCGCTCCTGGATTTTTTTCTGTACTAATTGAACTAGGACTAGTTACTGATATACTTCCGCGGTGCTGATGAATTATTTCTTTAACAAGCGATAATCCAACCCCTGAGCCCTCATCATTGTTTTTATTGGAATTGCTTGCTCTATAATAATTATCAAAAACTTTTTTTATTTCGTTTTGTGGAATACCAATTCCATTATCGCAGATTGTTATTTTTACAGAATTTTTCTCATATATGGAATTAATTGATACCGTACCATTTCTATTTGTATACTTAATTGCATTACCAATAAGGTTTGAAAAAGCCAATTTGAGTAGAACTTCATCACCCTTTAAAGTTCTAAAATTATTAGAAGATATATTTTTAAGTTTTATACGTTTTTTTATAATACTTTCTTTATTTAAATCTAGTATTTCATCTATCAATTTATTTATATCAACATCTTCGCTCGTTTTTTCATCTAGTAACCTCAAGCGCGATATTCTTAAAATATTGTTTATCATTTCAAGTGATTCATTTAAACGTACAACAGCTCTATTTAATTTCTGATCTATTTTGGAAGAAAATTCTCCGAGAAATCCATCCAGAATTAATGAAATAATAGATTTTGTTGCAGCAATTGGAGACTTTATTTCATGAACAACTCCCATAATATATTTTTGTTTTTTTAATTCAGAATTATTTAGCTCTTTAAGTGCATCATAAAGTTTTTTTTCATTTAAATATAATTGATGTGCAATTCTATTTGTTAGAAAAACGCTAACAATTGTCATTAGGCCAAAAGATAATAATGCAGTAATAACATATTCTGGATTGGTATACATTTCAGTTTTATATATGCCCGTAACACAAAAATGAGGAGCAGTTCCTATAAATTGAAGATAACTAATAAGAGACATTGCAAGAATTACCGCAATAGCAATAGTGTATATAACACCACCGGGAAGAATTAAACTTCCAATTATTAAATGAAAAATATAGAAAAGATAAAGTGGACTTTCAATTCCACCAGTCATAATTATTAGCAGGGTTAATAAAGTTAGATCAACCAAAATTTGAACTAAGGAAAGGTGAAGTGGGTTGAAGCTACCACGAATATTTTTGACTCGTTTCCTAATTGATAAAAGAGATAAATTATATACAAATAAAAATAGAGTTATTATTCCAATGGAATTATGCTGTATTTCTGAGAGTTCAATATTAACTATCAGTTCCAGAAGATAGTTGAAAGTAAACAGCATTACAATTGCAATGAATCGCAATTTAATAAAAAAGAGATTTCTTCGTTTTAATGAAAGCCAAAACTCGTCATTTCTTTCAATCCATTCAGGAACTAATTTTATCATATTAAATTCTTAAATATTGATTTATTTACTGTTTAATATTGTTTTATGATAATATAATAAATATACTCTTTTGTTGGTAATGAAATGTAAAACATGAAAAATTTAAATGTATTAGAATTCTCACTTTTCACGTTTTACATATATTTTAATTATGCAATATATTCACCGCGCTTAGTATATGTTGTATGAAGTAATTTATGCGATTTATGTCCACAAGGACCTTCTGGCAAAAACTTTTCATATATGTAGCTTATGTGAGGATTTTCATGCGATTTACGAATTGGCATTCCTTCATCTTCCTTGTAAATTGCTTCTGCGCGTTTTGCTCTAATTTCTGCATTAGTTGGTATTGGCTGTCCACCGCCTCCAATACATCCACCAGGACAGCCCATAAATTCAATGAAATGACATTCACTAAATTTACCACCAGCTTTAATATCTTCCATTACCTTTTTAGCATTTGCAGTTCCATGAGCAACAGCCACTTTTAATGTTGCACCCTTTAACCATTCCCAGTTTGAAAAATATTTTTTATACATTTCTGGAACTTCACCAACTTCTTCGATATTTAATTCAACATAACGAATTCCTTCAAATCCACGTAATGGAGTTATGTTTGCATTCTCGAATAAATTTTCTACTTTCTTTCCAGTTACTAATTCTATAACTGTTCTAAGTGCAGCTTCCATTACTCCACCAGTTGCTCCAAAAATAACACCGGCACCAGATGCTTCACCAAAAGGATCATCAAAGCTAGATTTCGGTAATTCTGGAAGAAATATTCCAGTCTCTTTAATCATTTGAGCAAGTTCACGCGTTGTTAATCCAAAATCAACATCTTTAAATCCAGAATCAACCATTTCTGGTCTGTTACATTCAAACTTTTTAGCTGAACAAGGCATAACCGCAACTGTAACAATATCAGCTGGATTAATTTTTGCTTCTTGAGCATAAAAAGTTTTTATTACAGCGCCAAACATTTGTTGAGGTGATTTTGCAGTACTTAAATTATCAATATATTCTGGATAAAAATGTTCGAGATATTTTACCCAACCAGGTGAACACGAAGTAAATTGAGGAACTTTATTTGCATCAACACCGTTTACTAAAGCATTATATAAACGAAGAATAAGTTCTGTGCCTTCTTCCATAATTGTTAAATCTGCTGTAAAATTTGTGTCAAAAACTTTATCAAACCCAATTCGTCGAAGTGCTGTGTTTAGTTCTCCAGTCATGGAATGACCAGCTTCTAATCCAAATTCCTCACCAATTGCTGCTCGAGGTGATGGAGCAGTTTGAATAATAACGTGTTTATTAGGGTCATCAATGGCTTTCCAAATTTCATCTCGAGGGTCATTTGCGCGTAATGCACCAGTTGGACATCGGTTAATACATTGCCCACAATTAATACAAATTACATCCGAAAGTTGTTTGTCAAAGAAAGTTCCAATATGAGTTGCATCTCCGCGTCCTATTGCTTCAAGTACACCAACCTCTTGTAAATCAATACAAGTGCGCACACAGCGTTTACAGAGTATACATTTATCCATATCGCGAACAACCGAATATGAAGAATTATCAATTTTATATCTTGGTTTTTCTATATGCCCAAAATTGTAGTGATCAACTCCATATTCTTTTGCTAGTGATTGCAACTCGCAATTATTGTTTCTAAAGCAAGAATAACATTCACCATAATGCTCACTTAAAAGTAAATCGATAATATGTTTTCGAGCCTTACGCACCTTTGGAGTTGCAGTTTTTATTTTTATTGGAGCCGTAATTGGAAATGCACATGATGCTTGCAAAGTGCGAGCATTTTCAATTTCTACAACACAAACTCTACACACACCAGCAATACAAAGGTCTTCGTGATGGCATAGCGTTGGAATATGTACATTATTCTGTTTGCATGCTTCAAGTATTGTTGTACCTAGAGGAACAGTAACTTCTTTCTCATTAATCTGAATTTTTACAGATCCTCCTATATATTCTGGATGTTCTGGCTTTTCAATTCTATGTGGTTTCTGACTTATAGGAGCGCGTCCGTTTTTTTTATTTTCCATTTTCAACTCCATTTTCATGATAGAATATTTCGTTTTTAAAGTTTTCCAAGATTGAAATAAATGAATTTGGTGATGATTGTCCCAATCCACATTTTGAAGCTATTTGCATTGTTTTTGCCAAATCTTTAAGTTTATCCAAATAGGCAAATGTATACTGTTCGTTTTCTATCATTTTTACGCCTTCAAGGAGTTTAACATTTCCAATTCTGCAAGGTGTGCATTGACCGCAAGATTCTTCAACAAAAAATTCCATAAAGTTTTTTAAGACTTTTAGCATATCTCTGTTTTCATCAAAAATGATAATAGAACCGCCTGTAGGAATATCTTCATAAGATATTTTTCTATCAAATTGTGATTTTGGCACACATATTCCAGAAGCTCCGCCAACTTGAACGGCTTTTGTATTTTTTGCACCAACTTTTTCAAGTATTTCGTTTATTGTAATGCCCCATTCCCATTCGTAAACATCAGGTCTTTCGCAATCACCAGAGACAGAAAATAGTTTTGTTCCTGTAGATTTATCTGTGCCTAAATTTCTGTACCAATCACCACCTTTTAATATTATATGTGGAATGCAGCTAAGCGTTTCTACATTATTTACAGAAGTTGGCATTCCCATAAATCCAGTATTTACTGGATAAGGCGGACGGTTGCGAGCTTCACCTCTATTACCTTCAAGTGATTCTATAAGTGCAGTTTCTTCGCCACAAACATAGGCAGAAGAACCAAGATGGATTTTAATATCAAAATCAAATCCTTCTTTACCAAGAATGTTTTTACCTAGTAAATTCTCGTTTCTCATTAAATTAAGATAATCTTCTAGTGATTTTCTGATGTATTCATATTCACCACGCAAGTAAACAATTCCATATTTTGCTCCAATTGCATAGCCAGCAATTATCATTCCTTCAAAAACCAACTCTGGATATTCAACAAGCAGCACTCTGTCTTTAAATGTTCCTGGTTCACCTTCATCTGCATTACATATTATATATTTTCTTTCAGCTATAGCAGCAGCACCAAGCATCCACTTTGTTGAAACTGGAAATCCGGCTCCACCTCTTCCTTTCAATTTAGAATCTTTAACTTCGAAGAGAATATCATCGCGAGAGAGTGTTAAGGCTTTTCTTACACCTTCACCCAAAGAATAGTCTGAAAATAAAACTTTACCATTTCTTAGCTTATCTTTTTTCATATTTACCCCACCACTTTATGAATATGTTGAACAGCAGTTTGCGGAGTTAATTTTGTAAAAACTCTTTCATTTATTGCCATTGCTGGCCCTTCATCGCATAAGCCCAAACAATTTGTATATTCAATAGTAAACTTGTTATCACTAGTGGTTTCGCCCATTTTAATGCCTAACTCGCGCTCAATTGCTTTTACAATAGACATTTTGTTCTTCATATCGCATGAAATTGTTTTGCATATACGAACAATATTTCTGCCTTTGGGTTCTGAATTTAAGAATGCATAAAATGAAATAACACTATATACTTCTACTGGTTGGATTTTTAAATGCCGTGCAATTTCCTGTTGTGCATAATCAGAAATATAACGGTGTTTTGATTGAATCTCTTGCAGAATTGAAAGTAACACAGAACGAGAATTTCCATATTTTTCGATTAGTTGTTCAATTTCTTTAGCAAGCGATGTTTTTTCAAATACTAACATTAGACGACCTCTCGTTATTTTTTTATTAGAAATTTTACCTTTTTTATCAATTCATCAGAGGAAATTGGTTTTTCAACAAAATCATCAACTGGAACCATTTCTCCCGCACCAAATTCCATTCCTACAGTTTTAGAAATAGATGTGTACATTAAAATTGGAGTTTTAATTCCTTCGCGTCGAAATTTTTGGGCAAGGAAAAATCCATCATCTGGTTCCTCCATCATAACATCTAAAATAATTAAATCGGGATTTTTTTCTTTAACGAGAGAATATCCTTTGGTGGGATTATCGGTTGTGATAACTTCAAAATTACTTGCTTGCAAAATTAATTCGGTTGCTTCCAAGATATCATGGTCATCATCAATTACTACAACTAGTGACATAAATAACTCCAATTTATATTTGTGTAAAAAAATCTTCGATGGAGAAAAATTTCAGCTAATTTTAAATCCGACAATAATTGTGCCTTTTATTTTATGAGTGTAAAGTGTATTATTTTATGATAATAAAAGGAATGGTTTACAGAACATTAGTTTATTATCAAAAGTAGGAATTAAAAATTCCCAATTGTTGTAAAGTACCAATTGTTAATAATGTTTAATTTTTTATTTCATGAGAAATGTTTTCAACTTCTCTAAAAACTCTCATAAAATTGCCACTCCAAATTTTTTCAATATCTTTTTCTGAATATCCTCGTTTTAGAAGTTCGTTTGTGAGGTTTCCCATTTCACTCACATCATTTAGTCCAGCAACTCTTCCTCCGCCATCAAAATCAGAGCCAATTCCAACATAATCTATTCCAACTAATTTTACAACATAATCAATGTGGTCTATTACATCGCTAATTGTTGCATGTTTTGAGGGAAATTTCGTGTGAATTGCGTCCCATTCCATTGATAATTCATCTTTTTCTTTATCCGAAATTTTTGGGTTGGAATATTTATTTTTAATAATAGATACAGCAGAATCTCTTGCAGCATTTGGTTCTGGAGTTCTAAGATATTCATCAACAAAATTAATATCTATTATGCCGCCATTTTTTGCTAATAGTTTTATCATATCATCAGTCATATTTCTTGGATGACTGCACAATGCACGGCAATTACTATGTGTTGCAACAACTGGAGCTTTTGAATATTTAATTACTTGGTAAAATGCACTATCAGAAATGTGAGATACATCAATTATAATTCCAAGTCTATTTAATTCATGAACAACTTCAATTCCAAAATTAGTAAGTCCTTTATCTTCACTTTCATCTGTGGAAGAGCAACAAATATCATTATTCTTTGTGTGGCAAAGGGTTAAATATCTAATTCCTAAATTATAAAAATGTTCAACTTGCGAAATATCTTTTCCAATTGGATAACCATTTTCCATTCCAATTAAAATTGGATGTCTTTTTGAGTCGTTTATTTTAATTATATCATCGCTTGAGAAAGCTAACTGTGCAAATGATGGTGATGAGTTTATTCTTGATTTAATAGTTGCTATAATTTCGTGAGCTTTATCATTAGCTCTCTGGATGCCAATACTATCACATTCATGCTGAGCAGTCCAAACTATAAAAAAAGCAGCATCTAAACCACCTTTGTCCATTCTTGGAAAATCGGTTCTGCTTCCGTCAGCTAATAGCGAGTTATCTTCTTCTAAGTTGTATGTGGAATCGTTTGTTAATTTTATGGGAATATCAATATGTGAATCTATTGTTAGAAAAGCTGAATGCATTTCTTGTCCACTTTTATTTTTGCATGAAGATAAAAGAAAAATTATTATTGAAGCTACTCCTAAAATTTTCATAGTACCTCATATTTGGAAAATTGAACATTTTTAAATAATTTCTTTTTGAAAATAGTGAAATAATTATTTTAATTTTCGACAATAAAATGAAATCAATAAATTAGTTATTGTAATTCTATCGAAATAAGAAATGGAGATTTTAAATGGAGAATGAAACAGATTCATTAGTCCTTACTGGAGAAGAGACTTTCAATATTTTACTAAGCATCAAAGACTTGCCATCAATTCCCAAAATAATGTTAGAAGTTCAGGCATTATTAAGAAGTGAATCGCACAATACTGTAAAACTCTCGAGTATCGTAGGAAAAGATCATGGGCTTACGACAAAAATTTTGATGGTTGCTAACTCTCCATTGTATGGGTTGCAACGTAAAGTTTCATCGTTAGAATTTGCAATTATGCTTCTTGGCGTTAATGAAGTTTCTAATATTGTTACAGCTCTTTCTTTGGCTGAAACAATTAAAGTGGATAATGTTAAGGGACTAAACTTTATGGAATTTTGGAAACATTCCATGCTAGTTGGCACTGCAGCAAAAGATATTGCTAAAAGACTTGGATTTTTTGATTTATCTGGCGATGCTTTTGTGGGCGGAATGTTGCATGATCTTGGAATTCAACTTACAGCAAGATATTTTCCTAAACAATACAGCAAAATTGTTGAATCTGTTGCAAAGGATGGATTGAACTTTAAAGATGCAGAGGAGAAATATTTAGGATTGACACACCAAGAAATTGGAGGATTTATTTCTAGAAGATGGAACTTGCCTCCACATTTAATAAATTCATTAATGTTTCACCATAATCCTTATGGTGCTATGGATTCACCAGTTGTGCCTTACATAGTGCATGTTGCCGACTGCATGACTCAAAAATTTAAAATTGCTGATGTTCATTGGGATGAAGGTTTAGAGTTTGATAAATCAGTTGTAAACGTACTTAAGTTTGAAAATGAAGAGAAGTTTATAGATTTTGTTGAAGATTACAAAGTTAGGTTTGAAGAAACTGCAAATTCAATTGTATTCTAGATAATAAATCTATCTTTTTCTTGAATACTTAGTACAATCAATACCAGAAGTGGATTTCACTTCTATAGAAGGAAGTTTCTTTGACTTAAATCCCATGGCTTTACATCCATAAGGGAAGTTTTTATGCCAGGTTACATAAAGATGTTTACAATTTCTACAGTTTACTACTGTCTGAGCCATAATAATTTAGTTTAGATAAAATATAATAATTTGTTTGACTTTAAGTGTATTTCTTAAAGTAAATGAATATCTAATTGCAATGTGTTTAACAATTTTTATTCATAATATTATTCAAAAATACATGAAAAAGTTGAACTATCAAAAAAATTAAATAAACATGTTGTTTAATCTTTTTTATTAAAAGCAAAAAAAGTATTTATCAAAAAATATTTTGCGAATATTAAAAACATGTAAAAGTTATTTTATATAAAACAATTTATCCCTTATTTACAAAAGATAATTTTATATGAACTATTAGAGGGAAAAATAAAATACTAGCTAAAATTTGAAAATTAAAATAGTTGAAATCTTATTAAATTAACCATTGCTGTCCAAAACAAAATAGGATATTAGTAAAATACTATAAATTGGACAGATTCTAAGACAAAACCGAAAGTATCCCCTATATTTAGAATAAATTTAACTGTTCAGACTTAGCAATATAG
>Ga0180007_10005291_pt1 | contig 13173 bp, 14 predicted proteins | sample MM_PC_MetaG_FD_121122 | JGI IMG/M metagenome (GOLD analysis project Ga0180007, IMG submission 121122) | Groundwater microbial communities from the Aspo Hard Rock Laboratory (HRL) deep subsurface site, Sweden - MM_PC_MetaG | ecosystem: Environmental > Aquatic > Deep subsurface > Groundwater... | reverse complement strand
TTTTCCCCGAAGAAGGTCTTCGGGGAATATCTCTCACGTAAAGTTATCCACAGGTGAGGCTTGGCGTTATTTTATATATAGAATACAATGTATATCAAGTGGGAAAAAGTGGGAAATCTGTGTATAAGTAATTTTTTAAGTAATTTAAATAAAAAAATGTTAATCGGAGAATACATACACACTATAGATGAAAAGAACAGAGTTTCAATGCCGGCAAAATTCCGCAAAGAATTAGGCAAGAAAATTATTATTACTCCTGGGCTTGAACAATGTTTGTTTATTTTTACCGTCAAAGAATGGGAGAAAGTAAGTATGAAACTTTCTGATACAAAAAATGATTTGTCTTTTTTGAAAGCAGACCAAAGAAATTTTAATCGATATATGTTCGGACGAGCGGCGGAGGTGGAGATAGATTCAATTGGAAGAATTTTAATACCAGATTTTTTGAAAGATAGAATAGGTTTAAAAAATAGTGCAGCAGTTATTGGAGTAGGGGATAGAGTTGAAGTTTGGAATGACAAAGTCTGGTCGCAGAATCAAGTAGCGGTAGAAAAGCAAGCCGCTGGATTAGCCGAAAAGCTTGCAAATTAAGATGGAGAGCATACATCGGACAGTTCTTTTAAATGAAATAATAGAAGGTTTAAATTTACAAAATAATTCTTTGATACTTGATTGTACTTTCGGTGGTGGTGGGCATAGTTTAGAAGTTTTATTAAAGAAATCAAATACGAAAATTATTGCTTTAGACCAAGATAGTAGTGTTTGGGAAAAAGCAAAAGGTAAATTTAAAGGATTAGAAAATAGAATTACTTTTGTAAACACAAATTTTAAAGATTTAGATAAAGTTTCGGGGAAAGTGGATGGAATTATTTTTGATTTAGGTTTGAGTTCTGACCAGTTGGAGAATTCTGGACGAGGATTTTCTTTTCTGAAAGATGAGCCCTTATTTATGACAATGAAAGAAAATCCCCAAGCAGAAGACTTAACGGCGATGGATGTAGTTAATTTATGGAATGAAGAGAATTTGGCTGATATTATTTACGGTTATGGGGAAGAAAAATTCAGTAGAAGAATAGCGAAGGGGATAGTGGAAGCTAGAAAAAAAGGAGAGATTAAAACCACTTTTGATTTAGTCAAGATAATCGAGAAGGTTGTACCGGCCATATACAGGAGAGGAAGAATTAATCCAGCGACTAAAACATTTCAAGCTTTACGAATAGCGGTTAATGATGAATTGGGAGCTCTGAAAGAGGGATTAGAGAAAGGGTTCAATCAATTGAAAGTGGGCGGGAGAATGTCGGTGATTTCTTTTCATAGTTTAGAAGATAGGATTACTAAAAAATTTTATAAAAATTTAGAGAAAGAAGGAAAAGCAAAATTAATAAATAAAAAACCAATTATAGCTGATAGTGAAGAATTAAAAAATAACCCCCGGGCCAGGAGCGCCAAGTTAAGAATTTTAGAAAAAGTTTAATCATGAGACAAGCAACCCTACAACTAAAAACTCGCATACACAATGTAAATATTATGAACAATAATATTGAAGTTGAAAAAAATATTTTAAAGACAATGCTTTTTATTCTGGCTATTTTGGGAATTTTTTATGTATTAATTTTAGGTAATATGGTTTTTAATATTATTAGCAGAAGAACTTTAGAAAAAGAAATGATATCTCTTTCCAATGAAATTGGAAAATTAGAAGTTTCTTATCTAGCTATTTCGAGTAATATTGATATGAATCTTTCGTCTACTATGGGATTCAAGGAAACAAAAGCAATTTTTGCTATTCGCAAGTCTCTCGGACTTAATTCAGATAGCGCTAATTTGAGAAATATAAAATTTGTGAACAATGAAATCTAGTTTTGTTTTTAGGTCTAGAATAGTTCTTTTGTTTGTGGTGACTTTTGCCGTTGTTCTTATTGCTAAACTTTTTTTTGTACAATTAGTGCATGGTAATACTTATTCTCAAGCGGCTGATCGTCAATATTCTACTCCTTCGGCTAATATTTATGAGCGAGGGACTATTTATTTTGAACGTAAAGATGGAACACTTCTTTCTGCTGCCACCAAGTTTCTGGTTTTAAGTTGGCGATTAATCCCGAAAAAATTATTGACGCGGAAAATACCTATCAAAAATTATCTAAAATTACAATTATTGACCACGATGATTTTATAACTAAAGCGAACCTCAAAGGTGACCCCTATGAAGAAATAGCCCATCGTCTTACGCAAAAACAAGCAAATGATATTTCTGCGTTGAAACTGGGAGGAATTAGTATTTTTAAAGAAAAATGGCGTTTCTATCCTGGGGGTGTTTTAGCTGCGCAAACTCTCGGCTTGGTGGGTTATAAAGGTAATGAATTAGGTGGACGTTACGGATTAGAAAGGCAATACGATGCTATTTTAGCCCGCAACATAGATAATCCCTATATTAATTTTTTTGCTGAAGTTTTTTCAAACATAAACGAAACTTTATTTGAAAATAAAATTACTGAAGGAGAGATTGTGACAACTATTGAGCCACAAGTGCAAAGTTTTTTGGAAAAAAAATTAATTGAAGTAAAAGATAAATACCTAATTGATTCTATCGGCGGAATAATTATGAATCCTAAAGACGGTTCTATCTATGCATTTTCTGCTCTTCCTTCTTTTGATCCGAATAATTTTTCTCAAATTAAAACAGTCTCAGTTTTTTCAAATCCTTTAGTGGAAAATGTTTTGGAATTTGGTTCAGTGGTTAAGCCTTTGGTTATGGCTGCTGCTTTGGACAAAGGAGTAGTAACTGCTGATACGACCTATAATGACAAGGGGTCAGTAATTATTGAAAAACATGAAATATTCAATTTTGATAAAAAAAGTAGAGGTCCGAATACTAGTATGCAGGAAGTATTAAGCCAATCGCTTAATACGGGGATGGTTTTTGTGGAACAAAAATTAGGAAAAGTGAATTTACGTGATTATTTATTAGCTTATGGTATTAAGGATAAAACTGGAATTGATTTACCGAATGAAACAAGTGGACTTATTTCAGGCATTTTAACCAGTCCTCGTGAGATTGAGTATGCCAATGCTGCTTTTGGTCAAGGAATTGCGCTGACTCCGATAGAATTAACACGGGCTTTGGCCTCACTGGGGAATGGGGGAAATTTAGTTGTTCCTCATCTTGTCAAGGAAATAAAATATAACGATGGCACTTCTAAAAAAATGATTTATCCTACTATTCCAACAAAAATTTCTAAAGCAACTTCGGAAGAAATAACCAGAATGTTGGTAATGGTGATGGACAAAGGACTAAAAGCGGGACTGGAACATTTTAGTGTGGCAGTAAAAACTGGCACGGCGCAAGTTGCGGATAATATAAACGGAGGCTATTATACGGATAGGCACACTCATTCTTTTTTTGGTTATTTTCCGGCTTATGATCCAAAGTTTATAGTTTTTCTTTATGCCACAAATCCTAAAGAAGTGCTTTATGCCGCTACGACGTGGACTAATCCTTTCATAGATATTACCAAATTTTTATTAAATTATTACAATATTTCACCGGACAGATAATTCTAATATGAAAAAAACTTTTAAAAAAATAATAGTTTATATTCTTAAAAAAGAATCACAACTTGTGCTTTTAAAATATAAACCCAAAATTATCGCCATTACCGGATCTTTCGGAAAGACTTCTACCAAAGACGCAGTTTACGCAATACTTTCTAAGATATCACATGTTCGTAAAAGTGAAAAAAGTTTTAATAGTGAAATAGGTTTGCCCCTGACCATTCTAGGTGTTCCTAATGGATGGAACAATCCTTTTTTTTGGTTTTTGAATATTTTTAAAGGTCTTTGGCTTTTTTTAAATCCTTTTAGATACCACAAATATCCGAAGTGGCTAGTGCTGGAGGTTGGGGTGGGTAAACCTGATGATATGAGAAGAACCGCCTCTTGGCTGAAGACTGATGCTGTTATTATAACGGCTATCGGTGATACCCCTCCCCATGTTGAATTTTTTAATTCTCATCGGCATCTTTGGGAAGAAAAAAGTCAATTAATAAAAACTTTAAAAAAAGACGGTGTTTTAATATTAAATGCTGATGATGAAATAATTTTGGAAATGAAGGAAAAAAGCAAACATCATACGACAACCTATGGATTTACAGAAGGAGCTGATATCGTGGGTTCTGGTGATACTATTTTTTATAATGAAAACGGTGAACCGGAAGGAGTAATTTTTAGAGTAGACGAGGGGGGGAATAGTTTTCCTGTTATTATAGAAAAAGTTTTTGGCCGAAATCATATTTACGCGACGCTTTCGGCCCTAGCCTTGTCTTCCAGTTTGAAATTTAACATGCTTTCTGCGGTAAATGCATTAAAAAATTATGAGGTAGCGCCTGGACGCATGAGATTACTTAAAGGAATAAAAGATTGTTTAATTATTGACGATACTTATAATTCTTCGCCTTTTGCTTGTGAGTCTGCGCTTAAAACTCTAGGAGAAATAAAAAGTAAGAACGAAGAAGGAAGAAAAATTGCTATTTTGGGCGATATGTTGGAACTTGGAAAGCACACGCTCCCGGCTCATAAAAATATCGGCAGGATTGCCAAAGAAATTTTAAGTGAAGGTTTAAATGGAAAGGTGAACGTGCTCTTGGTTGTTGGCCTTAGGGCTAAAGCCATAAAAGAGGGTGCATTAGAAGCAGGAATGAATATTGAAAATATTTTTGAATTTTTGGATTCGCGTGAAGCTGGAAATTTTATAAAAACTTTTGTGCGGGAAAATGATTTAGTACTTATTAAGGGTTCCCAAGGTATGCGGATGGAAAGGGTGGTGGAGGCGATACTTTTAGATAAGGAAAATAAAAATAAATTGTTGGTTCGTCAGGATGCCGAGTGGCTTCGTAAAAATTAAATTTCTCCGATAATTTTTTTCATCCAAGCCTCAATTTTTTCTATTCTAGCGAAAAGCCCAGGATACTTTTTTAGATGTTCGTTTACCCACGGTCGAATTCCCGGGAAATAAAAAGATACTAGGAAAAAACCAATAGCTAAAAAAATAATTCCCTGCAAGATAGGCAAAAACAAGCCCAGTATTCCTAGGATGATGAAAATAATTCCGGCAGTCAAAATTAGAACCTTTTTTGCTTGTTTTTGCATAATAAAAGTATAACTTAAATTAAGGTTTTCACCTATATTGAACCTTGTTTTTAAACGGCTCAGGACTTGAGCCGTTTAAAATTAAGCCTTTTTCTGTGTTTTGTGACCTCACGCGGAATCGAACCGCGATTCTATCCTTGAGAAGGATATGTCCTAACCGTTAGACGATGAGGCCTATAAAAACTTCAAGACTCATCGTCCTGAGTATTTCTGAACGGGCGATGAGGCCTAACAGGAAGAATATAGCATTTTTTACTAAAAATTAAAAATTTTCCTAATCTTCAATTTTTGGTTTTTCTACTTCCAATAGGGAGAGTTCTGGAGAAGTGCCAGCAATGCGGAGGACGTCTTTGTCTATTTTTTTTAGTTCTTTATTGGAGGAGTTATAGTGATTCACAACGGTGCCAAGGGCATTGCCTAGCTTGTTGTGGTATTCGTCGTAAGATTTTAAATGTTTTCCCAAATCTTCCACTTTTTTTATTATTTCTTTAGCTGATTCTTCTATCTTGAGCGCCTTGAGGCCTTGTAAAACGGTTTGTAGATAAGCGAGGAAAGAAGTGGGAGACGTGATGATGACTTTGTATTTTCCAGCGGCGCGCTGAATTAAATTTTCATTTTCTTCCGAGGCCGAAGCACCGACTTTATTGGTGAGTAAATCATAATAAATAGCTTCGTGCGGGATAAACATAAAAGCAAAATCGGTTGTGCCACGGGTTGGTTGGACGTATTTGGCTGTTTCGGTGATGCGATTTTTTAAATCATTTACAAATGCGGTTTCCATTCTTTTCTTTTCTGTTGGATCATGTTCTTCTACCATTTTATTATAATTTTCCAGTGAGAATTTTGAATCGATCGGAATAATTTTATCTTTTACAAAAACAACTGCATCTACAATAGTTCCATCAGGAAAAGGATATTGCATTTGATAGCTACCGGGCGGAAGGACATTTTTTAAAACTGTTTCCAGATAATATTCACCTAAAATTCCGCGCTGTTTTGGATTTTTTAAAATATTTTCCAAGCTTTGAAGCTGGTCGGCGAAAGAAATAACTTGTTTGTTCGTTTCGTCCAGGCGGGTGAGTCTTTCGGTTACATCGCGAATTATTTTATTTGATTCGCTGGAATGAAATTGCAGACTTTCCCGCACTTGTTTATGACTTTCGCCGATTTTACTGTCTACTGTTCGCGAAAGTTCGTTTATTTGCGTCAAAATAAGGTTTAAACCGACGTCATCTTTTTTCTCTTCTTTTTTTCTACTAAAAAAGAAGTAAGCAAGTACGCTTCCAACAAATAACCCAATCAACCCAATTATTATTCCGACAATGTTTTGCATCGTTTTATTTTACCACACAAAGCTATTCTTTCTTAAAGACAAAAACACGGCAACCAATTTTACCTTCTTCAGCAAGTTTAAGCGATACAGGAAATCCAAATTTTTGATCAATTGAGCTAGTGTGATTTCCATATATAGGAATCATTTTTTTTAGTATTTCCTTACGATTGAGGTCAATATTTTTTATAATAGCGCGATATGTGTCAGCTAGGTATTGTGACCAATTCTCATTAAATAGGAGAGTAAATCCATTGCGTTTAAATAAATCCACATATTCACCGAAAGTAATTAAATTTCCAGCTCCAATTCTTTTTCCGAGTAGTTTAGCTACTTCTAATTGATCTATTTTATCTTCAAGCGTTGTATCTTCTATGATTACTTTCCCTCCGGTTCGTAAAACTCGTTTGAATTCTTGCACCGTCTGTTCTTTATCATTGCAGTAAAAAAAAGATTTCTGTGCCCACACATAATCTGCACTTTCATTCAAGAGAGGAAGTTTTTCCATTGACCCTTCAACATATTTTATTTTATCTTCGAGTCCTTCTTTCTTTGCTTTTTCTCGAGCTGCCAGAAGTTGTTTGTGGCTCAAGTCCACCCCCGTTACTAGCGCTTGGTGCTCTTTGGCTAAAAATCTATCCACGCCACCACGTCCGCAGCCTACAGTAATTATTTGGGCACCTGGTCTTACTTCTCCTTTTTCAGCCAGGAAAGTATTTGCGTCATGTATTGCTTTTTCAAGTGTTTTCTGTGTGTCAAAACGACCGGTGTGAATTTGTTCATTCCAAACTTGTTCATACCATTCACCAAAAGCATCATAATATTCTCGTAGATCACTTTCAGAAATTTTTTGTAATTTAAAATGATTTTCTTCCATGGTATTTTATATTTTTTATTTCTCTAAATAATGTTTCAGCGTATAAATCCAGTCTTCGTCTATTTGGTCACTAGCTTGTTTTTGGGCTAGGAGCCACTCTAAATAACCACGATCTACCCGCAGGACTTCTTCTATTTTCTTGCCTAAATGTTTTCCAAAATTAAAAGATAATAAAAGCGAAGGATGCGAAGAAACTTCAATCATTTTTTCAATTGCCCTGTCTTCATTTAAGTTTTCTTCTTTTTTAATTTTATTTTTTAATCTTTCAAAAAGTTTTTCTAATACCAAAACATCTCCAAGGGCATCATGGGCCGTCGCTTCCACGTCTAGATTAAGGAAATAGCGCAAATACTGTAGATTATACCGCTCTATCTTGCCTTCAGGATCCAGGTATCTAGCGACTCGGAGAGTGCAGATGAATTTATCTAGACTTATGTCCTCTTTTTTTATAATCATTAAATCAAAAGGCGCATTATGAGCCACTACAATAGAATTTTTGTCTTCAAAAAGTTTTTTAATTATTGGTTGGTTGGTGCTTTCTTTAAAAGTAGGTTTATCGGCAACCATTTTATTGGTGATGTGGTGGATAGCCGAGGCTTCTGGGGGAATTTTAATTGGAGGTTTAAAAAGACCGACAAAACTTTCGTTGTCGTTTTTATAAGCGATTTGAATCAAAAAATCTTTTTCTGTATTGCCGGTTGTTTCAGTATCAAAAAATATTAACTTATTCATTTTGTTATTTTAACATATTTTGATATAATCAACATATGTTGCACGAACAAATAAAAAATGGAATAAAAGAATCAATGCTGGCGAAGGATGTTATGCGTTTGAAAGCTTTTCGGGCGATGTCAGCGGCCCTTACTAATGAGCTTGTTGCTAAGAATAAAAAACCCCAAGAAATCCTTAACGACGAAGAAGTGCTGGCTGTTATTACCAGACTAGCTAAGCAAAGACGTGACTCCATTGAACAATTTAAAAAAGGAGGACGAGAAGATCTGGTGAAAGAGGAGGAAGATGAATTAGTTATTTTGGAAACTTTTTTGCCGAAATTAATGGAAAAAAGTGAAGTAGAAAAAATTGCACAAGCAAAAAAAAATGAACTTGGCATTATTGACGTAACAAAAAAAGGAATGCTTATGTCCGCCCTAATGAAAGATTTGAAAGGAAAAGCCGATGGGGCAGTAGTGAAAGAAGTTGTGGATTCTCTTTTCGGGTAATTATTTCTTATGCATACAATAAATCTTCTAATTAGTTTAGTGGAGCACCATCAGATTCTCGTTTATTTTGTAATTTATTTCGGATTAATTTTTGAGGGAGAATTTTTTATAATTTTTACTGGAATTTTAACCCATCTCGGTGCTTTAAATTTAGGACTTTCTTTCGCCTTTATTTTTTTGGGTGCTTTGACTAAAACTTTTTTAGGGTATAAATTGGGAGAATTTTTATTTAAAAAATTTAATCATCATAAATTTTTTAAATATCTTCAAAAAAGAGTATATAATATTTTACCCAAATTTAAAACAAAACCTTTTTGGTCTATTTTTATTTCCAAATTTATAATTGGAGCAAATCTTATAGTTGTTATTTTTTCTGGTTATGAAAAAATAAATTATCGAAAATTTTTAAAAGCAGAAATTTTAGCCACGATAATTTGGGCGCCATTTTTGCTTTCACTTGGTTACATTTTTAGTTATACTGCACTTAATGTCAGTCGTGAAATTTGGAAATTTTTAATGGTCATTTTAGTTTTATTTATAATCTTTATTCTTTTTGATAAACTGGTATCCTGGCTTTATGAATTATTTGAAGAATTTTATGATAAATCGGAATAAAAAATTAATTACCCATAATGGATCTTTTCATGCAGACGATATTTTTGCTTGCGCTACGATTTCTTTAATGCTGGAAAAAGCCGGACAAGGTTTTGAAATATTCCGTACTAGAGATTCTGAGATTATAAATAGTGGCGATTATGTTTTTGATGTAGGGGGTATTTATGATGAGCAAAATAATAAATTTGACCACCACCAAAAGGGCGGAGCGGGTAGTAGGGCAAATAAAATAGAATATTCTTCTTTTGGTTTGGTGTGGAAAAAATTCGGAGCAGGGTTATCAGGTTCGGAAAAGGTGGCTGAGATGGTAGATAGGAAATTAGTTTCTCCTATTGACGCCGGGGACAATGGCATTAATTTATATAAAAATAATTTTGAAAAGGTTTTGCCCTATACAGTGGACGATGTTTTTTCTATTTTTTTTGGAACAGCCTTAGAGGATTTGAACAAGGATGAGCAATTTTTAAAAGCGGTTATTTGGGCTGAGGAAATTTTAAAGAGAGAAATAAAAAAAAATAATGATCAAATAGAAATCACGAGAATCATTCAGGGTTTTTATAAAAATAGTTTGGACAAAAGGCTGGTAATAATAGATAAGCCAAAAGTTTCTAGATATGAAATTCTAGATGCTCTGCAGGATTTTCCCGAACCTCTTTTTGTTGTTTATGGAGATAATGAGGATTGGGGAGTGTTGGCTATAAGAAAAGAAGTGAATAGTTTTGAGAATAAAAAGAATTTTCCAAAAACTTGGGGGGGGCTTCGGGATGAAGAATTACAGAAAATTACCGGTGTGTCGGATGCGGTATTTTGCCATCGTGGACTTTTTATGGTTGTAGCCAAAACAAAAGAAGGAGCTATCAAATTGGCGCAAATTGCGGTAGAATCGTAAATATGGCATTTGTTGATGAAATGAAAATAGAAGCTTCAGCCGGACGGGGTGGAGACGGTGTGGTGCGTTGGCGTCAGGAGAAATTTATACCTAAGGGCGGTCCGGCCGGAGGAGACGCTGGACGCGGTGGGAATTTTTATATTCAGGCAGTTCGTGATGTACACATTCTTTCTAGATATAAAGCAAAAAAAAGTTTTTCAGCTGAGAGGGGAGAAGATGGCGGAAAAAAAAGTTTTCACGGAGCAAATGGTGAAGATTTTTATCTTGAGTTACCAGTCGGTTCTACTATCACAAATTTGGAGACAGATGAAAGTTGGCAACTTACAGAAGAAGGGCAGAAATTTATGATTTTAAAGGGAGGTTATGGCGGTTTCGGAAATGAACATTTCAAAAGTTCTACTAATACGACTCCAAAAGAATCACGGATGGGGGCAGAAGGCGAAAAAGGGAATTTTAAAATAGAGCTGGAGCTTTTTGCAGACGTCGGATTTATTGGGTTGCCAAATGCGGGAAAAACTTCCTTGTTAAATTCGCTGACTAATGCAGGCGCTAGGGTCGGAGATTATGCTTTTACTACTCTTGATCCGAACCTCGGTAATTTTTATGGTTATATTATTGCTGATATTCCGGGAATTATTGAAGGAGCCTCGGAAGGTAAAGGTCTTGGGGTAAAATTCTTGCGGCACATTAAACGGACAAAGATGTTTGCGCACTTGGTTTCGTTTGAGAATCCCAATATGCTGAAAAGTTACAAAGAAATTCGTAGGGAACTGGAAAAATACGATAAAAATTTAAATCTAGAAGAAGAGGGTTTGTCCAAAAAAGATGAGATAATAATTTTAACCAAAACAGATGTGATGGAAGACCAGAAAATTATCGATAAAAAAATAAAAGACTTTAAAAAAATTAATAAGAACGTTTTCATAATTTCTTTATTTGATGATAAAATGGTAAAGAAATTTAGTGATGAATTAATAAAAATTTTAAAAAAAGTTAAATAATTTAAAATGGCTAATAAATATTATTCAACAATTGGACTGGAAATTCATGCAGAATTAAAAACACAAACAAAAATGTTTTGTGGTTGTAAAAATAATCCAGATGAAGAAAAGCCAAATGTGAACATCTGTCCAATTTGTATGGCGCATCCAGGGGCTTTGCCGGTTATAAATAAACAAGCAATAGAAAATGTAATAAAGGTTGGGCTGGCAGTAGGGGGAAAAATTGCTAATTTTTCAGAATTTGACCGTAAAAATTATTTTTATCCAGATATTCCGAAAGGTTATCAGATTTCTCAGTATAAATATCCGATAGTTTCTGGTGGACATTTAGTGGATTTTGATATTACTCGAGTGCACCTAGAAGAAGATACGGCGAATAATAAACACAGAGAAAGATTTTCCCCCGAAGTCGGACTTAGGGGAAATTCCCCTAAGTCCGACTTCGGGGGAGAGGGATATTCATTAATTGATTTCAATCGCGCCGGAGTTCCTTTGATGGAGCTGGTGACTGAGCCACATACTTTTAGAGAGACGGAAGAAACAGCCAAAAAAGCAGTTAAGTTTGCTAAAGAACTCCAGCTGATTCTTTGGTATTTAGACGTCTCTGAGGCAAATATGGAAAAAGGAGAAATGCGGGTGGAGGCGAATATTTCTATTTCGGCTGACCCTAAAATTCTTGGGACAAAAGTGGAAGTAAAAAACTTAAATTCTTTTAGGAGTGTTGAGCGGGCTGTCAAATATGAGATAGAAAGAATGACAAAACTTCTGGATGAAGGAAAAGGAAGAGAAATAGTTCAAGAAACACGAGGTTGGAACGAAGGAAAGCAGAAAACTTTTTCTCAAAGAAAAAAAGAAGGAAGTGCGGATTACCGATATCTTCCAGATCCTGATTTGCAAAAACTAAAATTGCACGAAGCTTTTAACTTAGAGAAGATGGAAAAAGAATTGCCAGAATTGCCAGCCGAAAAACGTGCTAGATATAAAAATGATTTTGGAATCAAGGATGAGGACATAGAAAGCTATGTAAATGATCCGGAGCTTGGTTTGTGGTTTGAAGAAGTAGCAAAGATTTTAAATAAAAAAGATAGTATAAAAATTCTTTCGAATTATTTAACATCAGATTATCTTGGATTCAAAAAAAATAATCAGGATATTAAATTACCCAGCCCAAAGAATTTTGCTGAGCTTATAGGTTTGGTTATTGAAAACAAAATTTCTTCTCGAGCAACGAAGGATATTTTTGCGATGATTTTAATAAAAGATGAATCCCCTCTAAAAATTGCTACAGAAAAAAAATTACTACAAAGCAACGATGAAGGAGAATTGAAAATAATAGTAGAAAAAATAATTTCAGAAAATCCCGAAATTGTGGCTATTTACAAAGCTGGCAAAGAAAACGTGATGATGTCTCTGGTTGGTAAGATTATAAAAGAATCTAACGGTTCAGCTAATCCACAAATTGTTATTAAATTGTTAAAAGAAATGCTAAAATAAATTTATGAAAACACTTCGTGAGTGCATAAAAGAAGCGGAAGAAAAAAAAGTGGCTATTGGTCATTTTAATATTTCAAACTTGGAAGGGTTCCATGGAATATACAATGCTGCCAAAAACCTGTCCGCCTTTGGAGGATTAAATATGCCAGTTATTATTGGCCTTTCCGAAGGCGAAGAAAATTTTGTTGGCAGAGAAGAAGCTGTTTCTTTAATTTGCACAATTCGTGAGCGAGACAATTATCCCATATTTTTAAATGCTGACCATCATGCCTCTTTTGAAAGTGTAAAGAAATGTATTGATGCCGGTTTTGATTCGGTTATTATCGATGGAGCCAAATTAGATTTTAATGAAAATGTCAGAATTACTAAACAGTGTGTGGATTATGCTAAAAGTGTAAGTTCTACTACGCTAGTTGAGGCGGAATTCGGCTATATTGGTTCTGGTTCGAATATTAAAGAGACAGTACCGGAAGGCGCTGGAATTTTGACAAAACCAGAAGAGGCAAAAAAGTTTGTGGAGCTAACGGGTATTGATATGTTGGCGCCGTCCGTCGGTAGTATTCATGGTTTAGTTAAAAGTGGACAGCCACATATTAATGATG
>Ga0180007_10005290_pt1 | contig 13173 bp, 13 predicted proteins | sample MM_PC_MetaG_FD_121122 | JGI IMG/M metagenome (GOLD analysis project Ga0180007, IMG submission 121122) | Groundwater microbial communities from the Aspo Hard Rock Laboratory (HRL) deep subsurface site, Sweden - MM_PC_MetaG | ecosystem: Environmental > Aquatic > Deep subsurface > Groundwater... | reverse complement strand
TCATCTGTCTAACTCCTTTATATTTAATTACCCTCACTATATACCCTAAAAACACATAACACAACATTACTCACATCAATTCTAACAAGTTTAGAGCAATAGTTCACGCTTAAACGTGTTATTATCTCACTCAGTCTTATCTATACTACTATTTTCATAATAAAACACGTGTCAAGGGGTAAAGTGTGCTATACTATATAGTGAGAGGTGTTTAATGACACTTATCTCCAATCAGTATAGCTGGCCAGCGTAACTGAGTTAAATGAAGATTGAAGTAACGGGGTCAATAGGTCTTGCTTTAATATCACTGTATCATTGGAAGGCAAAGGATAGTGTGATATTATTCAGTATTGAACGCTTGCAGGAGATACGCAAGGCAGTGATAGGGTTCTATGCCGGCCACATGGTAGGCGAACACATATATAGGAATGTAGGCTGTAAAATAGATTTTGAGAAAAGCGAATTGGAGACGTTAGAAAAGCATCTTCCATTCTACGGGATAGGTTATGAATAGAGAACACGACCCATATAATTTACCTTTAGTAGTGATGCCATTAGTTAAGTTATTAAAAGATGCCAATATTACCTGGGCACAAAGGCAGGATATAGCTATGGCTATTTTAGAGTGTATCAGATGCTATGAATCATTAATGAAAGAAGGGGGAGAACATAGCACAAACACAACACCACTATCGTATGTGACCACTTCAGAGAGTGCCATACTCTAACGTTCGTGTCCGATAGGCTTGTTGCCTTGTTAAAATGAATATAAGCACCAAAACAGCAGCTAAACTCTTAATGATATGTAACGCTATGTCTAATCTCCCAATGACTAAAGACTATACATCTAATAAACAATGTAAGTTCTCTGACTTTATCTACTATGGAGGTATTAAGCTAACTGATATATCTAATAAGCTGACCGGTTAGAACTCGCTGGCTCATTAGCTCTACCCGGGATGCTACCATGTTATTAGTAGCTGGATAGGTTGAACTCCCCTCAAGAGCAAGACCTGAAGCTAAAATAAGAACTTCCACCCGATTTCTAGGCACGTTGGGGCGCACTATATCCATTATGTAGTGTTATTTGAGCCTGGAATAATGAAATCATGATAGTTAGAGCGTTGTTATACCTAAAGTGTAGATACGAAGGGTTAGATATGAAGAGATTTGTCTTAGTTAGTATAGTTTAACCAAAAATCCATAAATACTAAAATAACTTCAGGGGTGGTACAGTCTCAAAAAACACACTATCCAAATTTAACTTTAGGGGGGGGCAAATGAAGGACAGGATTGTTTGCATAGAGTGGGATGATGCTAGTTTTTCTTCAGGGTACTATGATAAGAACGACAGGAATATTCACGAGCCGCTAGTTGTAAAAACGGTAGGGCATTTAATCAAAAGGAACAAGACTGTAGTTATAGTAGCCACTGACAGGTACAAGTATGCAGGTGGGCAAGAAGGTGATGAGAGGCACATTTCCACAATACCGAAGAAGATGATAAAGAAGGTTACATATCTTGAAGCCATCAAACAGGGGTAGAGATGCCATTAAGCAAGAAGAGAAACAGGGAAAGGATGAGGCAACTCAGGTTGCACGCCTCCGAAAATGCGAGGATTCGTAAACCTGTGCAACCTGATAATGGGAATGCAGAGATGGCAAGGCGGATGCTCCCGATACAGATGAGGGCTTATGCCATTGCTCATAAACCTGAGCTTGATGCTGATGGGAACATTATACCAGGGTATTAAGGGGCAAATAACCCACTGGTAAATAGGAGAGAGATGCCGAAGGCGTTACACGACAAATTGAAAAGGGAAGCACTCAAGAAGTTTGGCTCCACCACATCTGAGAGAGCCAGAAGATACATCTATGGAACATTGAATAAGAAGAAGTGATGGGCAAAGGTATTACCAATAGGGCATACAGAAAAACGTTAGTTAAGAGGTACATCTCGATGGAAAATCCGCCTCCCCTTAAACAGTGGTTGCGAGAGCATCACTTAATAAAGCAAACATTTGACAGGGTTCATGGTGAGATTATAGCTGAAGAGAAGGCAATTACATTGACTGATATTAAGGAAGCCGAACTAGCCAGGAGGGAAGCTGCCGATATGCTTGGGGACATGGTTACTGGTGACGATGATAAGTGGAAGAAAGTAGAGCAGGAGATTTACAATCGGGCAATGGCTGGGACAGTTAAAGCGCAGGAATTATACGCTAAGTTAAAAGGTAAACTAAAAGATGAAGTGGAGTTAAAGATAGGATTAAGTGCAGACGAAATTGCGAGAAGGAACCTTATTGCTGAAAGAGAGCTTGAGCCTGGAAGAGAGGCAGGACATAGAGTGGAGGAAGTGCAAGAAGAGCCTCCTTTACTACCTGAGTAACTATGTCTATGTTCAATCTGCTACCGAGCAGAGAATTATTCGATGGAAGACTCACCCCCATTTATTACAGTTAATTAATTTAGTGCAGGGGTGGGCTGACCGAATACCCAGAAAAGCTCTATACGTTATTATCTTCAAGGCAAGGCAGGTCTACACGACAACGACCATATCTGCGATAGCCAACTGGTTATGTACTTTTTTCGAGAGCACGAGGGTCTTTGAGTCCTCACAGAGAGAAGATGACGCTAACGAGATTTTGGGCCGTTCCAGGTTTATCAATGAGAACCACCCGGATTTTTTGAAATTAAGGTTATCCAGAGACCAGGCAAGCCTGCTGGAGTTTACTGCCACCCACTCAAGGATAAGGGCATTACCATCTACAGCGGGAGCAGGCCGTTCTACAGATGCCACGATGGTATTTCCCGATGAGTGGGAGTATCACGATTTAGCGGAGAAGAACTTTGCTGCGATTAAACCGACTATTGATAAAGGTGGGTTGTTTATCGGGGCTTCAACTATAGATAAGACAAACATGGATTCCTTCCCCAAATCAATATGGAGAGGGGCTAAATCTAAAGAGAATAATTTCATCCCGTTATTCTGGGACTATTTTGTGGTTCCAGGCAGGAACGAAGATACATGGTACGAACATACGAGGGGATTGGCTGACTGGCAGAGAGAGGGTGAGTATCCTAGAAGTGAAGAAGAGGCAATGTCAGCCCCATCCAATATATGCTACTTTGATAGGGATGCCATTGCCGAGATGTTTAAGGAATGCCATGAACCACTTGAGGTACGGTATGGGGGGCTGGTCAGGATATATTCCAAATCTATTGCCGAGAGAAAATATTTATTTGCCATTGATTCATCGGAAGGGCAGTATGACCCAGCGGCAGGCGTGATTTCGGATTGGAGAACGGAACAGGATGTGGTTGCTGTCCACGGTAAGATGTCTATTGACCAGCAGGCAAGAATATATTATGAACTATATGAGGAATACAACAAACCCTTTATAGCAATTGAAAGAAATGCTGCTGGTGTTTTGCTTATTGATAGGCTTAAACAGATGGGTATCAAGAACTGGTACTATCAGGACAAAGCCAGGAACAAGGAAGGGTGGTGGACTTCTGGTACGGGTAGTGGGGGTGGTACAAGGCCAGTAATGTTAAAAGATTTAGCTGAAAATATAGCTGATAGGCACATGATAATACCGATGCGTGATGCGTTAAGCGAGTTCTTATCTTTTAGCTGGATAGATGGCAAGCCTCAGGCAATCAGAGGGGCACACGATGACTGGGTAATGGCTCACGCTATCTTGAATCAGATAAGGAAGACAGCCCCAGTCGGTGAAGTGAAGGTAACATCTTTTAAGTATAGAGAGTCCGCATAGGAGAACTTATGATAGATTTAGACCACATTAAAAGCAGGAAAAGGTTTCTGGTTGAAGAGTATCATGGAACCAGAGTGAAACTCCAGAAAGAAGAACAGCAGTTCTACGATGATATTTTTACTGTGCCGATGATTAAAGCTCCCCAGTATCTATCACGAACTGGTACGGCATCGTGGCTGGTAGATGGGCCTGCTTCTCATATCATTACTCGGAATCCACAGGTATTCGTTGAACCCAAGAGGAACTCGGACACTTCAAGAAAGTCAGCGGATAAGGTTAATTTTCTATTGAACAACTGGGTTCAGATAATCTTAAAGCAAACCCCGCAACCATTCAAGGAGTTTGTTAAGAAACTTCTTTTAAGGGGCGAAGCGTGGTGGCATCCGATATACGATGAGAACTGGGATAAAAGTTCAGGGACTTTACCTGTTTTATTCCTCGTGCCCGACCCGTTAAACATCTTTGCATCTCCAGACGGGAGCGATTTAATAGTCTATTACGAGAGGTCTCCGTGGGAAATTCACATGAAGTACCCCCAATGGTCTAACCCCAACAACAAGGGAAACAAGGGGGATACTATACCGTGGTTAGAATACTGGACTCCTAAAGAAAGATATTTTGAGGCTGATGGCGAACCAGTCTTAAAGGGAAATATACAGGAGAATATCTTAGGTTTTATTCCTTATGTTCACGCCTATTCTGGGTTTGGCGATTCTTCCCCAGAGGGCAAGCCTGAATCTCTAGTAGTAGGAAGGTTGAGAAAGGTTAAAGACCTGTTAATTCAGGAATGCGCCATTAACTCCGATATAGATTCAACGATACATAAGTTCGCCAAGCCGAGAGTTGATGTAATTGCTCCTGAAGGCGCAGAGGGATTAGCGGAAGAATTAAAGAAAGAATACGATATGGGCGCTGGAGCAATGAACGTCTTACCCTTTGGTTCAGAATTAAAAGAGGGTGAAAGAATCCTACCAACCCAAGAAGCCTTCCAGCACTTCTATAATATCCGTCAGAGAATTGCTGTGGAGGCACCACCGATAATGTCTGGTCTTCCGAGTGGTTCTTCGGGAAGGCAGGAAGATATAGTTGGCTATCACTTTATTAGAAGATTTGACTCTGTTGTTGAGGCTACTGAGATAGCATTTGCCAAAGCCCTTGATATGGGCAGGGATATGCTGAAGATAGTGCCCGGGTGGTTGCCTATAACTCAGTGGGTAGAATTACCAGATGGCAGCGCTAGTAAGAATATTACCGAGTCGGATTTAGATGCTGTAGTGGACACGCGGATTATTCTGAAAGCTGCTGACCCCATTGAAGACGATAGGAAGCTAATGGCGGGCAGGGCACTCAAGGGTGAGAATTTAATAGATTGGGAAACTTTCTTGATAGAGTATGCTGGCTATACCCCTGAAAGGGCTGGAGAGATTATAGAACAGACAATCGCCGATACAGTTGTAATGCAGAACCCGATGCTGTTCCAAGCCTTAGCCGAGAAAGCTCTTGAGAACCTCGGTATGACCGATTACCTTGAGAAGTTAAGGATGCAGAATGCACAGCAGGAACAGATGCAGGAGGGTATGAAAAACACTCCTGTCGAACAGGGTGCTAGAGGTGGCGAAGCACGCCAATTTAATGCGCAGAGTCCAGAGGCTAGGGAGATGGTGGATATGATGCTTTCACAAAGAGGTGCAAGGAGACAACCCGTCTAATGAAAGAAAATGTAGCTGACTCAATCCTTGAACGGGTAAATAAGATGGTTGGCAAAGTTGCTGGACGTCTATCTATACAGTATAAAGGTGTGAAACCTTTTGATAAACAACCAGTCAAGACAGAAGACCAACTATTCTGGTATGAACAGCTGGGGATAGAGGATATGCAGTATTTAATACAGAAGTATGGGCGAGACGCAGTCAACCAGTTCGTATTTGAAAGCGAACAGATTAAGGCACGGAGGTCTAGGAATGGCTGATAATAAAGTTACTACTCCTGATTTCACTAAGGTTTATGAGGAATATTTAGCCTATATTTCTGGTTTGCCTGCTGGGTTTAAGGTTCCTACCTTTGAGGAATGGTTAAAAACAAGGGAGACTCCTGCCCCGCAAAAGAAAGTAACACCAACCTTATCACCAATGGAACAAAAGATTCAGGATTATTGGAAGTTAAAAGAAGCTCCAACTGAAGGGGTTGAGGGAGAAGGTGTAACACCCATTTGGGAGACTGCTGGGTTTGGTTCTGAGGAAGAATGGCGAATGGCAATGGGTTTGGATTTATCCCCTTCCCAGAAAGAGCAGTATAGATTAGAGCAGGAACGATTAGATTTAGCTAAAGAGGAAGCAAAGAGACAGACTGCGTATCAAGAGTGGCAGATGGCTCAACCTTCTGATACAGCGTTAAGGCAACGATTGTGGGAATCACAACAGCAAGCAGAATTAGCACAGATGACTGCTCCTTCCGATTGGATTACAAGGTGGATACAAACAAAAGGGTTACAGGAACAGACCGAAGCCAGTCGTCTCAAGAGGAAAGCTACAGGTGTTGAGGCAAGGTTGGGAGATGTGTTTCAAACAGCTACCCCCTCCGAGTTTGAGCAGTTGGAACGCAGGGCAATGGATTTATGGTCTGATTACGAATCTGCTAGAGCAAGAGTTGGCGATGTCGGTGCCCCCCCTGCCCCAGAATGGTTAGCAAAGTTTGTGCCGTCTCAGACAGCAGGGCAGCCGATAACAAAACAAGCAACGCAGACCCCAAGCGGGCAGCAGTGGATTTCAACCCCTTGGTCTCAAAGAGAAGGATTAAGGGGATACACAGAATGGTCTGGTGGCAAAGGGTATCAGGATATTTTAAATGAGATGGCAATGATGGCTCCTAGCACTCCCAGTGGGGCGGGTCGGACACAATGGAGTCCTGCCAAGCAGAGGGCATAAATGGCAATAAGTTGGATACCTAGACTGAAACCGATTGAGGAACAGATTGCCGATGAGGAAGTCAGGTCTTGGAACCTGAAAACTCAGCCTGTGCCTGAACCTGTTATTGAGGAAAGACCTCAATGGCAACCTGCTCGTGTAACTATTCCCGAAGCACCTATAGAACAGGCAAGACAGCCAACTACAGTAACACCTGCGGTAAAACCTACTGCAACTGCAGTGGAAACTACTGCGATACCAGAAGAACCTACTTTACCTTTCTGGCAGAGAGCATTACAGATATTTGCTGCCCCGTTTAATTGGGTAGATGAAACTATAATCAAGCCTGGCTTAGCGGTAGCTGCCACAGGTTTGGGTGCTATAGAAGAAGTAGAAAGGAAGCCTGGGGAAGATTACTGGGATTGGAAGAAGCGTTCTTGGGCTGAATGGAAAGCACCTGGATTTGATTTGAATGTTCCGTGGAGTCAAGAACCTGTAAGGATAGACCTTAAAGGAGTTCTTGAGTTTTCCCCTTGGTTACTTATTCCCGGGGCAGGTCAGGTTGGAACTGGGGCTAGGGCTGCTAGAGGTATAGCTGGATTAGTTGGTAAGATAGCCAAGCCTTTAGGATATGCTATTGAATATTCACCTTGGGGTTTAGTAGAAAAGACAGCAGGTGTAGCATTAAAAGCTGGTGCTAAAGCTATCGGTAAAGGAACAGGTGTGATAAGTGCTGGTCTTGGTGTTAAAGTATTTGGTGCTATACCTGAGCAAAAAGTATCGCCAGCTGTTCAACGTCTAACCAAGTTCTTTGATGAGTCTGTTATCCCTGCTCGGAAAGAGTTTGAGAAAGCCCTGCCAGCATTAAGGGCAAGGCAGGCAACTAAACTTGAACAGGTTAATAAGTTATTCAGGGAAGGCAAACTTACTGGTGCTCAATATGAAGCCGCTAAGAGTAAAGCATTATCGGAAGGTGGTATCAGGGCTGGGTTTGCTACTAAAGCCCCTGAAGAATTATCTAAAGATGTAGACGATTTAATGAGACAGGTGGTAGAGGCTACTGAGAAAGGTTTTGTCGCACAGGATACGGCAAGTGCCTTGAGGAACACTTTACTTGGGATTGATTTACCAGAACCTCATCACTTGAGAGAACTAGCAAGTGTATTCGGTGGTGATTTCTCATTAGCAGTTAAGAAATTAGCATCGGCGAGTAGTAGTGTTAAAGATAAAATATTAGATGCTTTTAATGCTCCTCGTGCTGTTCTTGCATCTGGCGACTTATCAGTTACAGCAAGGCAGGGCCTTATTTTAGGGCTGACCCATCCCCGACAGATACCTCGTGCTTTTGCCAGGCAATTAAAGGCATTTGCCTCCGAGAAGTTATCCCTTGAAATGGATGATGTATTAAGGTCTGACCCACTGTTCAACGAGGCAATGAGAAGCGGAGTTTACTTTGCCCCATTAAGAAAAGGGGCTAGGTTGGGAATGAGGGAAGAATCGTTTATGTCAGCCCTTGCTGAGAAAGTTCCATTTGTCAGAAGGTCTGAGAGGGGATTCATAACCTACCTGAATGAGTTAAGGCTTGGTTCTTATAAAGCTGCCAGAAACTCTTGGGTAGCTCAGGGGGCGACTGAAACAGAACTTAAAAGTCTAGCTAAGTTTATCAACCTTGCTTCAGGAAGGGGCGAGTTACCAGCTAACCTGAATCAATACACACCTTTACTTAACACGGTATTATTCTCACCCAGACTACAGGCTTCAAGGCTTGAACTACCAAGGCAGATAGGCAGGATGCTTTTATCCAAGAACCCTTATATGAGAAAAGAAGCTGCTAAAGCTCTGGTAACATTTGTCGGGGGGGGTGCTGCTCTGGTCGCACTTCTCAATAAAGGGGGCACAGAACTAGACCCTCGTTCTGGTGATTTCGGTAAGATTAAGATAGGTGAGTCTAGGTTTGATATATGGACTGGTTATTTACAATATATTCGCTTTGCCGCCCAGATGCTAGCGGGCGAGAGAAAGTCTGCCTATGGCAATATGAATAAGGCGGGCAGAGATGAAATTGCGTGGAGATTCCTGCAGTCCAAATCATCCCCTGCGTTTGGACTCTTGGTTGACTTGATGAAGGGTGAAACCTATATGGGCGATGATTTATTCACTTCTACTAAGGATATTGTCAGGTCTGCTAGAGAAAGATTATTACCCTTAGCTTTACAAGATACGATGGATGCTATGGAGCAGAGTGGTATCAATGGTATGTGGGTAGGTGCTCCTGCTGCACTGGGTGTTGGTGTTTTAACTTATGTCAATGAGTTTGTAAATACTAAGCAGAAGATAGCCAGAGAGATAGGCTATGATACCTGGGATGAGATAGACCCGAAGAAACAAAGAGAGATAGAGAACTCCAACCCAGAATTACAGGCAGCTTATATTGAGTTTGATAGACAAGTAATGGGAACTGCTTGGGGTGATTGGAGACTTGCGGGGAATGCGGTTGAGGATAACTTCAAGGAATTAGTGAACCAAGCAACTGCTCAATACCAGCAAACAAAAGACGGCTATGCTTTTAGAGAAAAGATAGCTGACGCTTGGATTGCTAGAAAGGGTGGTTATGCTGCTCGTGAGAAGATGCCCCAGTTTGAGGACATAGTTAATAGGTTAGGCGTAGAGGATACCGCCGAAGCATTGGTAGGACTCGGCCCAGAGCAGATGGCAATTAAAGCCTATAACGATGCTTTATATGGCGATGATATGTATGACGAGTTCGGTGATTACAGGTTTGATTTATCCCAGATACGGAAAGAGCAACTGCGAACTCAACTCGGTGAGGAGATGTTTAACTATGTTGAAGAATATCGTGGATTAAAATACGAGGACTTCCCACTGGAGTTTCAGGAACTGGCCAGAGCCAAGATAATAATGAGGCCTTACTGGCAAGTTTACGATTACGCAATCAAGACCTTTGGTAAAGGATGGGCTGATAGTTCAAGGGGTCAGGCATTTATATCACGAATGAGAAAGCAGATGAGAATGCTTAACCCGAATGTTGAAAAAGCATACCAGCAATTTTACACACAAACTTAGTAAAGTTAGGGCGAAAAGGGGCAGCGGAGAAGCCCACAAACCGATGGCGAAAACTGGTCTTAGGGTTGGGAAGTCTCTAACAAGACAATACATGGTTGCTGCGAGTGGGTAGAGGATGTTAGCCTTCCACTCAAAAACTTCTGCCGTGAAACTGGTACTGGGCAACCAGAGGCGTAACTGTTAAGAGCAGTGTATCCAGTTCCCATTTAAGTCCGAAAGAGCAATGGTGGAAAGACACCTGCCCTAACTAACAATGATACAATACTCACACGAGTGAGATAAGTATAGGAGGAAACAATGACCACAAAGGAAGTAATCCCAGAGGAACAAGAGGCAATAGTTGAAGAAGAACCTAAGCCTCAAGTAACCATTGAGGAGTTACAAAAACAGCTTACGGAACTGCAGGAAACTTCGCAGAGAAACGAAGATAACTGGAAGAACGAAGTCAGGGTTAAGACTAAAAAAGACACTGAAATACAGCAACTGCGGGAGAAGTTATCGGGCAATGAAAGCCAGTCAGATATGATAAAGGCATTAATTGCGATGATGGCCAGCCAGAAAAACCAACTTACGGATGAATTCGCCGAAGAGGTCAAGGCACAGCAACCCGACCTAATGAAACAGTACGAGCAAATAGTTGAAGCGTCTGCAAAAAAACGCCAACTTGATAATATGATGAGTCGTATAAGAACTGTTCAGGAAAGGACTGAGGCTTTAGGGCTTCAGGGTGATGATTACGATGTTGTCCGTGCCTTTGCTGAAGCGGGTCAGTTTGATAAAGCTGAAACTAGACTAGACAGACTAGAGGCAGCTAAACAAACAAAACCGCCAGAAGCACCCAGGGAGTCGGATGATGATAGGGTTGAACGATTAGCTGCTGAAAGGTTGAAAGCAGAGTTGGATAGGAGGGGTCTATTAACCCAAGATACTGGCAGCCCCTCAGCCAGTGCAACAAGATACGAGGAACTCAGGGACATTTACTCTTCGGGATTGGCAACGCCAGCTCAAAGAGACCAGTACCTGAGACTTCGTAGAGAGAGGGGAATCTAAATTAGGAGACTAAACTAAAATGGCTATGACAAAAAGCTCAACTCTTGCCAATACTCTGCCAACGATATTGGAAGAGGCACGCTATACCGCTGAGCATAATAATGTTATGGCTGCTCTGTCCTGGAAAATCCAGAAAAAGCTCCACGATGGCTCTACTGTCAACGTACCAATCTTTGGTACGATGAATGCCAGTGCCCTAACTGAGGGCGTGGATATGGCCTCACCTCACACGATGACCGACACAATGGTCACTATCACCCCAGGAGAAGTCGGTGCTCAAATACTTATTACCGACAAACTGGAGAGGGATAACCAGGAGGACATAGTAAGAGCTGCTGGAAAGATTCTTGGTGACGCATACGCTAGGAAGCAAGAACTTGACCTTTATGACGAACTGGATGGTGGGACAAACTCGTTGGGCAGTGGTGCTACGCTAACTATGGGGCAGATTGCTGCTGGCAGGGCTATCCTTGCTGGTAACGGTCTCTCCACTGGTGGGCCTGCGCCGAGACCTTACGTGGTTGTATCGCACCCGTTTACCCTGATGGACTTAGTTGATGTCCTGACACCCGTGGTTGGTGGAGTAACAAGTGTCAATCTTAGTGGCACTAATGTATCCCAAGCTATGGGTGGTGGGATGACCGAAGATGTCTTGAGAGAGTATCGAATCGGTAGGTTGTTTGGAATGGACATCTACGAGTGCGGTAACGCAAACATATCATCCAGTAATACTAAGGGTGGTGTCTTTGCTGCTGGCAGGGGAGGCTCACTAATACTGAGCACCGCTGCTGAGTGGGACATTAAACCTGACGAAGACCCGTCACTAAGAGCTACGGAGCTTAACATTGTCGGTGAATACGGAGTTGGCGAATACTTAGCAGGGTGGATTGTTGAACTATACAACGATGCCACCACACCCGCATAAGGAGGATGTAAAAAAATGAGTTTTCCATATATGAATCCTCAGAGCGTTTCAATGGGTGGGATTGCTAACTTCGCAGCTAACCTAGTCGCAACCCCTATCTTAACTCCAGTGAATAAAATCACTATAACGGGGTTCTCCGTAGTAACCGATGGAGCAGTCACCCCAGTAGAGGCGTTAACCAACATCAATGCCTACCTGATAAATATGGCAGCCCCGACAGCACAACTAGCGTTTATCAATGTCAACACTACCTGCGCTATGACTGCCAATGCTGCACTCCAAGCCAACATTGTTACCTCAACAGTAGCTGCTGGCACAAGGCTTGCGGTCTATATGACTGCTGCCAATGCTGCCAATGCTGCTGGTACTTGGGGAACACACGGTTGCTATCAGTTAGACTACATCCAGGGTTCGCCTGCCTCTGAGGGCTAAAGACAAAACACTTAGGGGGGTTGAAATATACCCCCCTGTTGTGTTATACTAGAAAGTAGAGAGATGATGTACGATTTTGTAGTCTATGTTTGTTCCTATGGTATGACCTGTGATGAGACCTGTAAATGTCTCACTAATCTAAAGAATTCACAGTTACGTTACGATGTAAGGTGGGTAACTAGAGACGCACTAATCGGCAGGTCAAGAAGTAGGGCTGCATCTCAATTCCTGTGGTGTGACGATTCCCCCTATATGATATTTATAGATGGCGATATGACATTCACGCCGGATGATGTAGAGAAAATGTATATAACCTTGCAGTCTGGTTATCCAATAGTCGGTGGTGTTTACTCGGTTGCCGATGGTTCTTTCGTTCCCGCTCAGTCATACGAATCAATGGTCTTTGATAATAAAGTCCACGAGTTTAAGTATGTTTCTACTGGCTTTATGGGTATATCAAGAGTTGCCCTGAAGCAAATTAGGGATACACTCAAGCTCCCCTTATTACACAAAGGAGAATGGTGCGAATGCTACCCGTTCTTTGAAAGTGGTGGACTTCGTAATGAGAAGATTTACATTAGTGAAGACTGGGATTTTTGTAACAAAGCAAAGATAGCAGGTCTTAAAGTCTATCTGCACACTGGGATTAGATTGGGTCACATTAAACAGAGAATGATTAGTGGCGATGAAGCCATTTACAATATGGTAGAGAAGTCAAAGTCAGAGAATGCGTTAGTGAATGTAGAGTGTTTAGCTCAGTCAACTCTATTAAGTGATGCTGCTGAGTATCTCAAGATGACTCCAGAGGAGTTCAGCACTGATATATTAAACAACCCTCCTGCTAGGCTGGCAAAGGAATGGAATGAGAAACAGGGCAGTACGGAAGACTTCTACAGGGAGAATAAATTACAATTCCTTGACCTCGTTCTGTTCAACTCACAGGTTACCTACTGGAATGACAGAATAAACCCTGTGGGCGGATTCAGGGGTAAGAAGATACT
>Ga0180007_10005289_pt1 | contig 13174 bp, 13 predicted proteins | sample MM_PC_MetaG_FD_121122 | JGI IMG/M metagenome (GOLD analysis project Ga0180007, IMG submission 121122) | Groundwater microbial communities from the Aspo Hard Rock Laboratory (HRL) deep subsurface site, Sweden - MM_PC_MetaG | ecosystem: Environmental > Aquatic > Deep subsurface > Groundwater... | reverse complement strand
TGTTGATGGTAATAAAAGCGCCGATCCTCTCTTCCACTGCGTCAATCCGGGCGAAAACAGCTTCGGTCACCTCCAGGGGAGTGACCTTCTTTGTGGCGAGAAGATCCTTTAATGCTTGAATTGATAAACCATGGTAATCCATATATTCCTCAATCTGACATCGGCCGGCAACAGCCGATAAAAAAATAAAATCCGGAAACACGCAAACAGGCGCATCTCCAGATTTTCAATTTGTTTCAAGATAAGGCCATCATCCCACTTTAAATTACCCTGGGAACGACAAACGCCTCGCCATTCTGACTGGGTCCGTTGGCCAGGGATTCCTGCTGGGACAGCGAGGGTTGCACCACATCCTCTCTGAAGGCATTATGAATGGCCAGAACATGGGTTGTCGGCACAACATCCTTTGTGTCAATTTCATTGAGTTTGGCAACATAGCCCAGTATCCGGTCCAGCTGTCCGGTAATTTCAATCACTTCCTGCTCTGACAGGTCAAGGCGGGCCAGATGTGCAACTTTTGCAACTTCTTCTTTTGAAATATTCATCGTGGATAACTGAAATTATTATTTATTATTGATTAAGCAGCCTTTTCAGCTTTTGGTTCCGCTTCTGGAGAGAATGGCGGTAAAAGTTTCAACCACCTGGGGATCGAACTGGGTATTGCAATGCTTCCTCAACTCGCCAATGGCCTCGGCCTTGGTCATGTTGATCTTGTAAATGCGCTTTGAGGTCATGGCGTCAAAACTGTCGGCCACGGTTACTATTTTTGTCAAAAGATTGATTTCATCCCCAACGAGGCCGTCCGGATAGCCCCGGCCATCCAGCCGTTCATGATGGTGACGCACGATCTCCCCCTCTAGTTCGAGAAAGTTCAAGGGCTTAATGATATTTTCGCCGATTACCGGATGTTTTTTTACCAGTATCCATTCCTCATCGCTCAATGGACCCGGTTTTTGTATGCAGCTCACATCAATTACCAGTTTGCCGATATCATGCAGCTGGCAGGCCCTGGTCAGAACATCGATATCCTCCCGCGGCAGGCCCAAGCCTATGCCGATAATCTTGGAGTACTCGGTCACCCTCTTGGTATGGCCGGCGGTATACTGGTCCTTTTCCTCCAGGGCGGTATTCAAGGTAATGATTGTATTAACGGTTGAGACTTCAAGATTGTGGCTGTATTTTTCCAGCAGCAGATTCTTCTCCGCCAGTTCCTTTGTTTTTTTCCTGACCTCTTTTTCCAGATTCACCTTGTAGGTCTTTTCCCGACGGAGAAACATCTTCTTCTCAATGGCCCGCCGGATCTTGACATCAAAAAGATCAAGGTCCTCTATCGGCTTGGCAATAAAGTCATAGGCGCCGAGATTGATCGCCTTGACAGCAAATTCCATTGAACCGGCACCGGTCAAGAAAAGAACCGGGATATCAGAATTCTTCTCATTCAAGGCCTTGATGGTTTCAAAGCCGTTCATGCCTGGCATGTTGATGTCTAAAATGATGGTGTCAATATCATCACTGACAAGGTTCAAGACCGCCCGGCCATCATCAACAGCGACAACTTGATGCCCGAAAAGCTCAAGAATTTTCACCACTGCATCACGGACGAGGGAATCATCATCAGCAAGAAGAATCTTGGTTTGCGGCAAGGATGAATTACGCAGACGGATAGATGACACTGTAAACCTTTAGGCAATTTTTTTAAAATAGCACCAGGTTAGTCCTCTTAACTTGGATATTCTACAGTTTCCAATTTTTTTTTGCAATTTTTTGTGCATTCTCTAAACCCGGCACCGGGACAGAGGACTGGCTCAACCTGGCAAAACTCTCTTCCTGCAGAAATCTCTTGCCCACCAGCTCGGCAAGGACGGCCAGCACTCCGTCACGCTGCCCTGCCATATTATAACCTCCTTCCAAGGTCAGAAGCAGACGTCCACGGCAGAGTTCATCAGCCAGTTCAAGCAGCAGCCGGGTCAGGTAGGCAAAGCCGTCGACTGTGACATTCATGGTTCCCAGCGGATCACCCTGATAAATATCAAATCCGGCGGAAACCATAATTATTTCAGGCCGATACTGCCTGGCAACGGGCACAAGAAGGGAATTGAAAATCCGGGCAAAGGCCTCATCCCCCTGTCCGCCGGGCAGCGGGACATTGATCGTAAACCCCTGGCCTGCCCCTTTTCCCTGCTCTATTGCCGCCCCGGTACCCGGGTAATAAGGGTATTGATGAGTGGAAAAATAGAGAACTTGATCCGTATCATAAAAACTGTGCTGGGTGCCGTTGCCGTGATGCAGATCCCAGTCTATGATCAGCACTTTTTTTAATTTCAACTCTGTGATGGCATACTGGGCTGCGATGGCAATATTGTTAAAGAGACAAAAGCCTTTGCCGTGGGTGCTCTCAGCATGGTGGCCCGGCGGCCGCACCAGGGCGAAACAGTTATCCACCTCACCGGCGACAAGCAGCCTGGTTCCTTCCACCACAGCACCGGCGGCCAGACATGCTGCATCGTAAGAGCGGGGAGAGGTTGTGGTATCAGCATCAAGCAGATCAAACCTCTTCCCGGCAGTTGCCGCCACCCTAATGATATGGGCATCGGTATGAATGAGCCTTAAAATCTCATGGCTGGCCGGAGCAAAAGGTGGAAAAAGAAAATTTTCTTTAATTTCCGGTTTATCAAGCTGCTCATAAATAACCCGCAGGCGCTCCGGCGACTCAACATGCCCGTGGCCTGGATCATGTGCCAGAAAAAGATTGTCTGTCATTACAGCGGTTTTTCGCATGGCTTATCCTGCTATTTTTCTGATCTCCTTTTCGGTCACCAGGTACTGCAGTCTTACATCATGATCCAGAACAGGCACCCTGTCAACAACTTGCATTGCAAAGGCCAGCCCTACGCGCAGAGCCTGAGGAGCGTCATGGGCAAGAAAGCGGTCATAATAGCCGCCACCATATCCCAGCCGGCCGCCATGAATGTCAAAGACTGATCCCGGCACGAGCACCACATCTAAGTCGGAGGGATCAACCGGTGCAGCCCGGCCGGCATCAGGTTCCAGAATTTGACAATAGCCCGGCCGCAGATCACGGGCCGGATCAGTGATAAGACAGGCTATCAGGCGATGGTCTTTAACAACAGTCAGCGGGGCGCTCGTCAGGATATTTTTCCGGTGAAAGGCGGCAAACAGAGCAAAAGTCTCAACTTCACTGCGGAAATTCACATAGATCATGACATGTTTTGCCAGCTTTACCCTGTCAATCTGCAGGACGTTTTCACGGATAACCCCGCTTTTTTCCGCCCGCAGAGACGCGGCAAGCCTGTCTCTTTCCGCTAGTTTCCGGCAACGCAAGGTGCAGCGGTCTTCACCCGTATTTTCCGTTTTAAGCATCTTTTTCTTCCGCAAGGCCCATGACTTGCCTGCAAAATCCCCTGACAAATTTCACTTCCCGGGAACGCAAACCAACGCGCCCGAGAAAATTTCGGATATTATGCATCCAGTAGCCGTAGTCCATTTCCTTCAAAAAATTCATTTTCCGCAGGGTCAGTTCAATCTGGGCATACATATTTTCAAGCTCGCTGGACTGAGCCAGTTTTGCGCAAGGCTTTCCCGCACTATCGCTTTGAAATTGCAGAACTCCCGTGTAAAGTTCATAGGAGAGAATCGCCACGGCCTGCGCCAGATTTATTGATGCGAAATCCGCCGTGGGAATGGTTGCCACAATATTGCAGCATTTCAGATCATCATTGGTGAGCCCGCAGTCTTCCGGACCAAATACCAAAGCGACCCTGTTTTCGGCAAGTTTCGGCAGCAGATCGGCAACCATTCGTCGGGGGCTGGTCAGCAGACGTCGCTGACGTCCCTGTCGTGCGCTGGTGCCCACCACCCAGCTGAAAGTGGCAAGTGCATTGCCAATATCAGAAAAAATCTTCATATTATCAATAAGATGGCTGTTATGATGGGTGGCCGTCTTCCGCATCCTTTCCTGATCAGGGGGCTCATCGCTGACTATAATCAGCTGATTGATACCCATATTGGCCGCAATGCGGGCGGCGGCGCCGATATTTTCCGGATATTTCGGGCCGACAAGGACAATTGCCACATTGCCCATCAGTTGCCGGATGGACTCTGTTGAGGATTTTCGGCCATCAGGATCGATTTTCATGATGATACTGTCCGCCTGCCTTCAGTTACTGACCGGACCCGGTTTCCTGATCATCCTCAGCCAAGGCAAAATTTATCCTCCTGGCCCGTTTATCCACATTTATCAGACGCACCGTAACCAGATCACCCACCTGATAACTTTTGCCGGTCAGCCTGCCGATCAGGGTATGGCGTTTTTCATGAAACTCATAGCCGCCCCGGGGCAGGTCGCCCATTGCCACCGCACCACTGATCATCGTTTTCGTTAATTCAACAAAGAGACCAAAGGCGGTGATACCGGAAATAATCCCGGCAAAAGTCTCGCCGATCTTATCCTCCATGTAGCGAACCTTGAGCCGGTCAAGCATCTCCCTTTCGGCATCTACTGCCACCCTTTCCCTTTTGGACAGAAATTCGCCGGCCTCATGCAGACTGACTGCTGGAGCCGCTTTTTTTTCATCCGGCAAAAGCAGGCGCTTTAATGCGCGGTGCACCATCAAATCTGGATAACGCCTGATCGGTGAAGTAAAATGGGTGTAAAATTGCGCGGCCAAGCCGAAATGCCCGATATTTTCCGGAGAATAACGGGCCTGCTGCATGACCCGCAAGATCAGATTGCTGAGCAGATACTCCCGCGCGGTGCCTTTTGTCTGGTTGATCAGTCTGTTAAACCAGCTAGAAGACAAATTTTCCAGGTTACGGGGAACCTCATAGCCCATTGATTGCATGAACTCGGCAAACACAGCTACTTTTATCGGATTCGGACTCTGATGAATTCTGTAGAGTGCGGCAAATTGCCTGCTGGCAAATGTTTCCGCCACTGCTTCATTGGCGGCCAGCATGAACTCTTCAATAATTTTATGGGCCTGATTGCGCTCGCGTAATTTAATGGCGGCAATCGTATCGTCCGGACCAAATTCCACAAAGGGCTCGGGAATCTCAAATCCCATGCTGCCGCGGTCGATTCTCCTTTTTTCGAGTTCCACCCCGAGTTCTGCCATCCACTTTAAGGGCGTCAGCAACGGCTTGTGATTTCTGCGGATTCCAGCATCTTCACCCACTAGGATCTGACTCACCAGGGTATAGGTCAGTCTGTATTGACTGCGGATGACACTTTTGACAAAGCGTACTTTCTGCTGTTTGCCGCTTCGATCAAAATCAAGAATAGCGGTAAAGGCGTAACGGTCAACTTCGGGATTGAGGCTGCAGAGATTATTTGACAGTCTCTCCGGCAGCATGGGCACCACACCGCTGGGAAAATAAACACTGGTCCCCCGCTCCCAGGCATCCTGGTCCAAAGCAGTCCCCGGTGTCACATAATGGCTGACATCTGCGATGGACACATAAAGACGAAACCCTTTTTTCGTCTTTATGACCGAAACGGCATCATCAAAATCCCGGGCAGTTTCGCCATCAATTGTCACATGAAAAATATCCCGAAGATCCGTACGATCAGGGGTAAGCTCCACCTTGTCATTGAACCGGTCAGCCTCTGCAAGGCTTTGCTTGTTGAAAATATGGGGCAGCTCAAATTTCTCGATAACCATCTGCATCTGCACCAGGATGGAATCCGGGTTGCCAAGCACCTTTTGGATTGTCCCTTTTGCCTGGCCGCCTTCCAGGCCGAAATCGGTGATTTCAACCTGTACCGCATCGCCATTAGCCGCTCCGCCGGACTGCTCATGCCCTATGCCGATTGTAAACGGATAGCGGTCATCATCGGGCGTCACAAATCCCCCCACGCGACCTGCCGTATAAATACCGACTATCTGCTTGACGGCCCGCTCCAGGACTTTCACCACCCGAGCCTCAAATCGTCCGCCACGACTGCCGGTAATCTGCAGAAGGACATGATCGCCGTGCAGCGCTGTCCCCAATTCACGGCCCGGGATAAACAGATCCTTGCCGGCGGGCACCAGATCATTCTCAGCAGATGGTGTGGCAAAGCCAAATCCCCGGGGATTGACCGCAAGGGTTCCTTCGATGAAATTCTGTGGATTCAACCGAAATTTCTTCTTGTCGACCTTGTGCACGATTTTGTGATGACAGAGATCATCCAGCATGCTTTCAATTTCTTTTCTTTGGCCCCGGGTCATCACCAGAGCATTGACAATATCTTTCAGATCTCCTTCACCACCTTCTCCATAGAGAAAGCCGATGATTTCATCCACAAAACGGCCCGCGACCCCGGCCTTTGCCGGCTGGATTCGGCGTCCCGCATCATATTTGCTGGCAAACTGCTTCGCATGCCTGGCTTTCTGTATCCTGCTGCTCTGTCTTTTGCTTTCTCTTGTTTTACTAACTCGCCTTGACGCCATGCTCACCCCAAAATATCCATTTTTCCGCTTTCATTTTTTGAAATATAATTTTAATAATAAGAAATGTTTACACAGACACTCCTGAAAACCTTACCATTTTAACCGACAAACCTGAAACCTTTTTCATATGTCCTCGAACAAATTTGACATAGCTGCCTATTGCAAACGCATGGAAAAAAATATCGGCGGGCAAGACGGCAAAGCCTCTCTCTTCTGGAAAGCCTTATCCTTTTCGGTAGATGCGCACCAGAACCAGAAGAGGAAATCAGGAGAGGCCTATGTCAGCCACCCCTGCCAGGTGGCGCTGATCCTTGTTGACGAACTTGGCTGCAAGGAACCTGTTACCCTTGCAGCCGCCATGCTGCACGATACCATAGAAGATGTGCCGGAGGTGACCTCCGAGGTCATCAGTTCTATTTTCGGTAAGCATGTGGCAGAAATTGTGGATGGCTGCACGAAAATCAGCCATTTTGCCGGTGACCGGCAGACTTTTTATAAATTAGTGCACCGCAAAATTTTTTCCGGGGCCGCTTCTCGGGTGGAGATTATGCTGATCAAGCTTGCCGACCGGCTGCATAATCTGCGCACAATGGACTCCATGCCAAAACATAAACGGCAGAAAATCGCCGACGAAACATTAAGCGTGTATGCACCCATGGCCGGCGTCATGGGCCTTTTTGGGTTAAAACGGGAATTATACGACCTGGCTCTTGCCCATAAATTCCCCCGGCAAAGCCAGAAGGTCAAATTCCTGATATCTCATCTCGAAAGCCGCGAGGAGGCCTTGAGTATCCTGGAAACCTTAAAGGAGGCTTTTGACGAGGCCTGGATATCAGCGGACATCAGACTCAAGGCAAAAGGACTCTGGGCCTATTATGATTTTTCCAAGAATGTCCTGGTCAAACAAATTGAAAATCCTCTTGAAATCATCATTGTTGTTGATGATCTGCAGACCTGTTACCGGGCGCTTGGCATCGTCAATCAACATTTTCCACCCATTCCGCGCACAATCCGCGACTTTATCGCCAATCCCAAACCTACCGGCTATCAGAGCCTGCATGCAAGGGCCAACATCAAGGGAAAGAATTTTCTGTTTAAAATCAGAACACTGCAAATGGTCAATGATGCCAAAAGGGGCATTATCAGGGAATGGCTCTCCTCTGGCACAATTCCTTCCAGTTTTGAACAGGACATCCGGGAAATGTTCGGGATTCTGGGCACCGATGATGCGATCTCCTACCGGGAGATGATTGCCGCCAGCGGCAAAAAAGAAATTTATACATACACACCGAAAGGTGAACGTATCTGTCTGCCGAGCCAGAGCATCGTCCTTGATTTCGCCTTTAAGGTTCATACCGAGGTAGGACTTCGTTGCCAGTCTGCCAAAGTCGGCTCCAAGATTGTCGCTCCGAATCATGTGTTAAAGGATGGCGATCGGATCAAAATTATCACCCAGGAAAAATCAGTAAAATTTGATCCGGATATCATCCGTCTCTGCCAGACCCCCAGGGCCCGTGCTGAACTGTCCAGAGTCTTTCGTTTGAAGCGGGAAGCTCTGGCCGTTGAAATCGGCCAGTCCCTCATCAGACAGGAGCTGAAGCGCTATGGTGTGCCCTTCTCCATATTAGAATCCGACGAATCCGACGATATTCTGGAATATTTTGGCAAAAGCAATATCAACGAACTCTATCAGGATGTGGGACAGGGCCAGCTTCGCCTCAAAGAGCTGATTTATGAGATAAGAAACGGTCTTTATGCCGGCAAGCAAACCTTGCTGCCGCCCACCGGCGCCTTAAACAGCATCGAACTCGACACCCTGGACCAGGACAGTGTCAAGTTTTCCCAATGCTGTCATCCCCTGCCTATTGAAAAAGGTCTGCTGGGCCTGCTCAGCGAACGCGGCCTCTCCATCCACAAAAAGGAATGCCCTAAACTGAATGCCTTAAAGTTGCAGCGGGAAGATGTGGTTGCGGTCCGCTGGCAGTTAAAAAAAACCAGGGTGGAAAAACCACAAACACTGCTGATTTTTAATAATGTGCCAAGGAACCGCATCTTTATGCTGCTCAGCGTCGCCCCGGTTGCCATGAAAATCGGTGAAGTAATCGCTCTGTCCAAGCGGCCCGACGTGACTGCCTGGGAGATCATTTTTGAGGTAGAAAATCTTCAAGGGCTGAAAAATATCCTGCTGCACTTATCCAAGAGCAAACTCGAATATGAATTTGTTCTTGACCAATAACCTCGTCTCCCCGCTAGAGACGGGTTTCTCCTTCAGCAAGCGCGGTCAAACCCTCTCGGTCAAGAATGGTGATTGTCGGACCTTCAATCTCAATCAGCCCCTGTTTGTTCATTTTTGCCAGAATTCGTGACAGTGTCTCCGGAATTGTGCCGAGAAGGCTGGCTAGCTGCGTTTTGGATACAGTCAGCTTAATTGTTTGCTCTGTGCTGTCTTGTTTGCTGTCCACAAGAATATAGGCAGCCAGCCGTCCTGGCACTTCTTTTAAAGACAAGGCCTCGATCATATGGGCAAACTGTTTCAGCCGTAAGGAGAGAGTGGCAAGCATATTCATGGCTAATGCCGGCTGTGTCGCTATCAGCTCGACAAAGGCCTTGCGCGGAAAAAAGAAAAGCCGGCTTTTTTCCAGGACAATGGCATTGGCAGGATAGGTGGAACCGGTAAAAACAGCAACCTCGGCAAACGGTTCTCCAGGACCAAGGATGTGAAGGATCTGTTCTTTTCCGTCAAAAGAAAGTTTGAAAATTTTTACCTTGCCGGCAATGATTACATAGAAACCATTGCCGGCATCTCCTTCCGAGAAGATAAGTCCTCCACGTTGAAATTCCTGATCCACGACAATCATGGCAAGCTCGTCATGGTATTCCGCACTCAGACCTTGAAAGAGGGGAATTGACGCGATATGTTCTGTTATCCTTTTCATATTCCCCCCTGATTTTGAGTTGTCACAGCATAGGAAAAGCCGTCCAGCAGTTTCACCCAGATGAGCTGACTCACGTTTTGTCCGCTCTCTTTATCTTTCATATTAACTGCGAAGAGAAATGCATCTCCCGACTTCTGCAAAGAATTGAGACTGATATCCAGAAAACCCGGGAGAATTGCTCCGGCAGATGCTTTTTTCACCGCCTCTTTTGCTGACCAGAGAAGAGTCAGGGCGGCCCGTCTCCCGTAAAGATCGGCAATTTCCGCGAGAATATTTTTTTCCTCGCTGGTGACGAAGCGCTCCTCGACACGCTCTACTGCCGGAGTTACCTGCTGGATATCAATACCGCAATTTTCCCGGGCCGCGATGGCGATAGCAAAATCCTTGCTGTGGGAGATGGAAATACTGACGGAGCTGCTGCTTTCCATTGCAGACCAAATGACAACAGGCTTGCCCGAGCTGTCTGCCAAGATCTGTAATTGATGCCATTGCTTTTTTCCACAGCAGATTTTTTCATCGTTATTTTGCAACTGTAATCCTGCACATTTTGCTGCTATTCGCCCAGCCAGCCATTCGATTTTTCTTTTTTCATGACGAAAAGAATGAAATCGCTCCCGCTCTTCCCGGCGAAGATAGAAGAAGGCAATATCAAAAATGCCCGATTCCGCCATGCGCATTTTTAACAATTCAATATTGACCCTGACAATTTTTACAGGAACAGAGAAAACAGGCGGCGTGGAAAATACACTTTTGCACTGCCCGGCCAGATTTTCTATCATGGGATATTTTTTCTTTGTGATTCCATAAACTTTATGTTTTATGGAGAAAACATCTTAATCGGTTTAAGGACGTAAATCCATGTCAATCTTAGATGCTGTTATTGTCATAGCCATTGTTATTTTTTTGGCCCGGGGAATCTGGATAGGCTTTGCCAGACAGATTGCCTCCATTGCCGCCCTTATTATCGGCTTCGTCGTGGCAGGGCGCTTTTACGGTGAATCGGCAAATTTTGTCATTCCCTTTATCCACAATCAGCAAGCCGGTTTCTTTATTGCCTACATCTTCCTTTTTGTTCTCGCTTTTGCCGCAGTGATTCTGCTCGGGCTCATTTTCAAGAAACTTATGTCAATCTCTCTTCTCGGCTGGTTTGACAGATTATTAGGAGGCCTTCTGGGCCTTGCCAAAGGATCGTTTGTCTCCTGCCTTATTTTTATGGGTCTCGCCCTCTTTATCTCCGGGACAAGCCCGATTTTTCGCCAGTCCTTTTTCTACCCATACCTGGAAAGCGGTTCCAGGATCATTCTTTCCATTGTCAAAGACAAGGACCTTCGTGACAGCCTGCTTCCTCAGCAACCGGCAATATCATCTTTTATGGACAACACCATAGATTTTGGCAAGAAAATCAAGAGGCAGGCCGAGTAAAAAGCCCAACACCATCAATTGATTGATGAGTGTCGTACGAAAAACGCCCAACCGCAGCCAGCGGCGAGCCGAAGTGACCACCTGCTGGTCCAGGATGTGAATGCGGCCTTGCCGTCTTAATGACTGAACCAGACAAAAATCTTCCATGACCGGCGATTCCGGAAACCCTCCCAACTTGCGAAAGAGATCAGCCCGCAGGAAAATGGCCTGATCGCCGTAAGGAAATCGCATAAATCGGGAACGCAAATTCGCTGCGCCGGCAACCCATTTTAATCTTTTTTGTGGTGAATCGATGGCAAGCCTGAATGCTCCTGCCACGATGTCGTCCCGAGCCATTGTTTCCCGCACGAACCGTGCATACCCGTCCGGCAACCGTGTATCGCCATGCAAAAAAAGATAAACTTCACCCTGGGCCTCTGCCGCCCCTCGGTTCAACTGCCTTGCCCGCCCCGGGGGTGATAACACAACCTTAACCCCGGCATGACGGGCAATTTCCACGGTATTATCCTCACTTCCGCCGTCAGCAACCACTATCTCAACGCAATCATCACTTTCAGTTGAACGAAGAGTTGCTTTGATGTTTTTTGCCTCATTAAGTACGGGAATGATAATGGATAGATAAGGCGTGCTCAGGGGATAATTTTTCATTCTCTGTTCGTGAAAAAATGAAAGCCGATCCTGGGATCATTAAGGTTTTGCAGATCCTCGGGGCGGTCAATATCGGCAAGAGAGGGCAATAGAGCCAACTTCAACCCTCGGTTTCTTGCAATTTCAATAGTTTGCTGCAGCACCTTGTCTGTTCCCCAGTCGATATCCGCCCACATCAAACGATCAGGTTTGCTTAAACCGATGAGATAATAGCCTCCGTCATGAGCCGGCCCGATGACAAGATCATTATTTTGCAGCAGATCAAACCCGTCGGCCAGAATTTCCGGGGTGAGAAATGGACAGTCTGACCCGACTATGATAACTCGCTTCATGCCCGCGGTAAAGCTGCTGGCAAAAGAATGTGCCAGCCGTTCTCCCAGGCTGCCCTTACTTTGCGGCATACAGATCATCCCTGACGGAATCCATCTTCGCAACGCCCGCTCATCTCCGCCTTCGTAATGGACTGCAATTGACACATTTCTTTTGTGGGCCAGTTCACAGCACTGGGTAAAGGTATACTCTGCCATCATCCTCTGAAGATCGGCTGCCCTTGCCGCACCTAAGGCAGGAATCAATCTGGTTTTTGTCTGACCAGGTTGAGGGAACCTGGTAAACACGATAAGAATCTCTCTGGTCAAATCGGCCTGTGCCATCCCTAAAAATCTTTCTAAAAATCTTTCTTGTCAGCACTGGAGGTTGTCAGTTATTTTACAGCTATTACTATGCCATTTATGACCTGCCTTGACCAGAATAAACCTTCCGCTTCCAGGCTTTTAACGGGATAAGCTATGAAATCTAAATTCAAGGGCAAGAAGCCAGACCCCCTCTCCTACCGTCAGAGAGATTACCGGTGCATCATGGCGTCTGAGGGAATGACAAGATGTCAAGTTTCAATCCGCGAAACGGATCTTCTCATTCTCGCCAGCAGTGACGTCACGGCAGAGGCCGCCCATCTTGTGACGCAATACAGGAGCCACCTGGAAACCTATATCAGCAGACATGCCGTTTTTCTTACCTCACTCATTCCTCTGGATAAGGATCCGCTTGCCCCGCCCATCGTCAAAGAGATGCTGAATGCCGCCTCTCTGACCGGCGTAGGTCCAATGGCTGCTGTAGCAGGCGCGATTGCCGAATTTGTTGGCCGCGATTTACTTAAAACTTCAACGGATGAAATAATCATTGAAAATGGGGGGGATATATTCATGTACAGGCGTAAGGACAGTATCGCAGCAATTTTTGCAGGCACCTCCCCACTCAGCAATAAAATCGGCATAAAAATTCCTAAAAGCTTCATGCCACTCGGAATTTGTACTTCTTCAGGAACGATCGGCCACTCACTCAGCTTTGGCCAGGCTGATTCAGTCACTGTTCTTGCGGCATCAGCATCTTTAGCAGATGCGGCTGCGACTCGCCTCGGCAATGAGTTGACCAGAAAAACTGATATGAATCATGCGTTGACAGTTGCCAGGAATCTGCAAGGACTGCAAGGAGTTGTCATTGTCAAAGATGATCATCTCGGGGTATGGGGAGAAATAGAACTGGCCCCGCTTCATGGATAGAGCCTACCCCATTTTTTGAGACACGCCTTTTGCCAATTTTCAATAAGGAATTATCAGTAGTGTCCGGTTAAGGACTTGCATGTAACGTTTCAGAATTTTGAGAATTCAGGTCGCCAGGGTCAGGTCGCACATTTTCTAATTCTCGTGTTTCGTTTTG
>Ga0180007_10005288_pt1 | contig 13178 bp, 14 predicted proteins | sample MM_PC_MetaG_FD_121122 | JGI IMG/M metagenome (GOLD analysis project Ga0180007, IMG submission 121122) | Groundwater microbial communities from the Aspo Hard Rock Laboratory (HRL) deep subsurface site, Sweden - MM_PC_MetaG | ecosystem: Environmental > Aquatic > Deep subsurface > Groundwater... | reverse complement strand
TTTCTGCGAGAGCTATGCGCAGGGGCGAACGCCGAATCCCTGCGTTCTCTGCAACCATTCCATCAAGTTCGGCCGTCTGCTTGAGGCAGCCACGGATCATGGCTGCAAGCTTCTTGCCACCGGCCATTACGCCAGGGTCGCGCGGAACCCGGATGGCAGTTTCAGCCTGCTCAGGGGGCTTGATTCGAAAAAAGACCAGTCCTATTTTCTCTGCCGACTGACCCAGAGGCAGTTGGCCCGCATTGTTCTGCCCCATGGAGAGCATACCAAGGAGGATGTTTATGAAATGGCGGCGGAACTGGGACTTTCCGGCAAACACTCCGTTGAGAGCCAGGATGTCTGTTTTTTAAAAAATCAGGACGTGGGAGGTTTCCTGGAAAGCCGGCTGTCGATGATTCCGTCGCCCGGACCGATAATCACCGCGGACAACAAACAGATCGGCACCCATGCCGGTATCCATCATTTTACCATCGGCCAGCGCCGCGGCCTGGGAATCCCGGCTGCATCCCCGTACTATGTAACAGCCATCAGGCCGGAGACCGATACCGTGGTGGCCGGCAAAAAGGACGACCTCTGGCAGGACACGATTATAATCAAAAATATCAACTGGTTGAGCGGCATATCTCCAAGGCTGCCGCAGCAGTATATGGTGAAAATCCGCTACCGCCACCAGCCCGCCGCAGCCACGGCAGAACCCGGCGACGAAGAGCGGTTAGTCCTCCATTTCCAGGAACCGCAGCTGGCCGTCACCCCGGGCCAGTTTGCCGTTTTCTACCAGGAAGACGAGGTGATCGGCAGCGGCGAAATCTGCTATAATAAATATACCTGAAACCCACCATATCATACTCAGAACAAAGGAGGGACGATACATGAAGACAGCCAGCCATAAACCATACCTGATTAGTGCCATTGCCCTGATCGGTGCGCTCCTCATTACCGCCCCGCATTTTTCCGGAAGGGCGGAAGCAGGGACCCCCTGGTGGCAGAAAGGAACCGACCTGCTGAAAACCTTTGTCCCGGTTGCAAAACAAAAGGAGTTGACCGTTGATGAGATCGGCGGCGGCCTGAAAGAGGCGCTGCGGGTGGGCACGGAAAACGTGGTCAGGCAACTGGGCATTGCCGACGGCTTCAACTCCGACCCGGTGGTGCATATTCCGCTGCCGGAAAAGTTGCAACAGGTAAAATCCGTTCTGGCCAAAGTCAAGATGTCCGGCCTCACCGATGACCTGGAGCTGAAGCTCAACCGGGCGGCGGAGGATGCAACGCCCAAGGCGAAAAAACTCTTCTGGCAGGCCATCACGGAGATGAAATTAGAGGATGTCAAGGCCATCTATAATGGGCCTGACGATGCGGCAACACGATATTTTCAGGACAAAATGTCAACGCCGCTTGCCGTTGAAATGCAGCCCGTTGTGGAAAAAAGCCTCTCTGCGGTCGGCGCTGTCCAGGCCTATGACAACGTCATCGGGAAATACCGGTCCCTGCCCTTTGTGCCGGACGTCAAGGCCGACCTGACCGGCCATGTGGTGAAGAAAGGTATTGAGGGAATCTTCTATTACCTGGCAAGGGAGGAGGCAGCCATCAGGCAGAATCCGGCCAAGCAGACCACCGACATCCTGAAAAGGGTTTTCGGAGCCAAACAATAAACCGGGAGATTACAGAGGTGATCCGCAGGTGTTCAGGGGCAGATTTCAGGCCCATGTTTGAGATTATCAATGACGCGGCGCAGGCGTATAAGGGCGTCATTCCCGCGGACCGCTGGCACGAGCCCTACATGCCGCAGGAGGAGCTTGCGAACGAGATCCGGTCCGGCGTTGTTTTCTGGGGCCTGGAGGCCGACGGGAAACTCACCGGTGTCATGGGCATTCAGGACAGGGGCGATGTCTATCTTATCCGCCATGCCTATGTCAGGACGGAAATGAGGCAGCAGGGGATCGGCACCCGCCTGCTGAAGCACCTGGAAGCAATGACTGACAAACCCATCCTGATCGGCACCTGGGCCGCAGCCACCTGGGCGGTCTCGTTTTATGAAAAAAACGGCTATTTTCTGCTGGACACGGAAGAAAAGACCAGGCTTCTCCGTAAGTACTGGTCCATCCCGGACCGGCAGGTGGAGACATCGGTCGTACTGGCGGACCGGAGATGGCTGAACAGTGTATAAACGAAAATCAACCACATGAAAACATTACTTATTCTTGCCCATCCAGACAAGACGAGCTTCAATCATGCCATTGCGGACGCCGCAGCCGGAGCACTGCAACAAAACGGTCATGAAATCATGTTTCATGATCTCTATGAAGAAAAATTCGATCCGGTTCTGCCGGCCGCAGAAATTCCCAAGAACGCCACACTGCCGCCTGATATAGAAAAACAGTGCAGAGAAATAACCGAGGCAGATGGCATCATCATTGTCCATCCCAACTGGTGGGGACAGCCGCCGGCGATCCTCAAAGGATGGGTTGGATGAAACCCCATGTCTGCCCCTGGTGGCTTGCCTATTCCTTTGACAATCCCCTGCGCCGCCTCTTTCACAAGCCGGAGAGGATGCTCGGCCCTTATGTGAAACCGGGGATGACGGTTGTCGATCTTGGCTGCGGCATGGGCTATTTCTCCATTGCCATGGCCAGACTCGTCGGCAGCGGCGGCGTGGTTATCTCGTTGGATATACAACAGAAAATGCTGGATATCCTCGGCCGGCGCGCCCAGAGGGCAGGGGTCGGCGACCGCATTCGGCTACACCTGTGTGATGGGAATGATCTTGCAGTACATGAAACCGTGGACTTTGCCCTGGCATTCTGGATGGTTCATGAAACACCGGATGACCGCAGCTTCTATGAACAGGTTTTTTCCTTGCTCACAGATTACGGCAGCCTGCTGGTCGCAGAACCGAAGATGCATGTTCCCGGGCCGCAGTTTGACAAAAGCATTTCCAGGGCCCATAGTGCCGGCTTCACCACCTCTGCAACACCGGTTGTCGCCTTGAGCAACGCTGCAGTGTTAACAAAGGGAGCTTTTCAACCAACAACTTGAAATTACCAGGTGAATTTGAGCGGGTTGTACAAAAAATAACATGAACTGCCTGTTGACCTTCTGGCTGTAATAACTGTATATTTTCCGTAACCTCTTTCTCGCGGTCAACCGGAAATGGAATACAACTACCTGATTGAATTCATCCCCCCCCCTGACGACCACCCTTATTGTGCCAAGGGCACGTACTATGAATTTGAAGAAGAGGTGGGCATCCTTATAATTCACCGTTTAGGTGAAAATTCCGGCGCTTCCAGGGAAGAAGCCATGGCGGGAATACGGAAAAAGGCAAGAATGGTGGAAAAGAATCTTGTCTTCCTTCGCAATTTACAGGAGCAGGAGGACACCGGATAAAAAAAGCTCCCAGCCAACGACGGTCCGGGCTCTTGTCAGCAGCTATTCGCCTTCTTGCTCCAGCTTTTTATTTTCCTCTTCTTCCAACTGCTTGAGATTTTCCTTCTGCTGCGCCTCCCACTCATCAATCTTGTCTCGCCTCTCCTTGGCCATTTCCTCTATTTTTGCAAGCTTCTTCTCGTAATGCGCCTTGATCTGTTCCGTCCTTTGCGCCTTTTTCTCCGTTAGTTTCTCCGGGCGCTTTTCTTGCTGTTCTTCAATATTCTCCTGCCGTTCCTGCTTTTGTTCCTCCACCCTTTCCTGTCTCTCTTCCCGGAGCTGCGCCATCTTTTCGATTCGTTCCTGTTTTTTCTCCATGACCCTGCCGCTCTTGGCCGTTGTACTGACAGGAAGGGACGCCAAGACGATCACGAGAAACAGACTCAGAATATATTTTGCTTTCATGTTTTCCTCCTGATATAACTTTGCCGGGATAGCCAACCACTCAACCAATCTCCCCTATCTATAGTGTATGCTGTTCAGACTTGTCAATGTCCTTGATGTGCCCCAGGATCCCCATAAGGGGCCTGCCATCTTGCTTTTCGTGACCAGTCGGGTAAGGTACCACCCCTTATGAAAACAAAAAAAATCCATAAGAAAACCGTGGCCGTTGTCACCCTTGGCTGCAAGGTAAACCAGTATGAAACCGCGTCCATGGAAAATGGCTTCACTGCAAAAGGATTTGAAATAATTGACTTTTCAGACAAGGCGGACATCTACGTGATCAACACCTGCGCAGTAACCGCCAAGGCAGCGGCCCAGTCCCGCCAGCTTATCCGGCGGGCACAGCGCACCAACCCTGATGCCAGGGTCGTGGTAACCGGCTGTTACGCACAGATCGACCCGGCTGCGGTCATGGAGGCGGCGGCGGGCCGAATCATCGTCTTTGACAACGTACATAAGCATCTCCTGGTGGATAACATCCTCAAGGAAGGGCAAAGGAAAATACGTTTTCTCGGCGATATAGGAAAGATTAAAAAAATTGATTTCTTTCCGGTGCATCGATTCGCCGGCCGGACCCGGGCCTTTCTGAAGATCCAGGACGGCTGCAATAACTTCTGTTCCTACTGCATCGTGCCCTTTGCCAGAGGCCGCAGCCGCAGCCAGCAGCCGGCGGAAGTGATGAGACAGGCGAAAAAATTCGCTGTCCAGGGCTATAAGGAGCTGGTGGTGACCGGTATTCATGTCGGTGCCTATGGTCGCGACCTGGAGCCGCCGGTCAACATCCTCGGCATACTGGAGAAACTCACTTCGTTAACGCCGGCAATCCGCTACCGGATCAGTTCCCTGGAACCCACAGAGATAACTGACGAACTCATTGATTTCATGGCGGAAACCGAAAACCTGATGCCCCATCTTCACATCCCCCTGCAAAGCGGCGACAACCGTATTCTCAAAAAAATGAACCGGAGATATGCAGCCGCGGATTTTGAAAATATTGTTGCAAAAACCCTGCGTTTTCTCCCGGATATTGCCATTGGCGTCGATGTGCTGGTCGGTTTTCCGGGTGAGGACGCAGAGGCCTTTGGCAACACCGTGCAGCTCCTGCAGGATCTGCCGGTTGCCTACCTGCATGTATTTCCCTATTCAAAAAGGCCGGGCACCAGGGCGGCAGCCATGCCCGGGCAGGTAGCGAAAAACATCAAGGAGGAGCGGGTTGCCTTCCTGCGTGAGCTGGGGCGGCAAAAACGCAGAGCCTTTCATGAAAAACATCTTGGCGGGGAGTTCAGGGTGCTGGCCGAAAGCAGACAAGGCGGGCTCCACATTGTCAAGGGGTTTACTGAAAACTATATTCCCGTCCTTTTTACAGGCACCGCTGATGATGAAAACCGGATAATCAGCGTGAAAATCGAGCGGGTGGAGCAGGACGGTTCTGTCCGGGGAAAAATCATTGAGAAATAGTTCGACTCCGCGGCAGGGAACCCATTGTATTTTCTGAAGGGGATTGATAGTATGATTGACTCGTCAAGTCCATCATTGCCGCCCATGGATGGACGGCTGGAATCGACAAGACCTGTAACCTGTTGATTGCGCGAGCAAAGACAATAATCACCCCTTGTCTTTGCGTGAAAGTAAAAAGCCAGGGACGACTTTTTGCGAATTTTCATACGAGAAGTCGACCATAAAATCGACTCAAAAATAACGCAGCAGAATGATCGGCGAAATAATAGCCATCGGCGATGAACTCACCTCCGGCAGAATTCTGAACACCAACAGCCGCTTTGCGGCAGGCCAGCTTTTTGCCGCCGGCCATGAAATCATTGCCATGGCAACCATCAGCGACATCCGGGCTGAAATCGGCGCTGCCATAAAAAAAGCGATTAAACGGTCCGATTTTGTTATTGTCACCGGCGGCCTTGGTGCTACCAGTGATGACCTGACCAACGAGGCTGTTGCCAGTGCCCTGCATCGGCCGGCGACCCTGCATCCGGAAATTCTTGCAAGAATCAGGGAGCAGCTTCCCGACAGTCCGGTCAAGGTCAATGCCACCCTTGAAAAACTGGCCTGGCTGCCGGCAGGGGCAGAGGTCCTGAAGCCGGAAGCAAGAATGGCGGGCCACCTGATCATTCATGATGATACACCGGTTTTTTTCCTGCCGGGCGTACCCCACGAGATGAGAGAACTGCTGACTGAACGGGTAATTCCCAGGCTTGCCCGCTGGAAGGCGGGCGCCACCCGGCACGTTCTGCAGAAGGTATACAAGATATTCGGTCTGGCCGAGATTGAGATCAACAACATGCTCAGCCACCTGGAAAAAAGCGATCCGGATTTGCGGATCGGGTACTACCCGGTCTTTCCCGAGGTACACCTTTCCCTGACCATCATCGGCACGGAAAAAAGCCGCTCGGAGAAACTGTTCATCTCGATGGATCAGGAGATACAGGCAATCATGGGTGATAATCTCCTTGGCTTTGATGACGACACCCTGGAAAGCGTCGTCGGTTCGCTTTTGAAAGGGAAGGCAAAAACCCTGGCCGTGGCCGAATCCTGCTCAGGGGGATTAATAGCCCACAAGATCACCACGGTGCCCGGCAGTTCAGCCTATTTTACCGGCGGCGTGGTGGCATACAGCAATGACCTCAAGACCGGTCTTCTGGGTGTGGATCCGGCCATCATTGACAAATCGGGCGCCGTGAGCGGCGAGACGGCAAGGGCCATGGCCCTGGGTATCTGCCGGCGGACAGGAGCGGATATCGGGGTCGCTGTAACCGGCATTGCCGGGCCCGACGGCGGCACGGCGGAAAAACCAGTGGGCACGGTTTATTTCGGCCTGGCAGGCGAAAACAAGGTTATCGATCTCTGCCGCCATTTCAAGGGCGACCGCTGGAAAATACAGGAAATCACCGCCCAGACCGCCTTGAATCTTGTCCGCCTGCTGTTGCTGGACAAACAGTTACCATCACATTAATTCCATCCAAACGGGGAGTATCGAAGATGACCAATGCCGAAGCAAAAAACAAGACGCTTGAAAACGCCCTGTATCAGATCCATAAACAGTTCGGCAAGGGCTCGATCATGCGTTTGGGTTCGCAGGAAACCGAAGAGGTGCCTGTTATTTCCACCAGTTCTCTCAGCCTTGACATTGCCCTTGGGGTTGGCGGCATCCCCCGCGGCCGGGTTACTGAAATCTATGGTCCTGAATCCTCGGGCAAAACAACCCTTGCCCTGCACGTCATTGCCGAGGCCCAGAACAATGGCGGGACTGCCGCCTTCATCGACGCCGAGCATGCCCTTGATACCGCCTATGCCCGCCGCCTGGGCGTCAATATCGATGACCTGCTCGTCTCCCAGCCCGACTACGGCGAACAGGCCCTGGAGATTGCCGAGGTCCTGATCAGGAGCGGGGCGGTGGATGTCATTGTGGTGGATTCAGTGGCAGCCCTGGTTCCCAAGGCCGAAATTGACGGCAATGTCGGCGACCAGCATGTGGGGCTGCAGGCCAGACTCATGTCCCATGCCCTGCGAAAATTCACCAGCGTACTGAAGCGCAGCAATACCGCCCTCGTTTTCATCAACCAGATACGCATAAAAATCGGGGTCATGTTCGGCAACCCCGAGACCACCCCCGGCGGCAACGCCCTGAAGTTCTACAGTTCCTGCCGGCTTGATATCCGCAAGATGACCGCCATCAAGGACGGCCAGGATGCCATCGGCAACCGCACCCGGGTCAAGGTGGTGAAAAACAAGGTGGCACCGCCTTTTAAAACAGCGGAATTCGATATTATTTACGGTGAAGGCATTTCCAAGGAAGGCGACCTCCTGGACCTCGGGGCGGACATGGATATCATTGACAAAAGCGGCGCCTGGTATTCATACAACGGGGAACGCATCGGCCAGGGACGGGAAAACGCCAAGGCATTTCTCAAGGAACACCCTGTAATTGCCGCGGAAGTTGACCACAAGGTCCGCCTTGGCCACGGCCTGGTTGAAATTCCGGTTACAGCGGTAGCAGCGGAACAGAAAAACAGCGAAGAATGATGAATGCGGAACTTGTGACCTCGATATTCCCTCTTTATCAATACCCATCCGGATTCCGGCTCTGCCAGCGCCAGGCATCCTCACACATGGCAGCAATGCCGCGTTCCGCCGACCAGCCGAGTTCCCGGTTCGCCCGGGTTGGATCCGCATAACACTCTGCAATGTCGCCCGGACGCCGGCCAACAACTGTATAGGGTATCTTTTTGCCGCTCGCCCCGGCAAAAGCATCTATCACCTCGAGGACGCTGTAACCGCGGCCGGTGCCCAGATTATACGTGACAACACCGGGATTCGAGGCAAGAACTTCCAGGGCCTTAAGGTGACCCTCGGCCAGGTCGACCACATGGATGTAATCCCGGACACCGGTTCCATCAATGGTTGGATAATCATCACCAAAAACGGGAAGCTCCGCCAGCCTGCCTACAGCCACCTGGGAAATATAGGGCATGAGGTTGTTCGGTGTGCCTTGCGGGTCCTCGCCTATCCTGCCGCTCGCATGGGCACCCACCGGATTGAAATAACGCAGCAGGGCAATATTCATCGACGGCTCGGCTTGGCGCAGGTCCCGAAGTATCTGCTCGATCATTATCTTGGCATGGCCATAGGGATTGGTCGGCGCCAGCGGGAAATCCTCGGAGATCGGCACGGAAGACGGATTACCATAGACCGTGGCCGAGGAACTGAAGACCAGGTTCATGACCCTGTATTTCATCATCACCTCACAGAGGATCAGGGTACCGGTCACGTTGTTGTGATAATAACGGAGTGGCATTGCCACTGATTCACCCACAGACTTCAGCCCGGCAAAATGGATCACCGCGCTGACGCCGGCTCCGGCAACAACCCGTTCCAGGGCCTGTCTGTCAAGCAGATCGACCCGGTGAAACGCCAGGGTCCGCCCGGCGAGTTCCTGTACCCGCTTCAGGGATTCCTCCTTGCTGTTGACAAGATTGTCCACGACAACGACATCGTGACCAGCCTGCAAAAGTTCCAGGCAGGTATGACTGCCGATATAACCGGCACCGCCGGTAACCAGGATTCTCATGATCGTCTCCGAAATTGGATTATTTCGTGAAAAGTCATAGTAACCCCTGGGTCTGTGACCGACAACTATTTTCATTGACACACACTGAGCACAACTGATATCACTGTACGTTCACACTATTTCGTGACCTGAACTTGAGGAATAAAATGAACAATCTCTCCATACACCATGATCAGGATTTGTTTTCAAAGCTGACCCTGTTCTGGGGTGTTTCCTACCATTCGGTCGAAACCTATCTGGGCAGCTGTATCGAAATAGAACTGCCGCCCGGCGAGGTCCTGCTCTCCCCGGAAATGAACAACCAGAATATCTATATTCTCCTGTCCGGCTCCCTGAACATCCATCTTGACACCATGGACACCCCGCCGGTTTTTACCCTGACTGTAGGTGAATGTGTGGGGGAGATGTCATTAATCGACCATGAGGTGCCTTCAGCCTATGTTGTCACCGGAGAACCATCCAGGCTGCTTGAGATTAACAAGGAAACCCTCTGGAGCCTGGTAAGCGCCTCGCACGGGGTGGCCACCAACCTGCTGCTTATCCTGTCACGCCGTCTTCGCACCGGCAACCGGGTTATTGCCGACAGCATTGAAATTCGCCGTCAGATCGAAGAGATGGCAATGATTGACCCCTTGACCGGCCTGCATAACCGGCGCTGGCTTGATAATATGCTGGAAAGGCTGCTGAACCGCTGCGCCATGGACGACAGGCCTCTCACGGTTATCATGACGGATATTGACCTGTTCAAACCGTTCAACGACCGGTTCGGCCACCTGGCCGGCGACCGTGTCCTGAAAGCCGTTGCCCATACAATGCAGGAGATGCTGCGGCCAAGCGACATGATCGCCCGTTTCGGCGGCGAGGAGTTTACCATACTCCTGCCGGATACCTCCATTAAGGACGGGTTCGAAGTGGCGGAACGACTGCGGCGCGGGGTAAAGGAAACAACCATCACCGCGGATGATAAATCACAGCTGCCGTCGGTCACCGTTTCTTTAGGCCTTGCTGAAAGGCAATCGGATTCAACCATTAAAAAACTGCTGACTGCGGCTGATGATGCCATGTACCGGGCAAAGAAAGAGGGTCGCAACCGGACATCACTCTAGCCCCCTTCTTGTTACCTGTTTTTTCAAAGCTGCAAAAAATGCCTGCCGAACGGCGCGTGCCGATTGTATTCTCTCGCCGTCCCTATTATTATGAAAGACGCTCTCTCAATTCCAGCAGGAGGAAAGAACCATGCCGTATGTCAATATCAGGGTAGCAGGCAGGCTTGACAGGAAGCAGAAGGCGGAGATCTGCGATGGGGTTACTGAGGTTATTTCCAGGGTTGCCAACAAGCCCAGGGAAACCATTCTCATCTTCATTGATGAATGTGAACATGAGAACATTTCAACAGCAGGCAAGCTGCTCCAGAAGCCGTCTTAACCCTTTGCAATCACCATGTCCAAGAAAGCGGAAAACCGCCTGCAGGAGTTAAGGGACCAGCTCAACCTCCATGCCTTTCGCTATTATGTCCTTGACGACCCGCTTATAGCCGATGCGGAATACGACCGCCTTTTTCATGAACTTCTCGACCTTGAAGAAAAGTTTCCCGAACTTGTCAGGCCGGACTCGCCAAGCCGGAGAATCGGCGGCGAACCTCTTGCCGAACTCGGATCGGTTGAGCATCGTTTCCCCATGCTCAGCCTTGATAATGCGGATACCGAAGGGAAGCTCAACGATTTTGAAGAGGGCCTGAAACGGTTTTTAAAGACAGATGCGGGACTCACCTATGTTGCAGAGCCGAAGATTGACGGCCTTGCCGTGGAACTTGTGTATGAAAAAGGAGCCCTTGTTCTGGGTTCAACCCGTGGTGACGGGCTGGTTGGCGAAGATATCACGGCAAACCTCAAGACCATCTCCTCTATTCCCCTGCGGCTATTAACGGACAACCAGTCGGAAATACCTGAACTGCTCGAGGTGCGGGGCGAGGTTTTCATCTCCCTGCAGGGCTTTCAAACTTTAAATGAACAGCGCAGCGCAGCCGGCGAATCCCTCTTTGCCAACCCGAGAAACGCGGCAGCCGGTTCGCTGCGGCAGCTGGACCCCCGCCTGGCCGCAAAAAGACCGCTCGACTTTTTTGCCTACGGTGTCAGTGATTCCTCTCAAACGCCGGTCTCCAGCCAAAGGGAACTGTCGGCGTATCTTGCTTCTCTCGGTTTTAAGACCAATCCCCTGGTCAGTGCCTGCAACACCATGCCCGAGGTTATCAGCAGGATAGCACATCTGCATGAAATCCGGCGGGACCTGGAGTATGAGATTGACGGCATGGTGGTCAAGGTGAACGACTTTGACCTGCAAAGACGACTGGGCAGCAAGGCGCGCAGCCCCCGCTGGGCCATTGCCTACAAGTTCCCGGCCACGCAGGCGACAACCCGTCTTCTGGATGTTGAATTCCAGGTCGGCCGGACCGGGGCAGTGACCCCCGTCGCCCTTCTGGAGCCTGTTGCAATTGGCGGTGTTGTTGTCCGCAGGGCCACCCTCCATAATGAAGACCAGATCAGAAAAAAAGATCTGCGCATCAACGATACAGTGCTGGTCCAGCGCGCCGGCGACGTAATCCCGGAGGTCGTAAAACCGGTTGCGGAGAACAGGGACGGCCGGGAAAAAAACATCGTCATGCCGAAAGAATGTCCCGAATGCGGCCATCAGCTTGTCCGGACCGGGAGTGAAGCAGCGACCCGCTGCCCGAACAGCCGGAACTGCCCGGCCCAGCAATTGCGCAAACTCATCCATTTTGCCGGCAAGACAGGACTGGATATCGACGGGCTGGGCAAAAAGGCCATGGAACAACTGTATACGGAAATACCCGTCACCGACATTGCCGGTATCTACCGGCTTACCGCGGAACAGCTTGCCGGACTCGACGGCTGGGCGGAACTGTCCGCCCGTAAGGCAGTTGCAGCTATTGAGGCCAGCAAAAAAACAACGCTGGCGAAATTCATAAGCGCCCTCGGCATAAAGTATGTCGGCGAAGAAACAGCCTTGCTTCTCGAACAGCATTTTCAGGGTTCCCTGGAACGCCTCATGGCTGTCGACGAAAAAGAGCTCCTTGAGATCGAAGGAGTCGGCCCCCAGATTGCGGTCAGCATCACCGCCTACTTTGCCAACGACGCCAACCAGGAGACATTGCGCAAGCTGAAGAGTTCCGGCCTTGTCATCTCGCCACCGGCAAAGCCCAGGGAAAATCTGCCGCTGGGCGAAAGCGTCTTTCTGTTTACCGGCACGCTGCAATCGATGTCCAGGAACGAGGCCAAGGCCAGAGTAAAAGAATTGGGCGGCCAGGTCGCCTCAACCCTCAGCCAGAAGGTTACCCATGTGGTCTGCGGCGACAAACCCGGCGGCAAACTGGAAAAAGCCCGCGAGGCCGGCATCAGGATACTGGCGGAGAACGAGTTCAGAAAAATGCTGGACTGCCCGCAAAACAGAAAAGAACAGGAATCAGCAACAAGACAGCTACGCATGTTTTAGCAGAAGCCTGCCGGACAATTCCGCAGGCTCCCGAAGGAGGAAACAATGTCCCAGAAACGTATCCACGTGATTGTGGAGGGACGGGTACAGGGCGTGTTTTTCAGGTCCTTCACCCAGCTGGAGGCGAAAAAGCTCGGCCTGGCCGGCTGGGTGAGAAACCGGCCCGAAGGCACGGTGGAAGCGCTGGTTGAGGGTGAAGAGGCCAAGGTGGACATGATGATACACTGGTTCCACCACGGATCACCCATGTCCCGCGTCTCCAGGGTTCAGGTAACTGAAGAGGAACCGGTCGGGGGAAATACCGACTTTGAAATCCATTATTATTAACAATGTTGACAATTACCCCTTCCTGACGTATGAGAAATGAAAATAGTACGCCGACAGCTCAGGCCTTGACAGTATCGTAAAAAATAAAAAAATCACGCAAAGGCGCAAAGCTCGCAAAGACAACATATTGTTATTATAAAAAAACTTTGCGTCCTTGGCGCCTTTGCGCGAAAAAATGGTTTTTACGGGTTTATCAACCTTAACAGACAATAAATTCAACAGTGATAGCACTTAATAGCAGCATGCTGATTACATGCAACGAATGCGGAAACAACACCGAGTTTCTCGAGATAGCCGACAACGTCATTCTGACCACCCGCTACATTCAGAACGAGGACGGCAGCTTCAGTCAGGAGGAAGACGAATCGCAGGTGCTCGGGGCGATTCGATTTTCCTG
>Ga0180007_10005287_pt1 | contig 13179 bp, 8 predicted proteins | sample MM_PC_MetaG_FD_121122 | JGI IMG/M metagenome (GOLD analysis project Ga0180007, IMG submission 121122) | Groundwater microbial communities from the Aspo Hard Rock Laboratory (HRL) deep subsurface site, Sweden - MM_PC_MetaG | ecosystem: Environmental > Aquatic > Deep subsurface > Groundwater... | reverse complement strand
CCAGAACAACATCATCAACTTAGAGCCAGCGTTAGTACTTCGGCAATACCCGTTCTGGGGTAACGATTGGAATTTCCTGCCCGGTGTGGTGATCGATGACGACGAGATTATCAACGACAACACCAGCAAAAGCGACGACGACGTCAAGAACTGGATTCGCTCCGTAGACGACCCCTCGCTGACAGGCTCCCGCGCGGGTATCGTGCCATACTTACCGATCGGCTTGTTGAACCAGAACTCGATCAAACGCTTTGGCTTCCGCCGACTTGAATCTCCCACCCAGTATCTCCTAGACCCGGACACCGGCAAGCCCATCCAGGATCTCGTCGAGGACTTCACATCCCTTCAAGCACTGTGGCACCACTCCAACGAGGAATTCTTGGCTGGCAACCTCACCACTTACTTTCGGCCGGACATTCGCGTGGGCTACCGTCTCACCCGTAGGAGCCCGTTGTCGAGTAGTTACATGGAGTACTACGTGGAGGGCGTGCAACACGCCCTCAACTTCCCAGGGCAGTCCAGTACCGTTCTGACGGTAACACGGGGGCGAGACAGCAACAACGAACTGTTCCAGAAGAGCTTGGAACAACTGCTGGACGCCGGTATCTTGGAGGGTATAGGGACAGTGTCAGAGCGGATCATGTCTGGCATTTTGACCGGAGGACTCATCTGATGCAAAGCAGCCTCGAAAACAGCAACCCATTCGCGAACGACCCTTCCCGTAGGATCCACTTTCCGGTCGCCGGGGTGGTGGTGAACATCCACTACCCAAAGGACAGCGACAACCTGTCGAAACGTATGATCGAATATGACGTAGCCCCCATCATGCCCGGTCTCGGGCTTATTCGTAACGCGCCCTTGGCGGTTGGCGTCAACGGAATGTGCGACGATGATGACATCGTTCTGGTCCCGGCGGACAATCGTATCCCACAGGAGGACGCTAACGCCAGCGTCGCTCAAGCTCCTGGATTCGATACGGACGGGGATCAAGTACTGGTTCAGTTCGTCAACGGTTCTTTCGTTAGCCCGGTGATTACTCATATCCTCCCGCATTCACAACGGGGACGAGAGGATGTCCCTCAGCGCTACGACTCGAACACGATGGAAATCATCACCCCCGGCCCGAAGGGCAGTACTGTGGGTTACACGCTAGGATCTGGTTCCTTCGGTTCTACTGCGGCCGACCTAAAGCCAACCTCTGGTGCGCGCTTTCGTCACGCGCGCATGAACGGCACACACCTTGCGGTTGACGCTAACGGTGACATCTTTGTCGACTTCGAGCCCCACCCGGTCAAGAATAGAAACCTCCCTGCTTTCGACGTGAAAAAGAAGATCGTGATCAAGAACGAGCAGTCCGACATCTTTCGGATTGAGAGGACGTCTGGAGGCTACACCGTTGCGATACTAGAAGGAATGAGCGGTGGTGACGATCTTAGCTTCACCATCGGAGAAGATCCTTCGTTGCTCTTACAGCGTGTCGGCGGGGATTGGAAGTTGGTGATCGGAGACGGTGCGGTGAGTGTAGCCATCGCCGACACCTTGGAGACGTTCTACAACGCCTTGAAGGGCAAGCTAGACGCGGCTGACCTTCACACTCACGTCGCGCCTGCCGGGGGAGGAACAACAAGCGGGCCAACGCCGAAGATCGATGCGAATGATTGGGACCCCAATATCAACTCCTCGAAAATTTTGATCCCGGACGGTTGATACTATGCCAGCTAAAAACGACATTATCCAAGACCCTAACACCGTTGGCAAGCATTACGTCGGGGTGAACAACGTTGATTTGCTCGGCGTTTCCTCCCGCCCGTTTCGCTATGGCTTCGTCTTATGGACCGACATCTCTACTTCTCTCTTTGCTCCCAATAACAAACAAGTGATACTGCCGTTCCCACCCAACACCATCGTGGTGGATGAGCCGTTCGCAACAAATATTGTCTACGCGCAGGGTGCGGGAAAGTTCGTGGAACGGAAGGGCCAAATCAGCAAAATAATCTCGCTGTCTGGTACTACCGGATTCAACTACGCGCCAAAGCTCCCAACGTCCGTCCGTATGGTGACCCCCCAGAGCACGATCGTGGAAGTAGAGGGCCCCACTTCGGGCATGGGTCGTTTCCTTGAGCTGCGTGGACTCTTTCGTGAGTACGCGAACATCTTTAGCGATGACTCCCTACAAGAGAAGCGAGCAAAGACCGCGTTCGTGTTCGTCAATGAGAAAGACGACGAGAACTGGATCGTAGAACCTATCAGTTTCAAGATGACGCGGTCCGCGCCGCGCGATAAATTCGTCTACCGCTACGACATCACGCTCCAGACCATCGCGCCGGCTGAGAGCGGGCAGTTTATCGAAGACGATTGGGTGACGCTGTACCGAATCGCCAGAAATGTCCGGCAGGTTGTAAGCAACGTGTCTCACCTGATCTCACAGTATTCCGCTTCAATTGGCAACCTCGCGGCTGCCACAACGGGAGCCATCAGCGAAGCCAGCGGTTCTCTCTTCAACGTCATGACTAGTATCGCCAGCGGCCTTTCGTTGATCGCCGACGGAACACGGTCAGTGATGTCTCTACCGAACCTCATCAAAGGACAAGCAGACACCGCGCTCAACAGCTTCCAGAGCACTTACGAGAACTGGTTGGCGGTCGGGGACAAAATAGAACTAGAGTCTGGCCCCGGCTCTTTTCCTTACTCGTTCGATGAATTGAGAGATGCAACTAACGCCGCTAGCGCAATCGGTGGCCTCGCCGGTCGAAGCGAACTGTTTAACAACTCGCTATCCACGGCTTGGAAAAACACGTTGACCAACTACCAGGCCAATTTCGGATTCGGGGGCTTCAACCAGTCCTTGATCGAACCACTGAACAAGTACGGCGTTCGGGAAGTGGAGATCCTTCCTCGGGACGATCTCATTAGAATCGCTATTCGTGAGTTGGGCAGCGCAGAGCGCTTCATGGAGTTGGTAGTGCTGAATAATCTCAAGCCTCCATACGTCTCTACCGACAAGAGCTATCGTTTGCCCAACACCTTGGCCCCCGGAGACCCGATCCTCCTTCCAGTACAAGGCTCCACCAACGCCCCCAAAGCTCCCACCAAAACTACGGTATACACGGATCCGACCCTCACTAGCGAAGTGCTGTCTCACAGCGGCTTAACCACCACGTTGGACACCGCCGGGAAAACATTCAGAGACAACCAATGGGCTGGCTTCAAAGCTAAAATCGTTCTGGGCACGGGAGCCGGGCAGTCTCGCAACGTTGAGTCGAATGACGCCGACTCCATCGTCGCGGACGCTACGTGGTTCCCTAACCCCGCGGCCGACAGCGTGATCAAGCTGTATTTGGTTCGGGCCGGCGTCACCCCTACGAAGTCCGCCAATGAGCAGATATTAGGCGTTGACCTGAAATTCACCGCCACCTTCGACATTGAAGTTACGCAACATGGGGATGCGGCTACCGTGTCCGGCTCTACCAACATGTTGCAGGCTATCGATGCCAAATTTAGAACTAAGCCCGGGGAATTACCCGCCCACGTATCCTACGGGCTGGGGTTTTCTTCCGGACAAAGAGCCACCGCCGACTCAGTACTAACGTACCGCCTCGCGGTACGCCAAATGTTACTGTCCGACAGGAGAATCACTGACGTGCAGCAAGTGCGCATCTCTGTGAACGGAGACCGCTTGGATTTTCAAGCATACGTCATCACATCTGGTAACGCTCAACCCTTCTCCATCGACACTCGGGGTCTATAGCCATGGCATTCTCTTTCAAACACTTCAAGCAAATCTTGGACGACTGGCTTTCCTACGTTGTCGGTCACTCCGACTTCACGGACATCAACCCGGGAAGCAATATTCGCACCCTTGGGGAAGCAACAGCGATCGAGCTTGCGCAGGTCTATGTTCAAGTGCAAGCCCTCTTGAATCTGTTCTCCCTCGACAAGGCAAGCGGTGAAGATTTGGATGAGCGAGCCCTGGATTATGGGGCTACGAGAGTTCAACCGACCCGATCCACAGTACCGCTGGTATTCGGCGACTCCAATCTGACGTCAACCGATACCGCTGTGTCCACCACCGTCGCCCCGTTGATAGCCGGCGTGAGCATGCAAGTTCAAGTGGCCGACTACACTGACTTCCCGGCCAGCGGTGTTTTAATACTGGACAGGGACGACCCCACGATGCGTGAAAATGTCGCTTGGACGTCCAAGACCGTGCCTGACTTGTTGAACCTGTCTGCTCCACCCCTTAGCAATCACACGACCGGGGGAACCGTTCACCGGAGCACTGTTGGCTTCGATAGAACTATCCCGCTGGGCAATACCGTGAAGACTGTGCTGCCCAACGAGTTGAAATTCGATACCGTTGAAGTCGCAACCCTGAAAGACGGTGACTATCAAGTCTCTGATGTCCTGGCTCGATCGCAATCTTCCGGGAGCGAGTACAACGTCGCCGCGGGACGCTTGACCGTACTGGAATCATCACCCTTCCCCTCGGCCACGGTCATCAACAACGACTTGGCGACTGGGGGAGGCGACTTGGAATCCGATGAGGACTTCCGAGCGCGCATCAAAAATGATGAGCAGGCACGTAGCAGCTCCACGGCTTTGCGCATTGAAACCGAAGCGCTAAAAGTCAAAATCGACAGTACTGGCCAACGAGTGATCACAGCAAAAGACGTTGAGCCCATCTCCCCCGGCATGAGCACGCTATATATCAACGACGGTACTGCATCCTACAGCCCGTCGACGGTAAGCTTGGCTCAAAGTGAGACCCTGATCAGCGTGGCGGAGACCGGGCAAGTACGCTCTGGATTGAAAAACTGGCCTCTCGTGAGCGGGACGGAGCGAATTTTCGTCAGCCTAGAACGCGGCAGTTCCACCTCGGTCGGCGTTGGCTTCATCGAAGACACGACGAGAGCGTGGACACCCTCCGCGGCTTCGGTGGGTAACATCACCGTAGTCACCGGCGCGCAGTTGATTGACGGCGAAAAGGTCACGCTGATTGACGCTCTTGGTACTACCAAGAGCTTCGAGTTCGACAGCAACGGCAGCGTGACCGCCGGGAACATTCCGGTTACCTTCACCGCAGGCTACACGGCCACGCAAGTCCGAGACGCGCTCATCAACGCCATCATTGGGGTAGCGTCTTTTTACATCACCCCCTCTGCCGGCGGCGCGGCCTTGGTCAGTTTGGTACAGGACTTCCACGGTGTGTCTGGCAACACACCCATCGTAGAAACCGTAGCCGATGCTGGCTTCACCGTCACCAACTTCAACGGCGGCGGGGACGGGGATTGGGCCCAGTTCAGAGCCAAAGACGAGAACGATGTCATCTATGATATCTTTGGAAACACGGCAGACACCCTGCTTTTGAATACCGTGTACTCGCCAAGCCCGGGCGCCTACGCGATCTTCAACCCAACGTCCACCACTTTCCCCACCGGTTCTTTGATGGTCTCCGGAGTAGACTACATCATCAACATCACGAATGGGCAGTTCGAGCTAACGGCGGCGTCCTTCCCCGCTGGTCTGGTGTCAGGCGACTGCCTCGTGGCCTACTACAACGGGGTGACCGCTCCCTACGTCTACTATGACGGTTTGTTGCAGGAGGTGCAGCGGATTATCAACGGCGACCCCAACGATCGGGAGAATTACCCCGGCGTTAAAGCCGCCGGCGGTACTGTGCTGGTAACTGTGCCGGGCACGGTGACCGCCGTGATCGTAGCCGTCATGAGCGCTTGGGAAGGTTACGACGAAGCGACTCTTCGCGATCTGGTCAAAGCAGCCATCGTCAACTACATCAACAACCTGAAGATCGGTGATGACGTCATCCGGTCCAAGATCATTGAGGTGGCCATGGCGGTCACAGGAGTGAAAGACTTCCAGATCATCAGCCCCACTGCCAACATCGTCATCACCGACTCTCAGCTCGCCAAAACGACGTTGACTAACATCACGGTGTCCTAATGTCGATCTCTCTCATATCAGCCACACCCACTGCACCGAATGTGGTGCAAGTGAGATTCTCGGAAGCCTTCAACCAAGACAGCGCACTGTTCGAGCGGAGCCACTACGCTTTCAAGACGCGCTTCGGCTTCGACGTCCCCATCTATGCAGCGTCGGTATACCCGACCTCGACAGTACTGGTGGACGTCACTCTACAAGAGGCCATGCTCAACGGGGGCGTCTACGAGTTGACGGTGAATGGGGTCTCTGCCATCTCTGACGGCATCCCCATTCAAGATGGCGCCGGCCCGAACACCGCCAACTTCACCGGTGTGGGGCAGACGCTGAAATGCGTCGACATCAAGAAGCGTGTTCCTTCCTGGTGGGATAAGCGCTATGGCAGCGACCTCAATGCTATTCTCTGTGCCACGGGAGCCGCGCTCGAACTTTTGGCGGGCTACGGCGCCACGTCCGGCCTCAAAGACGCTGCCGCAGCGCTCTCTCGTAGAACTGCTACCGGGAAGGACCTCGGGGTCATCGGTGCTAACTTCGGAGTGTCTCGCCCTGAGTTTCTGGCCGGCGACGACGAGGCATTCCGTGCGTTGATCCCTATCCTCGGAACCAAACGCAAAGCAGTACTGAGCATCTTTTACGACTTGTTAGAGAACGTGTTTGGCTCTTCTACTACCGCCGGTTGGCGAGTGTTCGAGATACAGCCCAACGTTTTGACAATAGAACTACCGTCCGATCTGTTCTACGGGTTGGCGCCGGCCACGCTAGACTCAGCCACGTATCTGCATGACGGAGACGCCGGCACGGCGACGTCAGTCGGCCCCAACAATTTAACCGACAGTACTAAAAACTGGATTATAGATCGGTGGATTGGCAGCATCCTCGTAGACTCTGCAAGTACTGAATTTACGATTAGCAGCAACAACGCCACCTCTTTGACAATCTCCGGTACGCCCGCCGCTGGGGCCTACACGATTCTAGTACCAGACACAATCTCTTATCCTGGGGATTACTTTTGTGTTGACGAAATCGTAGACGGTAGCACGGTCGGAGACAACATCATCGTGCTCTTCCAGCAAACCGTCATCGCCGACCTCACAGACAAGCTGAAGGCGTCCGGTATTCAAATCGACGTCGTCATTAGGGAGTAGAGCTATGTCCCTTTCCATCACGAAAAAAGTACAATACACCCCCAACGAACGACTTGACCTTGGCGACAAGCTGGCCGAAGACTCCCTTCTCGACGAGACCCTGTATGAGCTGATCAAAGCCATCATCGAAGACTCCGACGATGGACGGATCTTCTCCGGCTGGCAAACAAGCACAGTGAACGGTCCAAACGGTGGGTTTGAAATCATCGCTGAAAAAGGTTTCGCTGTCAGCAGAGATGGCGCATTCCTCATCCGTGACAGCAGTACAGCTCTGTCTGCCGCGCTTGCCACCAACGCCATCAGTTACATCCATGCACATTACGACGAAGCCGCCAGCGACACCGACGCCCGACGCTTCTACACCGGCGGCGGGGAGATCACCCAAAACACCAGCACACGTCTGACTCGAACATCCGGCATCATCGCCACCACTACGGCTTACGGAACGGGTGTGCCCGTCTTCGCCAACTTTCAAGCGAGCGCCAACATTGGTGGAGTCATTCGCCAGCTCATCCCGCTGTACGCAGTGGCGGTCAATGCCGGCGATACTATCACCGGCGTCTACGACTTCCGTCCGATGTTCGCTCCCGACCCCGGGGTGGCTACCGGCAACCTGTACGGTGCGGAGGGAGGACACAGCCCGGACCTCCCGCACGATTTCGGCCCCGCCAACGCTTCCACCATCGGCATAACCAACATCCGTGACAGCCTTGTAGCGATCGTAGATCGGCTCAAGCAGATCAAAAACACGGACAATTGGTACAACGACAACTTTGACACCGCCATCTTCAATTCGGCCGGGGGTGTTTACAGCGCCGTCAACGATAGTACTGTGTCGCTCGCTGGTGGAGACTCTCTCACCAGCGGTGGAAAGATCACGCTTTACGGACCCACGTCCCCCATCTCACCCGGTCAGATCCAATACAAAACTAACCGACACTCGTTCCGTAACGGGCTCGGTACTACAGTATTCGCTCAGATCGAGAACACGGCACGAATCTCTCTAGGCGACATCACGTCTTCCTCCTCTGCTCTCGGTAAGCTGCACACCGTCAGCAACAGCGACCCGGGTGTCTACACCGACCGTTACGCAAATTCCGATGAGTTTTCCTTCATCACTCGCAGGGCGCGAGGTAGTACTGGTGCGGTCGGCAACGTCACCAATAATGACATGACTGGGGGCTTGGGCTTTCGCGGAAATTTCGGCGGAACGTTCTACAATTCGGCCGCTATGCAGGCCCACGTGGACGCCGGAACGGTTTCTGCCGCAAGTATGCCCGGAAGAGTGTCGATTTGGACCTCTCCAGACGGCGCCGCGAGCCCCGTAGAGCGTTTTCGGGTGTCCGCCAATGGTCGGACCTCGGTTGGCTCCCCGGAAGCGTCTGACGGGCGTCTGGGCGTCTACAATGACGACCTGACAGACGACAACGCTATCACCATTTCGGGCTACGCCAACACCACTCCCGGGATCACCCTGTCGTTCCTACGGGGCAAAACTTCGAGGGCGGTCGGCGCTTCCGTTGCCAGCGGTGATCTTCTTGGTACTATTCAATTCAAAGGGCTATATTCCGGCACCGCTTACGCCGGAGCTTACCTCTCGGCCTATATTGATACTACCCCCGGCGCCAACGACATGCCGACACGGTTGGCGTTCTATACGAGCCCCAATGCCAGCGCTACACCGCAAGAGCGTATGCGCATCACCATGGACGGCCTGGTTGGTATCAACACCCAAAGCACTGCGCCAATTGCACGACTGTTAATCGTTGAAGAAGGCGGATATACACCACTCTCAATCTTCGGTTACAGTAATTCATCTCCTACGGCAGCGGTTAGCGAAGTTGAGCTTGTCTTTGCCCGGGCGCGCGGAACGAGAGCCGCACCTACGTGGCTGGTTAACAACAACGACTTGCTTGGTCGCATTACGTTCCGTGGCGCGGCTGCCGGAGCTGTGTACGACGCAGCGAATATCAGCGTTTTCGTTGACGGCGCCCCCAACATGAACGATATGCCCGGCAGACTGGTGTTCTCCACCTCGCCGGACGGCAGTTCTACTCCGATTGAGCGGATGCGTATCACGTCTGAAGGCTACACCACGGTGTGTACACCCGGTTGGCTGATTCTCAGCGGAAGTACTGCTAAGACCGGGGTGCTTGGAGGCAACGCTTACATCGACCCGACCGCGGGCACCTACAAATACGCCAACACGGATAGTCGAGGTGGCGTCGGCCTGTCACTGCACGGTCTCGGTGGCGAGAACACGATCTCGGCATTCATCAACACAACCGGCGGCACTGAAAACGTAGCGTTTACGCCCTACGAGTGGATGAGACTCAAGGTAAACACCTACGGCAGCGGTTGTTTGCACCTGGGCAACAACTTGACCGGGTACGAGAACTACTATGACAGCACTTACCTGACAGCGGTACGCGCTACCACTTTGACAACTGAAGATTCGCTATTGATGGTCGCAACCACGGGAGCCACACACGGCGTGGCCGGATTGCGCATTCGCCACGCGGGCGCCATCTGGGACGTTTGCATGGGCGACTCAACGCAAGCAATGTCCCTTCGGTTCCGTAATTCTGGTTTTGAGAAAGCTGTTCTCGATTCTTATGGTGGTCATTGGGCCAACAGGCACTACGGCATCGAGGCGTTGGGCACGGCCACGAACCAGTCTGACTTAGTATCACGCCACGCACACAACGCTGTTGTTGCCTGTGGAACCATTACATTCGAGGAAACGTCACCACCAATACCACCCTACACGGCCGGGATCTCAGCAAGGCATTTTAACATCAGCAGCGTCACTAAAAAAACGGACGCTTACGCTGTTAAGTATTTCGAGATAGTACTCGATGAGGCTGTAGACACTGAGTCCAGAATAATTGCACAAGTCGGTGCTCGTGCCTACACGGCGAGTTATCCCAGCTTCTTGGTCGGTAGTATTTTCGCCTATTTCCAAAACAGTACTACCGTCCGAATTTATTGCACTGACTTTGAGATCGCGTCCGAGGGTTACATAATCAGACTGCACTTGACAATTATCGGCAGCCCGAACACCGTGCCCAGCTTTCCATAGCGGAGTACTAAGATGACGATCACGCTGACCAAAAAGATCAAGCTCTCGGCCAACGAACGCTTTGACTTGCTCGACAAGATTGCTGATGTCGACCTGCGAGATGCCGAGCTGCAAGAGTACTTGGAGCAAGTACTAGGCCGCATGGACGACGGCCGCGTTTTCAAGGGCTTCAAGACCAGCAACACGGTGGGTGCCTACGCTGGCGACTTCATCATTCCAGCGTCAGAGGGTGTTGCTGTCACGCGATCCGGGGAAGTCTGCTTGATGGACGGCGCGGACGCGCTCACCTCTCCCATCACGTACAACAACAACAACTACTACCACTTGTACTTCTACGAGGAAGACACCGACCAAGCGACCAGACGCTTTCTGAGTGGCGGTCTCGAAGTATCAAACGTGGTCTACACGCGCACCACGCGAAAATGTGGCCTGTACCGCACAACGCTACCCTCTGGACCTACACCCGTGTTGACCGACTTCGATACTACAGCATTGATCAGCGGAGTGGTGCGTCACCTGATTCCACTTTGGGCTATCAAAACCAGCGCCGGACCCAACGCGATCGATGCCATCTACGATTTCCGACCCATGTTCGCTCCGGCCATAGAAGACTCCGGCGGCAACGTCTACGATGACGTCGGAGGCAACCCTGATCTCCCGCACAATTTCACACCCACGGACAGTGCTACGATTGGCGTTTCCAGTATCAGAGACGCTCTCGTAGCCATCGCCGATCGGATCAAGCAGATCAAGGGCACCACGTACTGGTACGACAACGAGCCCGCCCCGCTCAACACGCGTGGCGTTTGGGGAATCAACGGTACTACCCTCTACTACAACGGCGGCAACGTGGGGGCTCTTCGGACAATGCTAACCGTTGAGGGCGGCATCGCGATCAAGCTCACCAACAAGACAGGAGCTAACTCGGTTAAAGGTTCTGTAGTATCGGCGTCTACAGCACTGAATTACGCCTGTATGTTGCAAGACCACCAGGTCGCAGCTATCGGCGTTGTCTATGAGGACGGAGTGCCTGACGGCGCCGAAGTTTGGGTGGTTGTTCAGGGGATGGCCGATGTTCTCTTGGAAAACTCTACAGCAGCAACGCGCGGTTACTGGGTCTACTGCTCTACCGTGGACGGTAGAGCCAACGCCACCCTTGCCGGCCCGCCGGCGGGCGCAGATGAGCACTTCAAAGAGATCGGGCACTGCATTCAGACCATTGGAGCCGGCACGGACGTACTTGCCAGGGCGGTCCTGCACTTCAATTGACCGTCTTCCGCCTCAATGGTAAACTGCGGCTGACAAAGTGAAACTCAAGGAGTGGAAGATGTCGAACGGAATCGAAGAAGAGGCTGGCATGAAGAGCAACGAGAACTTGCTCAAAGAGTACGCAAAAACGCGAAAGGCACCAATCCGGACCTTGTCGGAACATGACGTACCCGAGGGCGGCTTGGTGCTGACTTCGGAAGAGCTGCTTCGCGCTTTGAACGTCAACCTGCAACGAAGGCTGTTGGACGCGCAAACGGCCCTGGCGACTTCAGAAATCGAAACCACGGTAAACAAACTCGCCACTGACGTGAGCAACCGACTGGGAATCAACTTCAGCGATTACGACGTCGACGTCAAAACTGGGCGGCTGCTCCCGCACAACCCCAACCCGTAGAGGTGCAACATGTTGCGTTTTCTGTACGTTCTTCTGGTCCTAGTACTGGCTCCCGTCGTAGCGACGGCAGCGGGTACGAATCCCAATAGAGCTTCTCCTTTGGAGTCCAAGGTATTTCTGAATTCCAACTCCACGAACCAACAGAATGTACTAGAAAACGTTCCTCTCACGACAAGCCCAACTTACTTCGTCAAACTCGACCGGCAGTACTCCGGGTTGATCATCAGCGTGTTCTACACTCGGGGCGTGGGCGGAGCGGCAAGCGCTATCCAAATTGCTCAAGACGTCTACCAAGACGGAGTTCACCCCGCCCGACTGCAGTCACGCAACATCGTCTCCGGGGAGTCCACGCTGGACGACTTCAGCGACAACCGAGCTGTGACCACAACCAAAGCCTACACGGCATTGGTGGGTGTCTCCGGTTACTACGGGGTCATGCTGCTATTCACCGCAACGGGGCCGGCCGCGACTGACGTTATCTCGGTTCAGATTACCGCCGTCGTGGGAGAGTAACATGAAGCGCCTGACGATCATTGTAGCGGTACTGCTATGTACTGGCAGTACTGCCCAAGCACAATGCCTGTGGGGCAAGTGGGGCCCACAGTCCGGTAGCCCTGTTTCCGGCGGCGCCATCGCCGGGCTGATAGGCGTATGCGGATCGGCCCCCACCACCGACACGGCCCCGACCAACCTAGTCATTGGCTCCGCAGCCTGCTACGCAGTCGGGGCGCAGACCGCGAGCAACCTGCTGCTGCATGGCGGGCCCGATGAGAAGTCGATCGCCGTCACCGCCGCCAACGCCACGGCAGCCGACACGGTCACGGCCACCTGTAACGGCGTTGCCCTCGCGGCCCTCGCAGATTCGGTCGCGTGGACCACCTGCGTCGGCGACACCAACACGGTTTGTGCCGCCAAAGTGGCCGCCGCGCTGTCGGCTCAGACCGGAGCGTGCGCCACGTACTACAACGTCGCGGGGACGATCTACGCGCAGCCGTTGGAGTGCAGCACCGCTTCGCTGAGCCATGCGGCTTCGGATGCGACATTCCTCACGGTGTCGAACGGGACAGATGGGCAGATCCTTTTGGCCGGCGATCTATCCTGGCCGGGTGATGCCGATACGTATGTGACTCATAGTGCAGCCAACTCGATTGTCTTCAATAACGGGGGGGTCGAGTCGCTGCGCTTGTATTCCTCGTTCGCCCGGCTGGGAGTTACGCTCAATGCCTACAATAAGTACACCTACGACTCCCTAGGTATCCTCCAGTTCGGCGCCGCCATGGCCTCGACCCATTCGCTCGGGACGGGGACGGTGGGGATTGCGGGGGCGTTGG
>Ga0180007_10005286_pt1 | contig 13179 bp, 27 predicted proteins | sample MM_PC_MetaG_FD_121122 | JGI IMG/M metagenome (GOLD analysis project Ga0180007, IMG submission 121122) | Groundwater microbial communities from the Aspo Hard Rock Laboratory (HRL) deep subsurface site, Sweden - MM_PC_MetaG | ecosystem: Environmental > Aquatic > Deep subsurface > Groundwater... | reverse complement strand
TTACTACCTTTTCAAAGGGCCAAATCCAACCACACGTTTCAGCCAAAGATATGAGACCACGGATGTTATCAATATCAGTAACAAGCTTCTCCTCAAGAAAGAAGGCATAGAATGATAGCCAGGCAGCATCCTGTGAGCCATATATGGCTTTGTATACCTGGTCCCGTACCTGGTCCCGTACCTGGCCCTTTACCTGGTTCCGTACCTGGTTCCGTACCTGGTCCCATACCTGGTCCCATACCTGGTTCCGTACCTGGTTCCCTACCTGGTCCCATACCTGGCTCCCTACCTGGTCCCGTACCTGGTCCCATACCTGGCTATCTACCTGACCCCATACCTGGTCCCGTATCTGGCTATCTACCTGGTCCTCTACCTGATCCCATACCTGGTCCCATACCTGGCTATCTACCTGGTTCCGTACCTGGTCCCATACCTGGCTATCTACCTGATCCCATACCTGGTCCCGTATCTGGCTATCTACCTGGTCCTCTACCTGATCCCATACCTGGTCCCGTATCTGGCTATCTACCTGGTTATATACCTGGTCCTCTACCTGGTCCTGTACCTGGCTCCCAAGCTCTTTTATCTTATTTAGCAAATATGAGCCTATACATCCCTCCATAGGAGATTTTAGCCATATATAGCTAACAGGCTTGGGCAAGCCTGCACATGCATACACCAAAGCACATGCTTCTTCTGCTGCCTTTCTATCTGTCTCCCCTACTTTGAGTCCTATTGATAGGAATCTGCCCCTATATATGGGCAGCTTCTCTTCCTGCTTCTTTGTTAGCTCTTCAATCATTATTGTTTTCTATCCTTATTTTATTACTACTATTCACGCTTTTCCCGTGCGCCGAGGATTAGAAAGCGGTCAAGCTGCTCATCCTCGCTGTCCTGAATTATCTTATTTCTCTCTAGAAGTGCTTTACCTAACTCCAGAGCTTTCAGATTTTCCGAAGTTTTTGGTATCAGGTCCTTGAGGGATTGCTGTAGTTGTTGAATCTTTCCGTTCTTTTCTACCATATTGGTCAGAAAGGTACCTCTTTCAGTTATTATCGAATCTACCTGCTTCTGAAGAGCCTGCTTATCTGTTCTAAGCACGGACAGCTCTCTTTCATACGTCTTCTCCATATTCTGTAACATAGATACTGATACCTGCAGTCCCTTGCTACCAGCTTCCGTTACGTCCAAAGCGGCTTTTAGTGCTATGGCCACTAGATTGTCCATACCTATGAAGAAATTCTTATCATCCCTGATAATAGCTCTGAGCTGATTGATGCTAAGTGAGCTGATTCCTGCAGGAGGCCAACCCAGCTCTACTATAGCCTCCTCCATCCTCTTCCTTCCTACAGATCTCTTCTGGTAGGTGAAAGCCCTCGGTGGTCTGTAGTCCTTGTCCTTCAGAAAGTTTACCAGATCCTCTTTGGACATGGTGGATGATTGACTGGGGGTCAATCCATACTTGAATGTAGCCATTCTCAGTCTTGCTTTGTCCCAGTCTGCTATCGTCCCCGTGGTTGTTCTCAGAGCTGCTTCTTTTTCTTCTTCTACAAACTCATCAACAGCTACCTCTTCTTCTATGTCCGTGTTGTTTATTATTTCATTATCTGCAGTAAAGTTAGGAGTAATAGATTTGTTACTAAGTGCATCAAGCCATTGGTCTGCCCCAAATGTCTTTTTTATGTCAGCTATATATGATGAAACCCAATGAGGCAAATCAATATGGGGGACCAGCTCTATATTCTCTTCTCTTAGACCATATAAAATTTTTCTACTGTCATACTTTCCATCAGGATAGGTTATTGCTATACCCCAAAGTTGATTTGGAGTGTAGTGATTCGGATACGGTTTCTTTCTATCTACAAGAGCATAGATACAGTGCCCAGGCTTTCTTCTTCTCTTACTCCTAACTATATTTCCTTTGAGAACTAAGCTCATTATCTAGCCTTTATATCTTTAGTTTATCTAGTTTGTTTCCATCTTCTCTTTCTTGTTATACAGTACCAGAATTGTTTCCCCACATCTGGTGCACTCCACAGCAATAGACTCAATGGGATCGTCCCCATACCAGGCTATCTCCAGCCTGTCTACGTGGGGCAGATGCTTCTCTATAATGCCAGACAGGCCCCCTACTACCGTTTTCTTGTGTGAAATCATGTTATTGTTTCCCTACGTATCTTACAGCCTTTTACATCAGGGAACTTATCTTCTGGATTGTAGCGCAGCTTCTTGATCTTCTGATTTGAACGGTTATACAGCCAACGGTTTGCTTGCATCATCTTAGAGAAATGACGTACTCTTACCCAGTTAATCACCCTATTCTGTACTGCTTTGGAGAGAAATTTTTTAGCCATTTCTGCTGTAACAAGATTACCTGCATTTTTTGTAATTTATCATGTGCTGTCCTCCATTATTGTCTCATTTTCGGGTGATAGATCTACTTCTATCTGCTCGACAGCAATTAACAGATCTTGCCATGTGTCTACCACCACATGTTGTCCACTGCTGTGGACAGCTACCCATAGATCAGAGACATACACACTCTTCCATCCCTTATTTCTCAGCTCTATATCATCCAGTAGCTTGTATTCCTCTACTGACATACGCTATCCCTGCCTCGGGCAACAGATCCATGTATGCTCTTTTGCCTTCCTGAAAACCTGGCCTATCTGTCTAACAGTAAAGCCAAGACGTCTCAAACCTGTCTTGATCTTATTCTCACTCATACATCCCAACCATCTCTGCACTCCCGCCTCAGTGTCTACGCTCCAGCTATCACCATCCCATACAGCTGCTAGTAGGGGCATTCTGTCAAATGCCTCCAGAAGCCTCCTCTCAGCTCCTGTGGTCGTCTCTTTTGTTTCATATCTGGTAAGAATGTCTCCGTCTGGTGTTGTACTGAAAATTCGTAAGGTGTGTGCTTCTTTCCTGAATACCTTGATTAGACCTTCTTCATTTACTGTTATCTCTGCTGTGTCATTACTTATCTGCAAGCTGTCTGTCATAGACATCTCCCACAACCTTAAGTGTTTTTCTGGAAAATTCTAGGTACCAAACCGGAGTGAGGGAGGAGCCATAGTCCAACAAACAGCCACGGCTGGGCTTGGCTGCTCTAGCCATTGTTAGTATAAAGTGATAGGCTGCCTTCTCCTCTATAGGCCACAGATATATCGGTCCGGACACAGTTTTGGCCATCCGTACCAGCGTAACTTCGTTATCCAGGTATCCGTATTTCTCTTTTGAAACCAGCTGTATTGCATAAGCCCTGCACTCAATCATGGCCCTATACCAAGATTTACCGAAGGGTGGAAAAATATATCGAAGGTAGAACCTCCAGCTTCCTACATTCTTCCTCTCCACAAAGTGACACATCTCGTGTATCAGGATGAGTGGGAGACTAGTGCTATCTCTAGCATTTTTGGATAGATAGATAGTGTTAAGCAAGCTCATACTCACGCTATCCATCCATCTTTTGCTAAATATACCTAGAATTATCCCAAGAAATCTCATGAGTGGAGAGCTTTCCTTATCTATAACCTTGAATCCCGGATATTCTACCTGGTACATCTCCAAAAGGCTGTCTGTCAGATTATTACTCGCTGTCATAGTTACACATTTTCTCATTATCCAAATAGGCAATCATGCGTTTAGCTATCTTTCTGCCATATATTTCAACGAAATTCTTTGTCCACACCGAAACATGGTGGTGCATTTGGTTATCTAGCTGCTTTTTGAAGGATTCCGTAAGTGTGAATTTCTCTAGCCACTCCATAAATCTCTGTTCAATTAGTTTCCCAAGATTACACTGGAGCTTTATAGCAGTTTCCCTTATAACCTCAGCATAAGCACGCTGAAGAGCCACCTGATCCGCTTTGAGTGCCTCCTCCTTGGTGTAATAATCCTTATCTATCTTTACTCGGAGAGCAGCTATCTGCTCCTGTAGCTCCTTTAGCTTTTCATGGTCATTCATCTCCCTCTCCTGTTGTCCAAAAACCTTGGGTGATACCAGCTTTCATATTGCTTCAATGTAATGATTCCTCCTTTACACAGGGAATCAGTCCAATTATTCCAGGCCTCAGAACGCAGGGGATAGTCCGCCCCATCTCCTATTTTATTCTCCTGCTGCTTTATCAGTGGAAATATGGTCTTCCTGAATCCCTTCTCCGCCTGCCTTTTGTTTATTCTCATTTTCCCACTCCTTTAGTGAGCATAGATGATCTGTGATTACTATTGCGCAGTTGTCATAATCCATATAATCAAATTCGTAATAAGCAGAGGCTGTATTATATTTTTCGTTTGCCTTTCTTATCTCCTCAAAAATTCTACGGCTTCCAGCATCTGTAACTTTTATACTTAATCCCTGACCTCCTCTACGAGTACCCACATGAAATTGCTTTACAATTTTGGGGGAATAAACTCCTATCTTTTCTACATCTGTGATGGTCATTTCCGGTGCTTCATTAGCTTCCCAACAAGGCTTACCTGTGGGCTTACCGTCAGTTAGAGCTGGTGTAGACCAAGACTTCCCTATGTTAGATAAATTAATACTCCTCCAGACAGCAACTCCTCCTCTATGTAATACCCACTCCATAAAACGCTCAGCATTGTTTTCATTGCATTCCAGGTCAAATTCTTTATTACTCATGTATGTATGCTCCAACCATTCATAGGAGATATATTTACCGAGTAAGTAGGTGCTCCCCCATCTCCACCATTATCATGCTGTCCGTGGTAAATAATGCCTCCATTAAAAAACATGATTGAGCTATTGTCCTCTACTTTGTTTCCTTTAATAACAAAGTACATACTATAGGGAGCAAAATCCTTAAAGATATCTACACCAACATTGAAGTACCTACTTGTATTACTACCAAAATTCTCTGCAATTCTAGCCAGAGTTAGCAGGCTTTCATGAAGGGTTTTCTGTATATTTTCTGGGAGAACTTCCGCAAAATCAAATATGGGCTTTCTATCAAATTTGAATTCTGTTCTCTGTAGGATTAGCTTAATCTCATCTTCGGTGAGTAAATTGGAGATAAAGTATTCTTCACTTTCCATGTAAACACTCCTGGACAGAGATAAGGCCTACATCTCATCAAGACATAGGCCTTATCTCTAATGATTGCTTTATAGGGAGGATCTTCTGAGCACAGCTCCGGGAACAAGATACATCATATCTTCCGGATTGAATTCATATCTGTCTCTGAGCTTCTTACATGCCCATGATCTGAAATCCTTACCATATGGACCATCTACTTTTCTCTCCAGAAAAGCTTTCCGAACCAACAGCTTTGCGTGATCTGTCGCCTTACCATATCGAATAGTATTGGTTGGTAGGGCGTCTATGCACTCCAGCTCATACAACCACCTTGACACCATAGGCTTCCAAAACCTGCGTAGATGCTTGTTGAAGATTGCTATATACCCATATCTATGCTTCTTCTTCATCACCACTCTCCAATCTGCTGTGTTCCTCAACAGGCATCATGTCCAAACCGGCACACGTAGGCATTTCTATTATTAGTACAATTTTTTCCACCAACTCCGCTGCTAAAGTATCGCAGCTCTTCTCACCCCTTTCTATCTTACCAGCTATATCTCTTATCAGCCGGGACATTTTCCCTGTCTGGCTATCATCTAACCACGGAAAGTGCTTTTGTATCACTCTACCTCCCATACACCATCAGGCCTCATCTTGGACAAAGCTAGAAGGGAGCAAAGGGCTTTCTTCACGTTTCCCTCCGTCGATGTCCAATAATCAGGGTTTATGTCATCTGAGAGCTGGCTGATTGCTTTCTGTAGGATGGGGATAGTGTCTGCTCCGGTAAGACCATCAAAGGCTCTGAGACCTTTATACCCATCTCTGTCTGGAAGTACTCTCCATAGAATGTTTGTGTAATTGTAGGTTACATTCAACCACATCCTGGTCGTCCCACCAGCGCAGTATGTACCTCCTGTCATATGGTGCTTATCTTCCAGCTCCAGACACTCTCTGGTTACTGGATCACATAAACTTAGGTCATAGCTCATGTCTTTCTTCTTTCTGTGATATCATTTGAAATTTCTACCATGTGGAGCCATACATTTATATCGTCTTCCAGCCCTATCCTATATGCTACATAGTCTATAGCCACTTCTGCTATATCTGATTGTTTGACTCTTAAATCCCTAGACAGCTTCTGCAATACTTCCTTATGCTCTTTATCCAGCCCTACAGTATATCTGCTACTCATCCTGTACCTCTTCGAAAGGAACCACTATCCCATTTATCCCGGGCCCATTCTTTACATGATTCATTTGCTCGTAACAAATTGTTCTTGTCTAACCTAATGGCTTCATCCCTATCTTCTTTATTGACGTAGTACTCCCGCCTTACCAACATCTCCCATAGAGCTATAGCCACCTCTCTTGTTACTTCGTCAGAGTACATAACAGGTCTAGCTTCCATTACTTTTCTGTCTCCTCATCTGCACATACCCAGATATTCGTTGCGATTATTGACTGTCCCTGGTACGGTTCTCCTGCTGAATATACTACTGTTATCGGGTAAAGAAGAGGCGGTGAAGGAGTAGTGTGTGGTATGGAAGGATTATATGAAACAAAATGGAAAGGAGGATAGTCGCACATACCCCCTTCTATCCAGATATCTAATAACCTTCTTACAAGCTCACTTATGTTTATACCTAATCTTTCGGCTTCGCCTTTCAGGTGGTCCCTCTGTTTTGATGTTATGGAAACCTTAAAAAAAGTCTTAGTATCTTTTCTCATTACTAGTTCACAAGAAATTTCGATATCTCATCCCCATATGTTTTCATATGATAGCTGATATCCTCCAGATACCATCCACAATATGCTGGATTTTCAGGATGGTACAACAGGCTGAATATCTGTCCTTCCTCTGGTGTTATGAAGAGGGGATTGATATAAAGAACCCTAAGTATTTCAACTCTATATCCAATCAGTCCTTCAAAGACGTCTCCACCCAAGATCTTGACAAGAAGTAGATTGTGTTCCTCTATATGCACAGCAATCTGTCCTTCTTTCCACGCGCCTCTTGGCATTCTCATACCTTTCCTCCATCTTTTTCTCCTATGTTCATCTGATAGTATCTACTCATATGTCTCCTATGAGGCAGGAAGAAAGGAGCCACCTACTGCGGGTGGCTCCTTTCTCCAAAGAAGTGTTCACTCAGTAGATGTCACGGGCGGGGAGGCTTAGAACGTCATCTGTCTTAGCTTGTGATAATCCAACTCAGTAAAGGGAGGCCTTGGGCCGTCGGGGATAAGATCCAGATATAGCTAGCTTGGGACGTCATATAGCTAGACATAGTCAGGGCGGGCGAAGTGAATCTTATAGTGTAGCACGACTCAAAATAGGATGTCACCTGATTTGAATGAGAACGGCAAGGGCGAAGCGGTTCCGTCATACAGTCAAGCTCGGCTCAAAATGGTGAATGGATTGTCACCCGGTTATAGATCGTAAGATACAATACAACACGAAGTGTCACCTGGCCTAATACTGACCCTGGTCGAGAGTGTTTTAATTGAGGATGTCAAAGCAGTCCGTTGATATGGGCAGGATTGACTTAGGACGTCATACAGCAAGGGCCTGGCTTAGTCCATCCTGGTTTGTCACCCAGATACCGGCTACTCCTCTTTGAACTCTCCCAGATAATCGAACTCCACGAAGTTGAACTTACCGAAGTCCTGGCTACGAGATGCTCCTACGCCCTCATCCTCGCCAATGCAGAGCATGGTGAGAAGCTCCTCCCTACTTGGAGCGGTGTTTAGCCTGGTCTTCAGTATCCAGATCTCGAACTTCATCCGAATTGGTCCATCATCAGTGGATTCGAAGAAGTCGTTCTGTACGATAGCACTTCTGGGTCCTTGCGGCCCATCCACATGAATAGGTCGCTGAAGGCGTCCATCCACATTTGGAACCTCTTCTCCATCCTCTACTCTCTTGGGAGAGATGGGCTTGTCATTCCGGAGGAAGTAGATTCTCTCCTTCATCGGGGGCTTCCAGTTTTCAGGCTTCACATGGATGAAGTGTTGTAGGTCCTGCTTTGCACCCATAGGAGGCCTTCTGGTGATGCCCAGACCATTCCCCGCAATTTTCAGCATCGCCTTGAAGATTCTTGGCTGGAAATAGAAGCCTGTATCATCTCTCATAAAACCACAGGAGGATGTATCTTCCTCTTTCTCCAGATCCACCTGATGCTTCATCTCCTCCAGCTGCATCATCGTCTTCTCTTCCGGAGATCCTTCCTTGGGAGGTGTAGCTTTTCCCCTGCTGATCTGCTCCATCCACTTGCTGAGTCGTGAAAGCAGAAAACCCTCCAGTAGCTTCTCATTCAGAGGAGTACCTCCGAGCACCTTCTCTCGAAATTCGATCACTGCCCTGTATCTCTCATACATCTTTGCCCTATTCTCATTAAGTTCTTTCAAGAGAGAAACTCTCTTGATCTCTTTTGGGGCTTTTTCTTTATTATTTTCTTCAACTATTTGGGTTTTCTTACGTGGAGGCATTTTATTTCTCCCTCTTTGCTTTTCTCTTAGCCCGCATTGCCAGTCTTTTACGATCACAAGATGTGATCTCAGAGTAGCTCTCCAATAGCTCCCCACTACCCACAAAGCAGTGGAATCTCTTACTTGTACTCTTTCCTTTCTCCTCTACTCTTATTATATGCGTACCATCCAGCAGCCTCCTACTTCCCAGCAATTTCACCTGTCTCTTATCCTCTTTCAGATTATCTATTAGCTGGTGGATGAACGTTTCCATTTTATTTCCCCTCTATTTCCTTCTGTATCTGACAAAATTGTTCTATATCTCGGGCAAGTAGATCATCTTCAATATAGAAGAGATCTACACTTACAGCTGCATTTGTGATCAGCTGCCCTACCCTCAAGTCAGGAAATTGCTTCAGTGCTTCCTTGATTGCTTTCTGTACCCTCTGAGGGTTTCTGATAGGTTTTCCAGCCATATTAGCTTATCTCCTTCAGTACGTGTTTGATTATCATAGCTCCAGCTTCATTTGCTTTATTTCCTCTTTCTGATCTCCCTTAATTCTCTTCAGCACAACATGGCTGCTTTCGGAAGAGTATCTACCATGATATCTCCTACCATCATTCAGCTGTACTCTTATAGCATTGATCTGGATCGGGTAATCTTTTCCCGGAACCTTACCTCTCCAGCTGCCCACACTAGTGAAGGTTCCTACCCTCTCCCCACCCCAGGTTACTACCTCTTTTTCCGGCTCCTTCACGTAGAGAAGCGCTTTTTCTTCTTTCACGAAGGCACCCCGGGCAGTGAACTCCTTATCCTTATATATTGCTGTTCCAAGCTCGACAAAACCGCCTGGAATATCTTGCTTCTCTGATCTGTAGGTCATTTTGAACTCCTCTTCTTTTTCCATCTGATCTAACCCCATTGTTCGTTCTTCCTCCTATATAACTACCCAGCGAAACTCCAGAGCACCGTTACTTTCGGCTATCATATCCTTGGCCCTTTCTAACTCCTTCCTCTTATCTGGATGCTCATCCAGATATCTCTCTCTTCCCACCGGATCCATGACAAGTGTCCAACTTGCTATATTACTTATCTCTATGTGAAAAATTTCCTCATTGTCGGTTACTCTTACTACAGCCAAACGCATGCTTATGCTCATTGGACCTCCAATAGAAAAAAGAAAAGAGATGGAATCATTCCATCTCTTTTACTGCACACCCTAACCTACTGTACTCTATCTATGCGTGATGGTCATAATTAGCGTTATGGTACCTTCTGATCCTTGAAGATGCAGGCTGATAACCCTATCCATGGTAGTCCATTGCTCTCCGGGAGAATATTGACCTGTCTTTATTTTGTCCCAGGTCTCATCTTTGCTATATCCTTCGGTACCCTCACTTACATCCCTGTACATACCATAATTGTCAATAAATATAGTACGCAGCATGTCACAAACTGTTATGACCTCATCCTCGAAAATCACAAATAACCCGTCCAACCTATCATTATCAGTGAAACGGACAGCTACCCTTGATTTGATGGTCAGTACACGCTGTCTCCACGAGAGGACATTAGCTGATCCCTCTGCCATCGGATAGATATCCTTTACCTCCTGCTTTGTCATTCCCCATCTGGCATCCAGCTGACCAGGAAAAACGGCTTCGTCTCTATACTCCTTCTGCTGGCTGCAGGAACAAAGAAGCAGCACAGCTATGGCTAATGCATTTCTCATGCTTTTCTTTCTTCCTTAAGTCTATCTTTACAATACTTCCTTATGATTTCCTCTTTGGAAAGACACTCTTCTTTTACTCCTGCTCTATTACATTCAATAACAGCTTCTACTGAATTGTATATAAAAGAGCTGCTACCTTTACACTCTACTCTACTCATTCTGTCTTCGAAATCCTTCATACCAGTAGCTCCATATTCCTCAGCATAGTATTCTTTGAACTCATCCAGGTCCATCCCAAACGTCACTGGGGCATCTACTATTGAAGACCAATCCAGGTAGTAATCTTTGTTATTTTGATCATCATGTAGCTTTAATATTGTTCTTGCCATTAGCTTTCTTCCTCTTTACTGCATATTTCTAGAGATATGAGTAGACGTATCTCCTCCCCCCACTCATAACTACACTCACCACACGCAAGATCCAAAACAAACGGCTTACCCACTGGTGGATAGGACAGGTACCAGTCATTCAAGTCTCTCCTTACTTCCTCCCCACACTTGGGGCATGTAGCTACGAACACTACTGGTATATAGAAGCGCTTCACATCGATTGTGTAAAAGTTATCATTTTTATTCTCAAATCTCATGTTATTCCTCTTCTTTTAAGTACCATCTCTCCCTTTGCTGTCCTCTTCCACCATTGACGGTAAAGAAACTTGTGTGTCCTTCTTATCAGCTTATTTTTTTGTAGGAGATATAACGTTCTGTAAAACCAGGGGGGAATCCAACGTGCTGACGATCTCCCTTCCGTCGGTCTTTCTTCAGCCAATACGTAGTCAGTATAGTGCTCCCTATCATCTTCAGGAATTGGTAACAGTCTCCATCTGCTATACACTATCTCCGAAAGGCCCGACCACTCATCTTTAGATGGTGTTGCTTCCAGTACCTGTATTTGTAGTGGTGTCATCTATTTCTTTATCCAGCTCAGCCACTGTTTTTGGATGTAAGCTGCCATCTTGCTCTTGTACCATGTACCGATCCATAGCCTCTCTCCCCAGCCCATCAAGAGGTTGTACAGGCCTCTTACATACTTTTCCTAAACTTAATCCACAGATAGAGCAGCATGGCCCCAGAGAGTAATCAGCATGGATTGGTCTTCCAAGCACTCGCCCACATTTGATACAAGGCTCCCCTATCTGATTCTGGAAGACATATTCTTCTATCTTCACATCCCATTCCATTCCCATAGAGGTAAGTATATCCTTGGTGGCGCCACTCCATGTTGAAAACTCTTCAGCAGTACAAGGTAGATCATTCATGAGATCATGTGCTCTATCCCATATTTCCAAAAGATTCTTTCTGAAATCTGTTACTGGAGTAAGTACCATCATATATTGCTCCTCCTATTTCTTGTGCCATGTATCAATTACATATAAAGTCCAGCATTCAGACAATTTATCATGTTGTTCTCACACTCTCTGGAACAGAATATATCTCCCCTATAACCCACTTCTGCCTCCTTGAGTGGGATCATTATGGGCTCTCCACATTCCATACAAGTACCTACTCTTACCAGCATGTCTGAATGAGCTTCCTCATAGCTACCCAACCCTCTTGATGGGAATTGGGATGCGGTCGGGTCAACTATCCTTCCGTCTTTCTCTGCGCACCACCGATGCTGTCTGAGTCCCCAGATAGGACAGATGTAATGGCCACGTGCCTGTCTCAACTCCGGAAAAGTTATAACCATCTCCTTTGTAGCCTTTTCACAGTGACCATATGCTGTATCTGCATTACTATAGTGTTTTTCTATCCACTGGTAATACTCTAATTTCATTCCTCAGCCCCTAATTTTATTTCCAGTGTACGTTCCTATCTCTCTCAGACGGAGAGTGATTCTTTCCTGCCCTTGTCCCTGCCTTCCTACATATGTTTTTCCTTGGATGACTGCATGTATTTGTTTTATCAGGTTGTTATTTTGAACCCAACTGCTGCTTATCTTATATGTTCCCAAGGGCTCTCCACTTTCTCCAGTCACCACTCCATTGTCACTGAGGAAGCATTCTACTCTTCCACCATAGTGGTAGCAGGTCTGATCCATTTCATATCTCCTGGCAATCTCCAGCCGTGTACTGAAACTCATCCACACACGTAGGTGGAAGCACTTCCAACAGCTTGGTCATTGACATGCTCATCACGTGCTCATGAGATAAGCAGAGGATAAACATAACCATGCTTTCTATCTTATGCCTCTTTTTCCTGATAGCCATAATGGTATCCTCATGGGACATATGATAGAGGACATGAGGGGGTACCCCGAAGTAGTGGTGCAGCTGCCATTTCGGCAATGCATAGTTGCCGCTCTTTTCCAGGAGCTTTATCGAGTTGTCCTCGATGATCTTGGTGACGGGTATCTTGTATTTGAGAAAAGCTGCTTCTGGGATCTTAACGAGCCTATAGTCGCTTTCCTGTGTGAGGGAGTGACTCTCCATGGTAACATCTACCAGCCCAGCTTCAATCTCTCCAGATGATTCAAGCCGGAAAAAATCTTCAGGATCATAGTATGGCTGATTCTTGTTAAATCCCAATCTGTATCTGCCATGCTTGCTGCAGATGGCGGAAGTAAAATCTCCCTCTCCTGCTATATGTCCTTTTTCCCCACATTGATAACACCTACCACCAAGCATGGTCATCTGTGCTGCAGCGCTATATTGATTATTCCAGGAGTCCTGTCTTTCTTTAATAACAAATAATCTGTGGCGATCTATAATATATCTGGAGCTGCGCTCGCCTCTATAGGTTCTTGCACGAAAATGCATTGTAGTCGTCACACACCCTCCTGAAGTAAAAGAGCGTACTTCCCATTTTCAAGATTCTTGCTCCGGCATGTACTCTTCAGGTGTGAGGTCAAATGTCCAAGCAATGCCCTCATGTGCTGTCTTCACATCTTTTGGCACACATATGGCATATTGCCTCTCAGTGCTTGTATCTTTTACTCTC
>Ga0180007_10005285_pt1 | contig 13181 bp, 10 predicted proteins | sample MM_PC_MetaG_FD_121122 | JGI IMG/M metagenome (GOLD analysis project Ga0180007, IMG submission 121122) | Groundwater microbial communities from the Aspo Hard Rock Laboratory (HRL) deep subsurface site, Sweden - MM_PC_MetaG | ecosystem: Environmental > Aquatic > Deep subsurface > Groundwater... | reverse complement strand
TTGCAATCATTTGATATCGCTCCTGAACCTCTTTTCTTTCTGTAATATCTTCAATAACCAATATCACTCTATCCACAGCACTATTTTTCATCTTTCTCAGAGGCAGTCCATGAATCTTAAATATCAATCTTTTTTTATTCGAAGTAAAAAAACTATGTTCAGAAATCCAAAAAGACTGTCCCTCAAGAGACCTGTGAAACAAATTCATAAAACCAACTTTTTCCAAATCAAAAAGCTTCATTACATCCTTCCCCACAATCGAGGCAGCTTTTTTTTCACCCAAAATTTCAATTATGCGAGAATTTACAGAAACAATGCTCCCCTCTTTGCTAATTACACAAACCCCAAAAGATGCCGCACTCATGATGGCATCATATTGCTGTTTTTCAGCATATACATTTGAAGAGACCATTGAAGTAAATACATGAACAATGGCCGTAAAAAGAACCATGGAAATAACAAGAACCCCAAAAAGCATAGGCAAAAACCCAATCACTCCACTAAAAGTATTATGAAAAACAAATAATTCAACACTCAAAACAATAAGCACCAAAATCATGGCCAAGACAAAAACCATTTTCATCTCACAGGTTTGATTTTTATTCATATTAAACGTTTAGCGTGAACTTCAAAATTCTATCACATTAAAGAAAACAATTTCATTTTTTTTCTACTTAATTTCCTTAAACAAACAATAGTAACAGTTCATAGGTCGTGAAATCATAGAGAACTAAAGCTTCGTTAACTGGTAATGGCCTTCCCAAAAACACCATTAACTAACCGAGCAACATAAGTCGAAACAAAAGTCATTACAATCATCAAAACAGAAAAGATTACTGCAGCCATAAGATCCTGACCATCACCTGCAATCAACCCAAAAATCGGGATAAACAAATAACCCAAAATCGCAATCCAAAAAATATACCTGCCAACTTTTTGCAAAACCAACTTTTTCCCTGCAGCCAAATAATAAACAAAAGAAGCCACATCCAAAACAAAGGCAATAATTGAATTGGCAGCCAAAATAATCGGAACCGCTGAGCCCTGATAACCATAACTCCCCTCAAATCCCAATAATCCCAAACCCCAACCTAAAATTTCCATTGCCAAATCCCCCGGCCCATAAACCATAAAAAGGCTCACAATCATAACAAGTAAAAACATCACTCCACCCCCAATCATCAAAATTGACGGTGTCACAAAAAAATACCTAAAAAAACCAAAGAATAAGTACCAGATATAATGAGAGAAGTTTTTTTGAATCAATTTATCCATAAAATACACTCAATTCAACACAAACATACCATATGGCAGGGCCAGCAGGAATCGAACCCGCACAGAGGGTTTTGGAGACCCTAGTACTACCATTATACGATGGCCCTACGACAACTTAAAAAGCTAGCGAATTCTAACCAAAGCAACCCTTTTGCGCAAGAAATCTAATCACATGGACGCCGACGGACACTTTTTTGGCAATCTCTTCCCCAGATATTTCAAGTAGTAATGTACAGCATCCTTCACATGCAGCCGTAACGTTCGTTTCTTAAAAAAATCCACAACTCCTCCCGCAGACAGCCTTTCATCATTATGCAAAGCCTGCGCATCTCCCACAAAATGCACCTCGTACCCCTTTTTCCATGCCTTCCTACAAACATCCACATCAGACATAAACAAAAAGAACCTCTCGTCTTTTGGCCCAATATTATCCCAACATTTTCGCGAATAAATCTGAAAAGCCCCGGTCAGCCAATCCACCGCCTCCGTTTCATACGGATCCTTATCCCACATCAAATAATGTCGCATTCTTTTTGCAAAAATTTTCCTCAAAAGGCCCGTTCGTTTCACAATTAAATCAAAACCCCGCGGAAAATTCCGGTAATTATCCTGAACCTGTCCGTCCGGATAATAAAGCCGCGGCCCTACAATTCCCACACGCTTATGATTATTCAAGTAATCAAGCAAGACCTTGAAGGTATTTTTTTCAACCTGGATATCCGGATTCAAAATACAAAGCGCCTTCCCCCTGGCCATCTTCATTGCATAGTTGTTTCCCTGTGGATAGCCCTTATTCGGAATTTCATAAAACTTCAAATCAAACTTTAAATTCCGCTCAAACGGAATCTTTGCATTCGCACCGGCTCGCCCGTTATTCACAACAAAAACCTCTGTCTTTTCAGGCAAAATCACATGCCTAAGTGCCTCCAAATTTGCCGTAACTTCCTTAGGGCTGCCGTGATGCAAAATAACTATTGAAAGATCCATCATTTAAAAAAACTTAATATTTCATGAGCAGAAACCAGCCTTTTACTACGCCTTCCCCTCACAAAAAGCAAGGTCCTCATACCTCCAAAAAACACGGAGGGATGTCTAAAAAGCATATATATTCCCTTCGCCGACTCGAACAAAAAAGTTCGCAAGATAACTTCCGGGCCATTCCGCCAGCTAAAATTATTTTTCAAAAGCAAAATATGATTTTTATACGAATTCCTACGCGTATAATCCGCTTTCCCTTTTTGTGCACGAACCAAATTTCCCGCTCCCTGCCCCTCCATATTTGAAGCAGTTCGAGCATGCCATCCCCAAACTTCCGGCATCAAATAAAGCTTCTCCCCAAGCCATCTCAGTCTATATGACAAGTCCACATCCTCTTTGTACATCCACATTCTTTCATCAAAAAGTCGCCAATCCTCTCCGTGCAAATCAGGAATTACAGATGTGCGAATCAAAAAACTCGCCCCACTAATCCCAAAAAAATCCTGCAAACTTTCATCATACTGCCCATGATCTTCCTCACCCGCCCCTCTCTCATAAAAATGGTGGTTGCGCTCTGCTTGAACACCTAATGTATCAATAATCCGCGTTCTCAAACCCTTTTCTCTATCCCAGTGATAAAGTTTTCCACTGCACATAGCAATTGTTTTGTCGTGCTCCATCATTTTCACAGCCTTTTGGGAGGTCGAAACGTCCAAAAGCACATCATTCGTTGTAACCAAATAATATTTATGCCCGGGATTTTTTTTTAAAATTGCAGAAAGCCCGCGTCCATACCCAACATTCCCGTCCTTATGCCTAAAATACAAAATCTCCGGGAACTTTTTTTTAAAGAAATCACGAACATCATTGCTGTGCGCACTATCCAGCACGGCAACATCCGCCGGCAACGTCACTCTCAGCTGCTCCAAAATTGGGACAACATCCTTCAAGTACTCAAGATCATTGTAAGAAACAAGACCTATTAAAACCTTGTGCATTATTCTTTAATCGTAAGGAATCCCTTGAATTGGATTTCATAATCATTTGTATCTCCCATGGCCACACCTGGACCAAAATTTTCAAACATATCGGAAAGTTCCTGGCTGGAACCTGTTGTTTCCAAACCAAGTTGCTCTCGCAGTGCCTCCAAAGACTCATAATAAGATACAAGTTTATTAAGATCCAAATAGAACATTCCCTCGTCAACACCTTCAAGATTCGCCTTTAAATCTTTGAATTCACTATTCTCCGCCAAGGTGTCGCCACCATCTTCCCAAATATTCGCAGTTGTAACAAGTAGTCTATCTTCAACAATTCCATAAATAAGCTTCATTGGCTCACCTGTCAAAGCAGTAGGTAAAGGCGCCGGACCTGTTCTAGGCACAGCATTTAAGTCGACAACAATTGCTGTCAACTCTTGTCCATTCACTTCAGCAGTGCCTTTTGAAACAGCACCAGGCAGAGACATCTCAAGCAAAGTCATCAAACCGGTAAACTGTCCGTCCAATTTGTCTACAAACTTTTCTGCGTTATCCTTATCCCCGCTAACATCAAAATAAATACTCAAACCTGGCAAAACACCTTCAGAATTTTTGTGAATTGATAGTGCATAACCCTTATCCATAAAGGTCAAAACCTCATCTTCAAAATCCATTGCAGTGTAATTCCTCACCATTCTCTCCAATCCATCATAAATTACATTTTCCGGATTCACTTTTTTTCCATTTTCAAGAGTTTGCTTGAGACCATATGATTCTCCATACACAATCAAATCTTCAGCAGGAACTTCTTTATACAAATAAGCCTGTTCTTTTGGAACATTTGCAAAAGATGCATCTAAATCATCCGCTTTTTCTTTGTCCATTGACGCATATCCATCAAACGCTATCCCATTCTCAGCAGCCCTGAGAACCAATACTTGGCTATTCATTGCGCCGGAATCACCACCCATTGTCAAAGAATCCAAAGGCAACTCTTCCGATCCTTCTAATTTCATTGGATAAAAAGCAACATATGCAACCTGATCATTACCAATTTTATCAATATCCTTCTTGTACACATCATCCGCCCACAAACTTTGCTTGGCATTTTGCTCAAACATCTCAACCAAACCGTCAGGCTTGTTTGAAAATAAAAGTAAATCTTTCACAATCGCCATATAAAAATCCTCACTCTTATTCACATAAGCATCCTTTTGACTAAGTTTCTTCTCCTTGAGTTCATCATTCTCAACCAACGTATCAATCACGCTTTGCATTTTAGCAGTATCCGCAAGCGTAGCGACTCCATAAAGTATGGCATCATTTTCATCCAAACTCTTCAACCCAAAAACCATTCTATATTGCTCACCAAACGCAGGGACTAAATCTTTCTCAAAATCCAAGTTTAAGTCTCTAAAAGAGCTATTGAAACTCTCTGCAAAAGTCATTGGAAATGAATTTTCACTATCCATTTTATCCTGCAAAATCCGCGCTTTTTCAAACTGATCATCATCCAAAAGCGAAACCGAAACCAAAATCCCCGTATCTCCTGGCATATACTCCTCCGGAATATTCCCGCCCAAACTGGCATGTTCAAAATCAGTCTTCTTCCCACAAGCGGACAAAAGCACGCTAAAAGCCAGGAGCGATACCAAAAGAATTCTAGTAATTTTTTTCATAATGAATTGATAATGTTGCGCCATTCAGCCTATCACGAAAGCCACTTCACGCAAAGCAACAAAATGGAATATAAAACCGGTTGATGCACCAAATAAATCAAAAGCGAATGCCTTCCAACGAATGTTAGGCCCGGCACTTTTGCAAAAATTTCTAAAAAAGTCGGGTTTTTCTTTTTATACAACAATTGCCCTGTAGCCAATCCCGCCAAAGGCACAGCAAGCCACGGGAAAATTGGGAAAAAATCCAACGAATAAAATCCACCCGCAACAAGCCCGAAAGGAAATAAATACGGATTTTCGGGCGTCAAAGTCAAAAAATATCTCCCCAGTAATATGGACACAACGGAAGCCACAATGGCGGCCTTCGGCCGCCTCTTAAACAACACCACAACCGGCACTGCAACCCCAATTAAATGTAAAATCCCAAATTTTACATACCCATCGCCAACAAAAACCCAAGTAACAAACGAAACTAGCATACCCGCCATAAAAATTTTAAATCCCCTCTCCAGCTGTCCCTTAAAACCACGCTTGGACAAATAAACGGAAACTCCGCAAATCCCCAAAAATAAAAACTGCACTATTCTAACCCAAACAAACCAAAATCCATTGTCAACATCAGCATGAATCACCTCCAAATAATTTAAATCAAAAGCAAGGTGGTAAATAATCATCATCACAATAGCAAGTCCCCTAAGTGCATCAACTTCTAAAAGTCTCCTCATCAACCAATTGGTAATGAAAACCAAAAAGAACTACCCTTGCCCTCCTCACTTTCAAAACCAACCCTACCCCCGTGCATTTTCACTATTGCTCTCACAATATACAAGCTGAGTCCGGCCCCTCCCGTATAAACTGAAAAAGCATTTGAAGCTCTAAAGAACCTCTGGAAAATATTTGATTGTTCAGCCGCTGGAATACCAATTCCCTCATCCTTTACCATAACTGTTATTTCGTTTTCAGTTTGCAAAAAAGAAACCGTCACAGTATCTCCATCCTCTGAATACCTCAGCGCATTATTTAAAAGCGACTCAAACAAAACACGAATTTTCTCCGCATCAACATTAACAATAACCTCCTGCAAATCCGTATTTTGCAAAACACAGTGAATGCCTTTTAACTTGCACTCATGCGTATGCCTTTGAACAACTGAATTTACCAAACTAACAATTGAAATTGGAGCCTTTTCCAAAACAGCTGTATTTCGCTCAAAATCCAAAATTAAATTCATATTGGTAATAAGCTGCAAAATACTCTCCTCATTCTCCAAAATCCTCCTTAAAAACGACTCCTCCTGTTTAGACATTTCACCAAAATCCCCGGACAATAACGTCTCAAGACCCCATCTAATTTCACTCAAAGGTGTTCTAGTCACGTGAGTTAATACGGAAATAAACCTTGATTTCAACTTATCCAAATTCTCCAACTGGACGGCATTTTTTCTTATTTCAGTAACATCTCTAGAAACTACAAGAACATTAACAACCTTATCTCCATTATAAATTGGTGCAAAAGTAATCTTGGTCCACTCTCTATTTAAACAATATTCAGCCTTTACAGTGCACACTCTCTTTACATCTAAAGTTTCAATTTCCCCACTCATTGCCTTATCCATAGCAACACGAACCTGAGGTAGATATTCATGATCAATAGTCTTATAAAAATCAAAATCTATTAATTCTTCCATATTCTTAAACCCATATTCGCGCATACCAGTTTGATTCATAAATATAACATGACCAGCTAAATCAAAAAGTTTAATTGTGTCTGGAGTAGAGTTAAGAAGAGTTCTATTTCTTTCCTCAAGTAACTTCAAATCTTCAATCATTTTATTGCGATCCGTAACATCTTCACCCGACGAAACCGCTGAAATATTTTTTCCACTTTCATCCCTAATCACAGAGTTGTGCCAATGAATCATTCTCTGTTCCCCTGATTTTGTTATTATTGGGTTATCGTACTGTTCAACAGCTTCAACCTCACCCCTCATCATACTTCCAAAAACTTCCCTTATTTCATTATAAATCGCCTTAGGCAAAAAATTAGAGAACCAATCTTTCCCAATAATTTCATCAACAGTATAACCCAAAATCTCAGCTCCCCGTTGATTAATAAGTGCAACCGTTCCATCAACATTGAGAACAACAATCATAACTCCCACAATATTCAAGTAACTCTGCGCAATTTCTTTTTCTCTCTTTAAATTAAATTCTGCCATTTTCCTCTCAGTTACATCACTCAAAACACTATCTACAGTATCAAAAACACCCTCTTTAAAAATTGGCGACCATGAATGTTCAACCCATTTAATTTCTTTATCCTTTGTAATTATTCTATACTCAACATTTTGACCCGCTTCGCCTATCGCCGCTTTTTCAAAAATCTCTTTCAACTTCCCCGCATCACTAGGATACACCAATGCATAAACTCTCCCCTCAAGATCCTCTTTGCTCCAACCAAAAACCTTCTTACATGAAGGACTAATAAATGAAATTTTCCCATCCAATTTTGTAAGAACAATCACTTCTCTCGTATTCTCAACAATACTTCTATACCTCTCCTCATTTTCAACAATTTCCATCTCTGCCGCCTTTCTATCTGTAATGTCATAAGAAATATTCTGAACCGCATATCTAATTCCATTTTCATCAAATATTGGCTGACTAACACTCCAAAACCATCTGTCACCTTTCGGCAGATGCACAAGTCTTTCTTGCTCAATAATCTCTCCATTGTCAACCACTTTCCTATAATCATCCCTGAGAGATTCATCCAAAACCGGTAAAAGTTGAAAAATTGTTTTCCCAATACATTCATCTACAGAATGTCCCAAATCTTCAGCACTCTTTGAGTTGATATCTAAAACGACACCATCTCTGTCCAAAATAGTAATTGGATTCTGCGAGCCCTCAAACAAATTCCTATATTTTTCTTCTGATTCCTTGAGATCCCCAATCTGCTCTTTCACTCTTGCATCCAAATTTCTAACAGTTTCCTCAAGTTTTTTTCTCAAATTAACTCTCTCGGTAACATCCTCAACAACCAACAAAAGACTATCAAGAGTTTTCCCATCCTCTTTAAATAATGGTACCCCCCTATAATGACGATACGTTTTCTTTTTCTCCAAAAAAGACACATATTCTGCTTCAGGAACTTCAAAATATTCACCTTTCAGACCCCTCTGAAAATAGGGAACCAAACCAGCCTTAACATAAGAGGGCAAAGATAATGCGCTTAAACCAATAACATCACTTGCTTTCTCATCTCCACTTAGCTCTAACATTTTCGGATTAAAAGTTTCTATCACTCCATTCGAATCTAAAGTATAAATACCAATTGGAGCATCTCGAAAAATTGCTTGAAATTTTCTTCTATCTCCTTCAATTTTCAGAAATAATGCGCCAAAAACAAACTTAAACACTCCAAAGAAAATTCCGGCCACAAGAATAACTAAAATTATTACTGTACCTTGAACCCGACGAACAGCAGACAAAACATCCGAATGATCAAGAAATATTTGAACAACTGCTAAAACATGTTCATTTTCATCAAAAACCGGTACATAAACTGCATTCATCATTTTGGAATCAATAATGCGCCCCAAGTACTGAAACATTGCATCAGAAGACTGGGCAACTCTATGGTGCATATTCATTACCTCGCCATTTTTTACTACTTCAATACTCTCATTCTGAAATACTTCACCAATCCCTTCAAAATAAAAATCAGACCAAATTAAGACCCCTGAAGTATTATATAAGTTGATTCCCTTAACGTACCCAAAAGAGCGGAAATAATCAGTAAGACCAACAAATAAATCTTGAACACTTTTAGTATCATAACTTGCTATCTGATATTCCGTAATTGGATTGCTCAAAAAAAACGCATCAACAATAGGTTCCACAGTTTCAATCTCAACTGAAACATTCTTCTCCATATAGAACTTTGAAACTGAAAACGCCAAACTCACAATAAAAGTAACAAGCAAAAAAAGCATCAGCGCAAAAAATACAAATGCTTGAAGTTTTTCCTGGTTGGCTTTCATGGGCGTATACACGAAAGAAATAAAACCAGAACAGATTATACACTACCCCTCCACTCTCACCAACCTTCCACTCTCAAAATAATAAACTCTATCAAACATAGGTAAAAGCGAAAGCCTATGCACTGTTGCAATAACTGTTTTATCTGAAAATTCTCTGAAAATCCCCTCAAAAATCGCTCTCTCATTATGCATATCCACGCTACTTGTTGGCTCATCCATGAGTAAAATATCACTGGTTTCGCTAGCCAAAAGCCCTCGCGCAAGCGCAAGCCTCTGTTTTTCACCACCACTCAAATTTACTCCCTTTTCAGCAATGTTTGTCTCCAATCCGGCAGGCAATTTTGCCAAAACTTTATAAAATCTGGCCAGTTTCAAATATTTCTCAATTTTTGCACTCGAAACCGACAAGCCCATGGCCACATTATAACGAATGGTATTCTCAAAAATTTCCGGTTCCTGCGGCATCAAAGTTGAAATTTCCGCCAAATGATAAAGTCCCTTTGGCATCAAAGCTCCGTCCACAATCACTTTCCCGCGACTCGCCTTAAAAATACCTCTAAGAAGCCCCAAAACCGTACTCTTCCCGCAACCGCTTTCTCCAACAAAGGCAATTTTCTCACCTCGCGCAATTGTCAAATTAATATCTTTTATTTGATGCTTAACCTTTTTTTCATCCTCATACGTAAAATGCATACCTTCAACCTTTATTTCCCGCCACTTTTTTGGTGCCGCCGCAATCTCTTTTCTGCCCAACCTGTCATAATCCTTGAAAATATTCTCCGCGGAAGCAAGCGCCGCATCAAACCGAACAATATCACTATACCTCCAAGCAAACTGATAAAATTCATGCCCAATTCTATCCATATACGCATAAATCGTATAAAGCGTGCCCACCAAAATCACCTCTCCGGTCTGCACCGCAGAAATTATTTCATACGCAACAACCCCAAGCGTCATCACTGTAATCAAAAAAGTCACACTTGCCCACTTGCATTCATTCAAAATCCGGTTTTTCTTAAACAAGGCGAACAGCTCATAAAATCGTCTTAAATATTCTTTTGTCGCACTCCCCTCAAAACGCATCGTCAAAACCGTAAACACGTTGGAAAGATAGTCAAAAGCCACCGCAGCGATCTTATTATAATAAGTATTTAATTTTTTATATTGTTTTGTAAGAACAACATCAAAAAGAATCACCACCGTAAAAGCCACCACGGCAACCAAAGCCGCCACAATCCCAATATAAAATTTCACAAAAAACAACATCACAAATGCCCCAATCAGCATAACCACAATCTGCACAAGCATAAAACTATCTGAAGAAAATTCATAAAGCGACCGCCCCGCTCTCTGGAATTTATCAATATTTTTCCCCGAATGATGCGACCTGTGCCATTCCACCGGCAATCCAAAAAGCGCCTCCATTGCCGACTTATCATAATTTCCCTGAATCCTAAACGCCGTCATCTGCTCCAAAACCCTCGAAACTCCAAGAAACATCCAATAACCTCCGGGCAAAGCCGCCAAAATAATCAGATATACAACAACCTGGTGCAGCAAATTCTCGCCCCCCTCTTGAATCACACTCAAAATCCTTCCAAAAACATACGGCTCAAACAAAATCACCACATTCCCCGCCACCGACAGCAAAAAATACAAAATCAACATACCTCTATGCCCTTTGGCATATTTCCAGGTGTTCCCAATCATGGATGTAACAGGATTTCTCATAGTAAAAGAAACTGTACCACACCACAAATAAAAGTAAAGTGCAAGCTTTCCGGCGCTTTCCCCTGCGAATTGCAGATAGAAAAAGGCAAAGACAAAGACAAACGGGCCCCTCTTGCGAGGGGCCCGTCCTAAATCTATTCTCTAATTTCTCTTGATTATCTGTTAGATCTTCTTGTTTCTCTTCTGTCCTGCATTGTTTGTCTAACATCTGCAATGTTGTCCAACTGTTGTTGCCTAATAGTTATTCTCATTTGCTGAGCCTCAACACGAGTAATTTCTCCATTCATAAGTTGCTCAACAATTCTGTTTCTTTCAGCAAGCATCTGAGCACGTCTTCCGGTTACAATATCAAAACGTGCTTGTAGCTCAGCTGCCTTTTCAGGATCAATAGCTTCAAGATTGTGAAGTCTTTCTTGAGCTTTAACCATTCGATCATCAAAGTGTGATTGAATGTCAGCGCGTGCCTCATCAAGAAGCCCGTACCAAGTATCCAAAGCTTCTTCTTTGGTAAGTTCGCCAGCATCAACCTGAGCTTTTAATTCTTCATGCTTTGTTTGCATATCTGAAATAAGATCTTGTGCAAACGTGTCTGCAAAAGCAATTGCAGGAACTGCAATAGCTAGCATTGAGGTTACAATGAACCCTAGAATCATCTTTTTCATAAAAAATGGATTTAGGAAATAAATTAAAATGAGAGCTCTTCAAGTTCATCAAGAGACGAATTGGTTTCAACCTCATCAATCTCAATCTGATCAAGCTCATCAGTCAAGGCATCAGCCTCGTCAGTAGCATTTGTACTAACTGTCGACCCATTGTCTGAAACATCAGTTGATGTTTGGTCCAAGGAATCTTTTGCTGTACAACCAACGCCCATAAACGCCACAAGTACTAAGATTCCCGCAAGTGTCTTTTTCATAATGTTATGAATTAAAGGATACCTCAGACACTCTAGCACATATAAAAAAAATGTCATTTTTTACAAAGTTTTTTTAGAATCCCTTAAGAGCCCCTCAAGGCCCTTTCAATATTTACATTTTGGAGCCACCTCCGGGAATTGAACCCGGGACCCCTCCCTTACCATGGGAGTGCTCTACCCCTGAGCTAAGGTGGCCTTTTTGCTGCCCTAACATACCGCCAAGCCGTCGCCCCCGCAACCCAAGTTCAGGTTCAACATTTTACAGGTCCAAAATGGCTTTCTTAAAACAAAAATCAGCCCCTAATTTCTACCCGGGCAAAGTTTATTCGTTCCTAATTAGCTTAAAAAAAGAACCACGATGGCGTGTGATCCGGATAACTTGTCTCGTTGGTAAGACACCAACTGAACCGAAGCCCTGACAAACCATACGTGGATTACACGCTCACCGTCGTACTGAGGAGCATTTTATAGACAACCCACTCGAATGTCAATGTTATGTCGACTTTACAGGACCGAAAACTCCCGCCTAACTCATCTCCAATAAGCTTAAGATTTTCTTTTTTCTCTGAAGTCGTTACATCTTACCCGGAAGTGAAGGGAAAGATCATGATCTTTCCTAAAACGCTCCACGGCTTTAGGAGAAAAAGAAAATCTACACTATAAGTAAAATCGCCGTCTTTAACCAAAAAGTCGCAGTGGACACAACCGTCCACACAATAGACGCCCCAAAAATATAAGGTGACAAATAGATGTCAACAACGACAAAAACCAAAAAATACGGCATTGCTGTCCTCAAAAACTCCATATAACTTGCCCTGTAGCGAACCGGCACAAAAACGCTCACAAACTTAGACCCGTCCAGCGGTGGAAAAGGCAGCATATTGAAAAAGAACAAAACCAAAGACAAGTCCATAACCGCACCAAAAAAAACTAGCCACGGCGCCGTTGCGGACGTTTCCGGCAAGTAAGATAAAGGAAATGCAGCCATAAAAGCCAAAATCAAATTCGCAAGTGGGCCCGCAAAAGCCGTCAAAGCGCCATCCCTCACAGGATTTTTAAAATTCCGCGGATTCACCGGCACCGGCTTCCCCCACCCAATTCCAACCAGAAAAAGCATCAAAGTACCCAGCAAATCCAAATGCTTGAGCGGATTCAAACTAACCCGTCCGGCACGTTCAGCGGTCGGATCTCCAAGCCTCAAAGCCACCCACGCATGCGCAAATTCATGCACCGTCAGGATCAAAACCAAAGCCAGCAGATAGTAAATTGAAAGGAACATACTGAAAATTGTCTTGTCAAATCATTAGTTCGCTATTAAGATACCTCAGCATTTAAAAAAATAACATGTCTAGAGTTTGCGACCTTACCGGAGCGAGACCTAAGTCGGGACACAACGTTTCCCACTCAAATCGCAAGACAAAGAGAAGATTTCTTCCAAATCTAATCACAAAAACCGTTGTTGACCCAACAACCGGAGAGTCTGTCAAACTGAAAATGACGGCTCGCGCACTGCGAACCCTATCTAAAAACCCTAAAAAGTTCGGGGGGAAGATCACCGCAATGGCGAAAAAAAACTT
>Ga0180007_10005284_pt1 | contig 13181 bp, 7 predicted proteins | sample MM_PC_MetaG_FD_121122 | JGI IMG/M metagenome (GOLD analysis project Ga0180007, IMG submission 121122) | Groundwater microbial communities from the Aspo Hard Rock Laboratory (HRL) deep subsurface site, Sweden - MM_PC_MetaG | ecosystem: Environmental > Aquatic > Deep subsurface > Groundwater... | reverse complement strand
TGTGGCGGGTTATTCTGTGAGTCCGGAAACGGTATGCGCAGTTTAGCCCGCTCGTTTTTTATGGCGGAGGGATTGTGGAATATCAGGCCGGATTTTGGGAAGAATAATCTGAGGCGTTACATCCAGGTACTTGAGGTGGTGGTCGCCGATGTGCTGAGGGCGCTGATCGACGCTGGGCAGATCGATGGTCGAGCCGCTCGCCAGTTCGCTGAGGTCTTTGCCGATCAGGTCAACGTAGCTCCGTTTCGCTACCAGACGGGGAGTGGGGCCAATTCGTAATATGACCTACGACAACGGGTTATTTGCAAGTCCCGGCAGTCAAAGAGTTGCAAGGATTTGAAGCTTAACGTGAGTTGTGGAACTAGCCAGAAATTGACGGGAAAACTACGCTATGTCACATAGTGAGAGATATATGCCGCACAACGACTTACGCGATTTCGGCGATCGCATTGCGCCACCTTGTGGGCTCTACTTGGGCATAAACCTCGGTTGTGGTGACATGGCTGTGCCTCAGGGCGATCTGGACCAGCCGGATGTCGCCGGTGCGGTTGTAGAGGCGCGTCGCGAACGAGTGCCTGAGGGAGTGCGCGGTGATCGGCTTGTCGATACCCGCTTCGCAGACCCGTTGCGTGATGATGCGTTGGATCTGGCGGGTCGAGAGACGTCGGTCTGCGGCCGTGAACAGCGGCGAGTTGGGTTCAGCATTCCTCCCGATGTAGGCGGCAAGAATCCTGCTGAGTTGTGGACTGAGCAGCACACGATCGGGGTCACCTCCCTTGGTCGTTCTCAGAACAGCTACCCGGACCTTCAGGTCGATGTTGTCGACGTTCAACGCAGCAGTCTCGGCGAGTCGACAACCAGTCAGCAACATGAACGAGACCAGAGCGTGGTCGCGCTGACCTGTCGGTCCACTGAACTCGCCCTTCACCAGCCGTGTGATTTCGGTCGCATCAAGTACGACCGGCGGCAACCCTCGCTGCCGTTGACATCGCAGGATACTGGTTGGGTTGCGGGTGACAAGCCACCTCGCTTCACAGAACGCGAACAGAGCCTTCACCGCGACCCGGTAGCGGTTGATGGTCGCCTTTGCTCGCTGCGTTCCACACGGGCCGACCTGGACGCTCTCGCTGGCCATGAAGCGTTGAAGCAGGGCGGGTGTGATGGAGTCCAAGTCGACTTCACCGGTGAACAGGGTGAATGCTCGCAGGTCCCGTCGGTACGCGCCCACCGTGTGGGGCGAGCGGCTTTCTTCGATAAGGCTTTCTATGTACTGATCGACAGCTTCTGGGACGTTCATGATCGGGTCCTCCTTGGGCTAATTCGGTGGCTCAACGTCTACCACCATACCTGCTCTTGGGGGACCCGATAGCAAGTGATATCTGACGCATTGACAGCGTGTTAACAGGAGGATCCGTCGTGGCCAAACTCCCCAAAATGCTCACTCGGACGATCCGCGGGGATGAGGGCGACCTCGTGGTTCTGACCACACCGACTTCGCTACTTGAGAAGGTAGGGCTGGGGGCCGCCCTGTCAGATTTTGGCCTACAGGATCTATTGGGCGAGAGCCTGGCGCCCGACCAACAGAACGAGCTGCTCAAGCAACTGGTCGAGGAGCACTTGTTCATCTACAAAGACGGTCGACGCCAGCCTATCGTGATGATCACGCCAATGGTGGAGTTCATCAGCGATCTGTTCTTCGAGCGGACCCAGCAGGCGATCTTGTGGAAGCCGCGTGGTGGAGGAGGTTCACTTGCCGCAGCCATCCTGATCTGGCTGATGATGGTTTACCGGAGCAAGAGCTTTCTCGATATGGCGGGATCTGGAGAACAGGCGAAGCGCGTGTATGAATACGTTTCGCAGTTTTGGTACTGCGTTCCTGGATTAGCAGATGCTCTGGTTGATGGCGATCCACTGCAGTCGGAGACGCGGCTGAAGAATGGGGTGACCCTCAGTTGTGTACCGGCCTCTGAGAAAGCTGCCCGAGGCAAGCACGTCGCCGGGTTTGTTGCCGACGAGTCCTGTCAGGAAGATGTCCGGGTGGGGAAGATCCTCCATGCCGCTGTCCAAGGCGCGTTGTCGGAACCCAACTTTACGATCGTGCTGCTGTCCACATTCCACGTCCCGTTCGGGTTCTTCCAGGAGAACTGGGATCTTGCCGAGGAGCGGGGTTACAGCCGTTACCGGTGGGACGTCTACGACTGCATGGCGCAGTGTCAGGTGGGCCTCGAGGCGGCTACCGCTGACGACCCGCAGGCACTCATCTACTGCCGGGCCGAATGTCCCCTGACCGAAGTCGTGCAGGATCGCGACAGCGAGGGCAAGATCATCGGCGAGCATTTTGAGGGGTGCGATGGCCGCGCTCGTTGTGCCGCTGGTCATCTAAGCCGCGACAACGTGCTGAAGGCTAAGATGCTTAATCGTGGTACGGAGGTCTGGGCGGTCGAGCACGAGTGTAAGCGGCCTACTTCCAGCGGCATGATCTATGACGCCGAGAAAGTCCAGGCTGCGGTTACACCCCTATCTGACCTTCAGTGTCCCTTTGGTCGCGTCCGACGGGCCGTGGGCATCGACTGGGGACGGTTCGCCGTGGCGGTTCTTGCCGAGCGGGCAGTCGACCACGTGTCAATCAGCGAAGGCCGGATCTTCGACTCGAAGACCATCAGCGACCTGATCCAGTACCTGGTCGAGCTACGTAATCGGGTGGGCGAGTTCGTGGTCTACGCCGACGCCGAGAACGCCTACGGCAACCTCGACTGCCGCAACGCCGGGTTCGAGGTCGTCCCGGTCGCCTTCAACAAGTACAAGGACGGCGGTATCGAGAACCTTGCCCGCTACTTCAACCACGGCAAGATCCGCATCGCTGATGACGGCCACCTAAAAACAGTCATTCGCCAACTGCTGCGTTACAGGCGGAACGAAACCGGTCGGATCGTCAAGCAGGACGATCACGGACCGGACGCCCTGATGTGTGCGATGCTTCACTTCCCATTCGTCGACGAGTTCGACACTGCACTCGGCCAAATGCTCAGCGGCACAGACCGAGAACGCCTGAAGGTTACCAACGCCCTATTGGATGGATGCATCCACGAATTCCCCGATGATGTTCCCAAGGGCGGCTACTGTTCCATGGGTGTGTCTGCTGGAACGAGCGGGTTCTACGTCGTGATCTCCCAGGTTCCAGACTACGACGGGGGCAAGAATCTCGAGCCGAGACGGGCCATGTTCATCGGCAAGGTCTCAGACTGGGCCGATCTCGATGAGTTAATCGCCAAGTACCAGGTTCGAAACTGCCTGATCTCCCCTCAGCCTGAACCGCACCTTGTGCAGAAGTGGGCGCAGTCTGCTGGCTATCGTGTGGTCCAGTTGGTGATCTACCAGAACGATGGTATCAGCGGGCCGAACTGGGACAAGGAGGTTTCACGAGTCACGGTGGACCGTACCTATGCATTGAACTCTGCCTACGAGGAAATCCGCTCGAGGCTCTGGTGGATCCCGCCGGGCGCCCGAGATGCTGACAACGGCGATTTCTATGCCCAGATGAAAGCACCTACTAGGATTCGCGATAGTGTTGACGGTCAGATCCGCTATCGCTGGGTCGAGTCAGGTCCTCTGGAACATTACCGTCACGCCCATGCCTTCGACCACATCGGCGCTGAGATCGCCAGGCAGAATCCTCCGGCGGCCTGTAGCGGGTTACTAGGGGATGAGCGGGAGAGCATGAAGCTGCTCGGTGACTACGAACGCAACTGGTATGATCGAGAGGAGAGGTGGTAGGGACGCGATCTGATGGAGGGGCCATGGCGAAGAAGAAGCAGACCAAGCAGAGGGAGGTTCCGTCCAGCGAGCGATTCATCCACGGCGAGGTGGAATCCTGGCATGTTCTGATGGTCTCCCATGACCAGAGGATTGAAGTTCCGCGTGATCAAGCCCAGTACGAGGAGAAGCTACCCGACGGCGGCACGAAGTACACTCGCCGGGCGGTCAGCGACCACCTGGAGCTCGAACTGACCCTGCGTCTACGTGAAACCATCCGGGGCTACGATCAGCTTCAGTTCACGATCACCGAATGGGAAGCAGAGGAGTATGGCGGGATCGCAGGTGATTTGAGCTACGACAAGGAGTCGGGAATGCGAGGGGGCGTCCATATCTCCGGCTCCTTCCCCAGGGACTTCTACCAGCTGCTACTCTCGGGGCGAGATCCCGTGATGGCCATTCAGACCGAGCGGGGGTTCTTCAAGAGAAAGGCACGTGTCACATCCCTGGCGTTCGCTGATGCTGGGCATTCGCAGTGGGTCGACGAAGAAAGCAGCCTGATCTAGACCAGAAATACGTGAGATTCGAGATCCTATACTACTGACGGTAATTGACAGCTACTGACAGACTCCGCTACTCTCCATCGCACCTTATCCGGTTACAGAAGGCGTCACCGCCTTGTGTGAATAGGGGATGCAAATGGCTAAATCAAGAGATGCAGTGCTGACGATCGATCAGTTAGCCGAATATCTGAAATTATCGAAGTCGTCACTCTACCACTTGGCTCGACGGGGCGAGATACCCGGCCAGAAGATTGGCCGACAGTGGCGGTTCCACAAGACCGCCATCGACAAGTGGCTTGGACAGAGACGCAAACAGAAATCCTAAGGACTCACGTATGAGCAACGAGTTTTTTGAGCACCCGATTCGCAACTCCCCTTATGAGTATCCGGAGGAGCACTGGGAACTCGATGAGCATGGGCAGCCAACCCAGAATATCATCGAGCGACGCAGGCCGTGTCAGCTCATCACTCCGATCCCCAAGCCCAAGAAGCGGAAGAAGAAACAGCAGAAAGAAATCGTGTTCGATGAGGGTAAAGGGCTTTCGACCGAAGAGCAGCAGTACGACCCAACGCCGATCATCAACGCAGTCCGTCGTGAGGTAGACCGCTGGCGAGCCCAGCCCAATCCCAGTACATGGCAGGTAACACCCGAAACAGCTCGCCTCCTTCAGCACTGGCGGCATCATAAGTTCAGCACATTTAGGCCTTTCTTCTGCCAGGTAGAGGCGGCAGAGACAGCCATCTGGCTTTGGGAAGTGGCCTCTAAGGGCGGAAAAACTGGTCGTGGGTTTCTCGACCACCTCAAGGCTGCGAATGAGCAGGCCAACCCCGAGCTTCTCCGCTTGGCCTTGAAAATGGCGACGGGAGCGGGAAAGACCACGGTCATGGCGATGCTCATCGCCTGGCAGACCATCAACGCGCTCCGCCACCCCAACAGCAAGAAGTTCACGCGTGGCTTCTTGGTTACGGCTCCGGGCATTACGATCCGTGATCGCTTGCGAGTTCTTCATCCGAATGACCCGGACAGCTACTACCGTAGCCGTGAACTCGTACCCAATGACATGCTGCCTGACCTGGACCGGGCGAAGATCGTCATCACGAACTTCCATGCCTTCAAGCTGCGCGAACGTCTGGACCTCTCCAAGGGAGGCCGATCGCTGCTCCAGGGGCGCGGGGAGGAGCTGAGCACACTCGAGACCGAGGGGCAGATGCTTCAGCGTGTCATGCCTGATTTGATGGGCATGAAGAACATCATGGCGATCAACGACGAAGCCCACCACTGCTACAGGGAGAAGATCGCCAACGATGACGAGGGGGATCTCAAAGGCGACGACCGCAAGGAAGCTGAGAAGAACAATGAGGCGGCCCGGGTTTGGATATCTGGCCTAGAGGCAGTTAATCGTAAGCTCGGCCTCTCTCAGGTATTGGACCTGTCAGCCACACCGTTTTTTCTAAGCGGCTCGGGCTACGTTGAGGGAACGCTATTTCCGTGGACGATGTGCGACTTCTCGCTGATGGACGCCATCGAGTGTGGCATCGTGAAACTCCCGCGTGTACCTGTTGCCGATAACATCCCCGGTGAGGAGATGCCCAAGTTTCGGAACCTATGGGCACATATCGGCAAGCGGATGCCCAAGAAAGGTCGAGGGGCATCGAAGACCCTCGACCCTCTCAGTATCCCTGTAGAACTGCAGACAGCCCTTGAGGCCCTTTACGGTCACTACGAGAAGACATACGAGCTGTGGCAGGCTGCGGGCATCAAGGTGCCGCCTTGTTTTATCGTCGTTTGCAACAACACATCCACATCGAAACTCGTGTACGACTACATCTCTGGTTTCCAACGGGAGAACGAGGATGGCTCAAGCACTCTGGAGAATGGGCGATTGGAGCTGTTCCGTAACTATGACGAGCATGGAAACCCGTTGGGTCGTCCCAAGACGTTCCTGATCGATAGCAAACAGCTCGAATCTGGAGATGCCCTGGATAAGAATTTCCGTGAACTCGCGTCTGACGCGATCGACCGCTTCCGTCGAGAAATCGTCGAGCGTACGGGGGACAGGCGTCAGGCTGAGAATCTCACCGATCAGGATCTCCTGCGCGAAGTCATGAACACGGTCGGAAAAGAAGACCGTTTGGGCGAGTCGATCCGCTGTGTGGTTTCGGTGTCCATGCTGACCGAAGGGTGGGACGCCAATACCGTCACCCATGTACTCGGTGTCAGGGCATTTGGGACCCAGCTACTGTGTGAGCAGGTGATCGGCAGGGCGCTGCGCCGCCAGTCCTACGACTTGAATGAGGAGAACCTCTTCAACGTCGAGTACGCCGATGTCCTGGGTGTGCCGTTCGACTTCACGGCCAAGCCCGTCGTTGCACCTCCGCAGCCCCCTCGTGAAACGGTCCAGGTGAGGGCCATTCGTCCCGAGCGCGATGCATTGGAGATCCGGTTCCCTCGCGTCGAGGGGTATCGGGTTGAATTGCCCGAGGAAAGACTGACGGCCGAGTTCAACGAGGATTCTGTTTTGGAGCTGACGCCGGATATCGTCGGCCCGTCCATCACTAAGAATGCGGGCATCATCGGGGAGGATGTCGACCTCAACCTCGAGCACCTGGGCGACATGAGACGTTCCACGCTGCTCTTTCACGTCGCCAAACGGTTGCTCTACACGAAGTGGCGAGATCCTGGCGAGGATCCGAAGCTCTATCTGTTCGGCCAGCTCAAGCGGATCACGAAGCAATGGCTGGATACGTGCCTCGTTTGCAAGGGAGACACTTACCCGGCCCAGCTGATGTACCAGGAGTTGGCCGATATGGCCTGCGAGAGGATCACGGCGGGTATCACGCGATCCTTGATAGGCGTGAAACCCATCAAGGCGGTCCTCGATCCCTACAACCCGATGGGTTCGACGGCGCACGTCAACTTCAACACATCGAAGAAGGATCGCTGGGAGACCGACTCACGCCGGAGCCATATCAACTGGGTCATTCTCGACAGCGACTGGGAGGCCGAGTTCTGCCGTGTCGCAGAAGCCCACCCGCAGGTGCGGGCGTATGTCAAGAACCACAACCTCGGCCTCGAAGTGCCCTATCGCTACGGATCGGCGATGCGGACCTATATACCGGACTTCATCGTCCTGGTCGATGACGGACATGGCGATGAGGATCTGCTGCAACTGATCGTGGAGATCAAGGGCTACCGGCGCGAGGATGCGAAAGAAAAGAAGGCCACGATGGATATCTACTGGGTGCCGGGAGTGAACAACCTTAGGTCCTATGGCCGATGGGCTTTTGCTGAGTTCTGCGATGTCTACCAGATCGGCAGCGACTTCGAAGCTCGCGTCGAGGCTGAATTCAGCAGGATGATCGAATCTGCAGTTGAAACGACTGCATAGGGGTATAGCGCATGGCGAAGAAGAAGGCGAAAAAGAAAACCGTGGAGACGATCACGCACGAGGATGCCTCCCGGAAGAATATCCCTACGGCCGAACTCGAATCGGTTGTGTCAGAGGAAGATCAGCGTCCCATCAGTGTGGCATATCAGCGTGGCGGGGAAGACCTCAACGACGATAAAGCGAGCCGGAACCGAGACCTGGATCCTCAGCTCATCTGGCGCGGGAAGGACGAGCAGGACTGGTCTGACCTCGTCGTTCATGCACCCCCGCTGTACATCCAAGAGAAGGTGCACCCGAAGGTTCTCGTCGATGATCTGATGAAACGAACGCATCAGCAGGAGCACGAAGAGGCTGAGGGTGCGGCGCCGAGTTTGTTTCCGGATCTATTCGCGGATTTCAATGGCTTGCCGAGTGAGGGTGCGACTACTGAGTTCTACCAGCACGATGCCAACTGGACGAATCGCATGATCCTGGGCGATTCACTCCAGGTAATGGCCTCTCTGGCCGAGCGCGAGGGCCTGCGCGGACAGGTGCAATGCATCTATCTCGATCCGCCGTACGGTATCAAGTTCAACTCGAATTTTCAGTGGTCCACTACAAGTCGCGAAGTAAAGGACGGCAACGTGGGACACATCACCCGCGAGCCTGAGCAGGTCAAAGCCTTCCGCGACACATGGCGGGACGGCATCCACTCCTACCTGACGTACCTTCGTGACCGTCTGACCGTCGCACGTGACCTGCTGATAGAATCCGGATCAATCTTCGTCCAGATCGGCGATGAGAATGTGCACCGCGTCCGGGCGTTGATGGATGAGGTCTTTGGAGAGACAAACTTCGTGGTGTCGATCATCGCCCAGAAGACAACTGGGGCGGGAAGCCCCGGCGCGCTCACATCCCTCCCGGGTGTTGCTGACCATATCCTCTGGTACGCCAAGAACTCTGCCGCGATGAAGTACCGACAACTTTGGCGAGAGAAGGTCGCGGGCGCAGAAGGTGGAAGCCTCTACACACAGGTCGAAGAGCCGGATGGATCGAGGCGACCCCTCACAAGGGGCGAAAAGGCCGGTGGCCCGCTACCGAAGGGCGCCCGAATTTTCGGTATTGGTGATTTAACGTCCTCGTCGGGTGTAGATAAAACCCGATACCCTGTGTTCATCGTTGGTCGAGAGTATCGACCCAGATCAGGCGTATGGAAGACTGGAGAAACCGGGATGAGGAGATTGCTTGCTGCGAATCGCGTGCACTCTGGCTCCGGGAAGAACCTAGGATATGTGCGTTATCTAAATGATTTTCCGGCGTTTCCGTTCAACAACGTGTGGACTGACGCTGTTGGGCAAAACCAATTCGGCGGAGACAAGGTCTACGTAGTACAGACAGCCAACAAGCTTGTCGAGCGGTGCGTTCTAATGGCCACAGATCCCGGAGACCTAGTTCTCGACCCCACATGCGGATCGGGCACGACCGCCTATGTGGCCGAGAAATGGGGGCGACGTTGGATCACGATTGATACCTCCCGCGTGTCATTGGCACTGGCACGGGCGCGGGTGATGGGCGCGCGGTATCCGTTCTATCTGCTAGCCGACTCGCCTGGTGGGCAAACCAAGGAAGCAGAGATCACGCGAACTGAGCCGTCGGAAGCCCTCACTCACGGAAACATCCGACATGGGTTTGTCTACGATCGCGTGCCGCACATCATGCTGAAAGGCATCGCCAACAACAGCGAAGTTGACGTGATCTGGGAGCAAATGCAGCCTGCGGTTGAGAAGTCACTGGCCGATCTGAACTCCGCGTTGCGGATGAACCCACCAGAGCTCTTCAAGATCACCTCCGGCGCACGAACGGGCAAAGCTGTCGACTTCTCCACCTCGAAAAGCAAGACCGTCAAACTGCCTTGCGGTGAGGGCGTCCCGGCCGGGGCGCTACTGGAATGGGAAGTGCCGCGGGAAGCGCCCGACGGCTGGCCCGAAGATGCAAAGCAAAAATTGGTGGCCTTTTGGAATGCCCGGATCGAACGGCAAAAGGAGATCGACGCCTCCATCGCCGCCAAGGCCGACTCCGAGTACCTCTACGACAAGCCGCACGAGGATAAATCCAAGGTCCGCGTGGCCGGGCCGTTCACCGTCGAATCGTTGAGCCCGCACCGCGTGTTGGACGTGGATGAGAACGACGAGCTGATCGATCAGAATCAGGCTGGACCGCAGCCGGTGGTGGATGGTGACGGCTTCGTCGAGATGATCCTGGAGAACCTAAAGACAGCCGGAGTCCAGCAGGCCCACAAGGAAGACAAGATCTCCTTCAGCAGCGTCAAGGGGTGGCCCGGCGAGTACATCTGCGCCGAAGGCATGTACTCTGACGGCAAGGGAGACAGCGAAACCCGACGTGCAGGTATCTTCATTGGCCCCGAGTTTGGCACGGTGGGCCGCCAGGATCTCGTAATGGCCGCACGTGAAGCTGGAGATGCTGGCTTCGACGTCCTGATCGCCTGCGCCTTCAACTACGACGCCCACTCTTCCGAATTCGAAAAGCTCGGCAAGATCCCTGTACTGAAGGCCAGGATGAACGCTGATCTCCACATGGCGGACGACCTGAAGAACACCGGCAAGGGCAACCTCTTCGTGATCTTCGGCGAGCCGGACATCGACATCTTCCCAGCTGAAAGCGAGGAGGCCGAAGAGGGCCATGTCCAGGTGCGGATCAACGGCGTGGATGTTTTCCACCCCAACACTGGCGAAGTCCGTAGCGACGGTGCTGAGGGGATCGCCTGTTGGTTCATCGACACGGACTACAACGGCGAGAGCTTCTTCGTGCGCCACGCCTACTTCCTGGGCGCAAATGACCCCTACAAGAGCCTCAAGACGACCCTAAGGGCCGAGATCAACGGGGAAGCCTGGGCTACGCTGAACAGCGACACGTCACGGCCCTTCGATAAGCCCGGGGGTGGCCGAATCGCGGTCAAGGTGATTAACCACCTCGGAGACGATGTCATGAAGGTATTCAAAGTGGAATGATGCAATTCAGGATCGCCGACACGTTTACAACGAGCCTCGCCAGGCTGATGGGCGACGAGCAGAAGACCGCCAAGACCACGGCCTTCGATCTCCAAGTCAATCCAGCGCACCCGAGCATGAAGTTCCACAAGCTCGACAAGTCGAGGGACAAGAACTTCTGGTCGATCCGCGTCGGTCGGGACATCAGGCTCATCGTCCATCGGACAGATTCGAGCCTCATGCTGTGCTACGTCGGGCACCATGACGAAGCATACCGGTGGGCCGAGCGACGCAAGCTCCAGACTCATCCCAAGACAGGTGCCGCCCAGATCGTCGAAGTCCGGGAGACGGTGGAAGAGGTCATCGTCCCGGTATACGTCGAGCAGGTGAAGGAGGCCCCCGCCAAGGCCCTACCGTTCGCCGACCTGGATGACGATACGCTCCTCGCATATGGCGTCCCCCATGAGTGGTTGGACGACGTCAGAGCCGCGACCGAGGAGTCGGTACTGGAGCTGGCCGAAAGACTGCCCTCGGAGGCAGCAGAAGCTCTGCTCGAGATCGCGACTGGAGGCACACCGCCGATTCCTGTCCCGGTGGCTGCAGATACCGATCCTTTCGAGCATCCTGATGCTCAGCGACGTTTCCGCGTCATGACTGACATCGACGAGCTTCGCCAGGCCCTGGACTACCCCTGGGAGAAATGGACCGTTTTCCTGCATCCAACCCAGCGTAACCTGGTCGAAAAGGACTACAACGGGCCCGCCAGGGTCTCAGGCTCGGCTGGGACGGGGAAGACCGTCGTCGCCATCCATCGAGCCGCCTTCCTGGCCAAGAAGAACGAAGACGCCCGCATTCTGCTGACCACGTTCTCGAGCACCCTCGCCGAGGCCCTGAAGGTGAAGCTTCGAACCCTGGTCGGGAACACCCCCAGGGTCTTCGAGCGGATCGAGGTCTGCTCCCTAAAAGATGTTGGCTTACGGCTCCATTCTGCCTGCCTGGTGAAACCCCAGCTCGCCGATGAGGCTCTGCTGCGGACGTTGTTGGGAGAGGCTTCGAGGCAGGTCGAGGAGCATCGCTTCACGGACCAGTTCCTCTGGACCGAGTGGAACGAGGTGGTCGACGCCTGGCAGCTGGACAGCTGGGAAGCCTATCGGGATGTGGCTCGCCTCGGCCGGAAGACTAGGATTGGGGAAAAGCAAAGGAAGGTGCTGTGGAGCATCTTTGAGATCGTGCGTCAGGGGCTCGCAGGGCGAGGGGTGCTCACGCGGGCCATGATGTTCGCCGCCATCTCAGCCCATCTCCGTGGGGCTGGGAAACGTCCCTATGAGTTCGTCGTGGTCGACGAGGCTCAGGATGTGGGCGTCGCCGAGCTGCAGTTTCTGGCCGCTCTCGCTGGTGATGGCCAGGCGGGCCTGTTCTTCGCTGGCGATCTGGGTCAGCGGATCTTCCAGCCTCCGTTCTCCTGGAAGTCCCTGGGTGTCGATATCCGAGGGCGGTCCCACACCCTGAGAGTGAATTACAGGACATCGCACCAGATTCGACGGCAGGCTGACCGGTTGCTCCCAGCCGAACTCGCTGATGTCGATGGGAACAAGGAGAGCCGTCGGGGTACGGTGTCTGTTTTCAACGGGGCCGATCCGATCATTCAGGTCCTGGAGTCCGAGGGTGCTGAAACGGAAGCGGTCGCAAAGTGGCTCGCTGGTCTGCGTAACGAAGGCCTCCATCCCCGTGAAATCGGCGTTTTCGTGCGTTCTGCTGCACAGTTGTCGCGAGCCAGGACCGCAGTCGAGGCAGCGGGTCTCGAGGCCTTAGAATTAAAGGAAAGCTTCGATACGAGGCAGGGCCGCGTGTCGGTGTGCACGATGCACCTGGCGAAGGGGCTCGAATTCCGGGCCGTGGTGGTGATGGCCTGTGACGATGAGATCCTGCCGCTGCAAGAGCGGATCGAGGCCGTGGCGGATGATGCTGACCTTGAAGAGGTGTACAACACCGAGCGGCATCTCCTGTATGTGGCCTGTACACGGGCGAGAGACTATCTGCTGGTTTCGGGGGTGGAGCCGACGTCGGAGTTTCTTGATGACCTACGGCCCCGGTGATGTCTAGACACATACCCGGCCCTCTCATCTTGTTGCTGCATAAGCCGGATGGTGGGCTCGACCGGAGGCACATATAGTTCCAGCCGTAGTACTCGCCAATTATATAAGGGGAGGTATGCCAGTGCGTTCCGTGCGCCGAATCGCCAGACTTAAAGATCTTCCAGTATTCCCCGACATGAGAGCGAATTCAGATACGCCCGTGCTTCGTAAGTACAATCTTATATACGGGTATAATGGATGTGGCAAAACGACGATTTCGCGAGTTCTAGGTAGTTCCCATCCGGAAACCCCTGTTTTTCAACTTGGTCGAGGGTTGCCAGAGTCTCCTATTTCCAGACAATTACCATATTCGACCTTGATCATGCTGTAAATATTCCATTGACCCCGATTTCT
>Ga0180007_10005283_pt1 | contig 13183 bp, 10 predicted proteins | sample MM_PC_MetaG_FD_121122 | JGI IMG/M metagenome (GOLD analysis project Ga0180007, IMG submission 121122) | Groundwater microbial communities from the Aspo Hard Rock Laboratory (HRL) deep subsurface site, Sweden - MM_PC_MetaG | ecosystem: Environmental > Aquatic > Deep subsurface > Groundwater... | reverse complement strand
TTGCCGTCCACCCGCAGGGCCCCCTTCATCTCCTCCACCTTTGCCAGATAGGTGACCACAACCACCGGCCCCTGCTGGGTGGTGCGAAATCCGCTCAGCTCGAACTTGGTGAAGGTGACCTCATCCAAGCTGGCCATTTCCTGGGCCTTGTTGCGAGCCCCGGAGGGATACACCGACTGAAAGGCCGGGGAGATCATCCCCGCCTGTTGGGCCAACTGCTTGGTGGCCGAGGAGGCCCACAGCTCGCGCACCAGCTTTTCACCGTCCGCCTGAGGCTCGGCCCAGGCGGTGGCGCTGAGGAGCAGACACAGAATCGTGGCCAGGCAAAAGAGACGCCGCATGGTTTTCCCTACTTCACCGGCTTCAGGTTGGCGTGGGCCAGCCACTTCCATCCCTGCTCGGTCTTGATGAATACGCTCATGCGCGGGGCCGGCTTTTTGTCCAGCCGCTGGCCGTTGATGGTCTCGGACACGCTGACCGTGTAGGAGGCCACGATCACCGGCCCCTGCTCGGTCACCTTGAAGTCGCTCAGGGTGTAGGGACCCAGGTTCAGGCCAGCGGTCAGCTTCATCTGCTGGGCCTTGTCATAGGCCCCGATGCTGCGCACCGACTGAAAGGCCGGGCTGGTCATGGCCTCGACCTTGGCCAGGTCCTTGGCCGCGAACAGGGCCCACAGGTCGCGCACCAGCTTTTCTCCCTGGCTCTCGCCGGCCTGGGCCAGAGTGGCGGCCAGAAGCATCCCCAAGCTCACACCGATCACCAGCAACTTTTTCATGATCCCCGCCTCCCTATTTAATTTGCTTACATTCTATGCCGTACGGTGCGCCAAAAAAAGCCCCCGGACCGTGACGGTCCGGAGGCTGAGCATTGCAAAGTACCGGATTAGAGTTGCTCGGCGATGATCTCGGCCAGGTCCTTGACCTCGAGCTTGTCGTCCACGTTCTCGGTCTTGGCGCTGTCCACGAACATGTTGATGCAGTAGGGACAGCAGGTGGCCAGCACCTCGGCGCCCTTTTCAGCCGCCTCGCGGATCTTGTGGGTGCTGAAGCGTTGCTCGGGCTCGGCTTCCATCCACAGGCGTCCGCCGCCGCCGCCGCAACAGGTGGCCATGCCCTTGTTGCGCTTGAACTCCATGACCTCGGCGCCGGTGGCGGCCAGAAGCTCACGGGGCTCGTCGAACACCTGGCTGTGACGGCCCAGGTAGCAGGGGTCGTGGTAGATCACCTTCTTGTTGTAGCCGCCCAGGCTCAACTTGCCCTCGTCCAACAGCTGCTTGAGCAGTTGGGTGTAGTGCACCACCTCGAACTCGCCGCCGAACTCGGGGTATTCCTGAGTGAAGGTGGTGAAGCAGTGGGGGCTGGTGGTGAGAATCTTCTTCACGCCCTTGTCGTTGAACAGCTTGATGTTCTTCTCGGCCAGGCCGGTGAACTGCTCTTCGTCGCCCATCTTGCGCAGGGCCTCGCCGCAGCAGCTTTCCTCGTTGCCGATGATGCCGTAGCTCACGCCCGCCGCGTTCAGCACCTTTACCAGGGCCTTGGCGATCTGCTGGGAGCGGGGATCATAGGCCGAGGTGCAACAGACGCTCAGGAAATACTCCTGGCTGCCGTCGAAGCGCGGCACCTCCAGGCCCTCGGTCCACTTCTCGCGCTTGTCGCGCTCCTCGGACCAGGGGTTGCCCTTGGAGTGGATGGAGCCCATGATGGCTCCCAGGCTCTTGGGGGCGGCGCCGCTCTCGGCGATCATGGCCCGCATGGCCCGGATCACGTCGATGATGGCCACCTCGCGGGGACAGTTGATCACGCAAAGCTTGCAAGTGGTGCAGGCGTAAAGAATATCGTCGGACTCGAAGCCCTCCAGGCCCAGTTGGCCCATCTTGATGAGCTGGCGGGTGCGGAAGGGGCTGTCCACCGAGGGCCAGGGGCAGAGCCCAGAGCACAGGCCGCACTGCATGCACTGGTACAGGGTCTCGCCGCCCATCAGGGCGATGGCCTCACTAACTTCCAGGAACGGTGTGGCGGGCATACCGGTGTTCTCCTTATCATCCTAAAATCAGCCGAAGCGCCCAGCCCCGGGGCTGCGCGCTGTTCATGCGGGTGCTCATGATGAATATCACCATCATAATTTAGTGTCAAGAAAATGGGCCCGCAGGTTCCAGGGAGTGGATAAAAGGCTGGTTCAGGCCAATCCGGCCTTGAAGGCGGCCAGGGCTTGGGGGATCACCGAGCGCACCACTGCCTCGGGCTCCAGGCCCATGCGCCGCTCCACCTGCTGGTAGGAGGGATAGGCCTTGGTCAGGCGCAGAGGCTCGCGGCCCGCCTCGGCCTGAAAACGGCGGTAGTCCCTGGCCATTTCCAGGATACCGGCGCCCCTGACCGGGCCGGGGTCCAGCCAGCCCAGGCGCACCATCACCTCGAAGCGAATCTGATCGGCCAGGAACAGGAACACGTCCAGGGCCTCCAGCTTTTGGCGGGCCTCCAGGTCGGGGTAGCGCTCCCCCGGCCCCAGGCCCCGCACTCCCAGCACCACGTCGTAGATGGCCAGGGTGGCCTGCTGGCCCAGCTCGGCCAACTGATGCAGGGCGGCGTCGGGCAGGTCGGGCAGAGCAGCGGCGGCGTCGGGCCGGTGGCCCAGGCGGCGCTCCCAGCGGCCGAAAGCGGCCCTGGCCTGTTTGTCGCGCCTAACCTGTTCCAGGCTCACCACCTCGGCGGCCATGGCTCCCCTCCCCTTCTACTTCAGATAGGCCCGGCCCTCTTCGGCGGCGGGCAGGGTCACCAGGAAGGAGGCCCCCTCGTCGCCCCGGTTGTGCACCTCCACCTGGCCGAAGTGCCGGGTGACGATTTTGTGCACGATCGACAGGCCCAGGCCCGAGCCCGCGTCCTTGGTGGTGAAGAAGGGGTTGAAGATGTTGTGCACCACTTCCATGGGGATGCCGCCACCGGTGTCGCTCACCTCGCCGGCCACGAACTGCTTGCCCTCGCGCATCACGCTGAAGGTGCGCATGGTCAGCCGCCCGTGATTGGGCCCCATGGCCTGCACCGCGTTGAGCACCAGGTTGAGGAACACGTGCTTAATCTGGCGGTCGTCGCAGTACACCGGAGGCAGGCCCTTGCCCAACTCGCGCTGCACCTCCACGTTGTTCTCCACCAGCTCGCGCTCCAACAGTTCCAAGGACTGGTCGATGATCTGGTTGAGGTCGTGCTCCTCGAAGTGGCCGCGAGCATCGGAAGAGAAGTCCAGCATCTCGTTGAGGGTGCGCTCCAGGCGCGACACCTCCTCGATGATCACGTCCAGATAGGCGGTGATGGGCGAGTCGTCGCCCACCTTTTTGCGGATGCGCCGGGTGAAGCCGCCGATGGAAACCAGGGGGTTTCTGATCTCGTGGGCCACCCCGGCGGCGATCTCGCCCAGGGCGGCCAGTTTGTCCGCCTCCAACAGGCGGTTGCGCATCTGGGCCAGCTCCTTGTTGGCGCTCTCCAGGTTGTGGTAGAGCCGCGCCGTCTCCAGGGCCAACCCGGCCAGGTTGGCCAGCATGCCCAGCAGCTTGAGGTCGCGCTCCCCAAAGGATCGGCGGCTCAAGTAGTTGTTCACCAGGATGGCCCCCACCACCTTGCCCTTGGCGAACATGGGTACGGCCACCAAGGGCTCTTTCAGGCTCAGGACCTCCACCAGGTTGGGATCGATCCTGGGGTCGTTTTGGGGGTCTTCCACCACCACGCTGGTCCCGCTGTTCATATAGATGGAGCTTTTGCCGTTCTTGGTGTCAAAGGGAACCTCCAGGTTGGCCAGGCGCAGGTCGCTGAGCAGTGGCCGGTGGGGCCGCTGGTCCCTCAGCTCGTTCAAGCTCTGGGTCAGCTCCATGTGCATCTGGTCTTCGGGGTCCTTGCCCATGTTGGCGATGGGGCGCATCACCTGCTCGTCCTCGTCCAGCAAAAACAGCACCACCCGGTCGTGGTCCAGACCGGCGGGGTGGATCAGCGCGTCCATGACGATGAGCACCGTGGCCTCGAAATCCATGGTGGTCATGAGCACGGTGCTGATCTCGTAGAGGGTGGCCAGGGAGCCCACCATCTCCTCGTTGCGTTGCGCCAACACCTCGATGCGCTGGAAGACAAGGGCGTTTTCCAGAGCCGAGGAGATCATGGAGGCCATGGTGAGCAGAAGGTTGTGGTCCTCCACGTTGAAGCGGGGCACCGCGTCCTTGTCCAGCACCATCTTTTCGAACACGCACAGGTGCCCGTTGTAGTTGCCCTTGAAGCTCAGCGGCACGCACATGCCCTTGGCCTGGCCGCCGCCCTCCTGGTGAGCCCCGTCGTCCGGGTGGTAGAGCTGGCACTCGCCCAGGCAGGCCGCGATGTCCGAGCACTCCGGGGGCACCTGTCCGAACAGGGCCTGTAAGCGGGGCGGGTCGTTGGTGGGGGCGTTGATGCACACCTTACCGCCCTTGGCTCCCAACAGCTTGGCCACCATGCCCGCCACCGTGTCCAGAAGCTCGTCCAGCTCAATGGTGGACACCGCCGCCCGGCCCAACTCGCTGATCACGTTGAGCTCGGTGATGCGCCGCTTGGCCTCGAAGTAAAGACGGTGGTTGCGGATGGCGCCGGCCATCTCCCGGGAGACCATCTGCAACAGGAGCACCTCGTCGGTGTCCATGGTGCGCCCAGGCTCGAAGACCAAAAGCAGCACGGCGTAGAGCCGGTTGTCGTCCATCACCGGGAACAGGGCGGCCAGTTCGCCCTCCTGGCACAGGGCGTCCAGGGCCGGGTCGTCGCTGGGCAGGCTCACCTGCACCAACTGAGGCTCCCGGTCGCGGGCCGCGCGGCCCACCTGGCCTTGGCCAAAGGCCACTTCCAGGGGATTGCCGCCTCGCGGCTGGCGGGGCCAGACGTTGGCCTGGGTCAGTTGGCTCTTGGCGGTTTCCTGCAGAAACAGCACCGCCAGGCGCGAGCCCAGGTGCTTGTTGATGGTGCCCAAGATGCTGTCCAGCCGCTCATGCACCTCCACCGAGGCGTTGGCGATTTCCACTACATGAGCCAGGACGTCGAATCGTTGCTCATGATCCATGGCTTAGGCCCTCTGCCTCTGGCCCACCATTTCCTGGGCCTTTTGATATATCTGAACGTAGCGTGGCGCCGCCGCCTGCCAGGAGAAGTCCTGGGCCATGCCCCGTTGCATCAAGCCATGCCACTGCTCGGGCTGGGCGTAGGCCTCCTTGGCCCGGCTAAGGGCCTCCAGCATGGCCTCCACGGTGAAGGGCCCGAACTTGAAGCCGGTGCCCTCGCCTTCCAGCTGGTGGTCCACCACCGTGTCGGCCAAGCCGCCGGTGTCGCGCACCACCGGCACCGCGCCGTAGCGCAGGGCCTGCATCTGGTGGATGCCGCAGGGCTCGTAGCGGCTGGGCACCAGCAGCATGTCCACCCCGGCCATGATGCGGTGGGCCAGGTCTATGTCAAAGCCTATGGTCACGCCCAGTCGGCCGGGATAGCGCTGGGCCAGCTCGTTCAGGGCCACGTGGTAGTGGTCCTCGCCGTAGCCCATGACCACCAGGTTGAGCCCCATCTCGAAAAAGCGCTCCATGGCCGCGGTGATCAGGTCCAGGCCCTTGCGGTCTTCCAGGCGGCCCACCACCGCCACCAGGGGCCGCCCCCCGTCGTCGTTGAGGCCGTAAAGCTCCATAAGGGCCTGGCGGCAGCGGGCTTTGGGGGCCATGTCCCGGCAGCTGTAATTGGCCGCCAGGCGGTTATCATGCTCCGGGTCCCAAAGCTGGTAGTCGATGCCGTTGACCACGGCGGTCAGACGATCGCGCCGGGCCCTGAGCACCCCCTCCATGCCGTGACCCAACTCGGGGGTGAGAATCTCTTGGGAATAGGTGTGAGACACGGTGGAGATCATGTCCGCGAACACCAAACCGCCCTTCAGGAAATTTATCTGCCCGTAGAATTCCAGGGCCTCGGGAGTGAAGTACTCCCACCCCAGGCCGGTGAGCGGCATGTCGTAGTGCCAGAACTGGCCCTGGTTGCCCAGGTTGTGCACGGTCATCAGCGAGGCGCTGGCCTTTAGTAGGGGATCGGCGGCGTAGAGGGTGCGCAGATACACCGGCACCAGGCCGGTGGTCCAATCGTTGGCGTGGAACACGTCCACCCGCCAGCCCATGGCGCGGGCCAGCTCCAGGCAGGAGCGGGCGTAGAAGATGAAGCGCTCCGCGTTGTCCTCGTAGTCACCGTAGGCGTTTCCGTAGAGCCCCTCGCGGTCGAACAGGTGCTCGTGGCCGATGAGGTACACCTCCACCCCGGAGGGATCCCGGTGCCGGTATACTTCGGCCATGTGGCGCTTCCAGGAAACCGGAACCTCCAGCACCACATCCAGGCGCTCCAGGTTTTGCTCCAGTTCCGGGCGCAAACGGGGCTTGGGCGTAACCACTCCCACGGTGTGCCCCAAGGCGGCCAAGGCGCGGGGGAGATCATAGGCGACCTCAGCCAGGCCCCCTACGCGCTTGAAGGGCCAAACTTCTGGAGCCAGAAACAGAACGTGCATTACCAATCTCTCCGGTTGTAGCTAAAATATATCATGACCTAGGCCGCGACAAAACAACAGCAAACAAGGTGGCGGCGCGTTGACACCTTCCGGCCGGCGGCGCTAAGGTGGGGCCAACTTATGCGTACAAACAACATTTCCAAATTTTGGGCCTGGCTGATCGTGGCGGTGGCCGTGATCTGCCTGGCCTGGGCCCTGCTGGGCGGCTACCTAGACCTGCTGGCCTGGCAGCGCTCCCCCCAGGACCTCACCTGGCGGCAATGGCTGGGCTGGTCCCTGTTCCTGCGTGGGTTGGGCCTGGCCGCGGTCATGGGCACCCTGGTGGGCTGGATAATCCTGCGCCGACGCCTGGACCGCCAGATCGACGTCATGGTGGAGGCCTGCCACTCCATGGCCCTGGGCGAGCCCTCCCCCCTGCCTGACGCCCCTCAGGGTTTGCAGGACATGGGGCGCCTTTCCCTGGCCATCCAGGTGATGCACGAGGCTTTGCTGGACTACCTGAACCTCTACCGCCGCTTTTTCGACGCCGCGCCGGACATGTTCCTTTCCCTGGCCCCGGCCGGCCAGCGCATTCTGGACGCCAACACCGCCTTTTGCCGCAGCCTGGGCCTGCTCAAGGACGAGGTGCTGGGTCAGCCGGTGGAGCGCTTCGTAAAGCTGGACAAGGGCTGGGATCGGGCCCTCAGCGAGGGCGGCGAGTTGATAACCGGACAAATCAAGGGACCCGGCGGTATCATCAGGGTGGAGGCCAGCATTTCCCTGGAAGGCGGTCCAGGGGGCCAGCCGTGGGTCCTGGGCGCCATTTTGCGCGACGTGACCCTGCGCGACGCCCTGTACAGCGAGTTGCTGCAAAAATCCACGGCCCTGGAAAAGGCCCTGGAGGAGATAAAAAGCGTGGAAGAGCTGAAAGACGAATTCCTCACCACCCTGAGCCACGAGCTCAAGACCCCCCTGGTCTCCCTGAAAGGCTTTTTGCAGCTGTTGCGCCAGGGCAAGGCCTCGGGCGAGCAGGGCCAAAATTATCTGGAGATCTGCTGGCGCAACCTGAGCAAGCTGGAGACCCAGATCAACAACCTGCTGGACCTGGCCCGCCTGAGCCACTCCAAGGAGCAATACTCCCTGGAGCCGGTGGATCTGGCCTCCCTGGTGCGCACCTCGGCCGAAAACCTCCAGGCCGCCGCCGCCGAGCGCAAGGTGACGCTGGACGTGAGCCGCCTGCCGGGCGGGGCGGTGCGGGTAATGGGCAACCACGGCAAACTGGTTCAGTTGGTGGACAACCTGCTGGTCAACGCGGTGAAGTACAACAAGGAGAACGGCGACGTCCGCCTGGACCTGCGCGGCGACGCCAAAAACGTGGTGCTCAAGGTGGCCGACTCGGGGATGGGCATCGACCGGGAGCACATGGCGGTTATCTTCAACCGTTTCTACCGGGCCGATCTGAGCGGCACCGGCCGTTTAGAGGGTTTGGGCATCGGTTTGAGCTTGGTTCAAGAGATAGTAAAGCTGCACAATGGAGACATAAGGGTGGAAAGTGAGCCGGGGGTGGGAACCACCTTTACCGTCACCTTGGAGGCATCCCCTTGAATCGCCCCTTGATACTTCTGGTGGAAGACGACGAAGACATCGCCGCATTGTATGGGGATGTCCTGGGCGGCGAAGGCATGGAAGTGGTGCTGTGCCGCAGCCGGGGACAGGCCCGCAACTGGTGGCAGAGAACCAAGCGCCAGCCGGACCTGGTCATCCTGGACGTGCGCCTGCCCGACGGCAACGGCCTGGACCTGTGTTGCGAAATGGGCGAGATGGGTTCGGGGCATCCCCACCCACCGGTTTTGGTGCTTAGCGCCCACGGTGACCCGCGCATGCCGGTTTTGTGCAAACAGGCCGGCGCATCCGAATTCATGGACAAAATGGAAGGCCTGGACAAGCTTCTGGGCAACGTACACAAATTACTACCATAATTTACCGATGCCACCTATCGGCCAAATTTCGGGCATCTTTTACCTAAATATCATCAAAGCAGGCTATCGGTACCTACTGCCCGATTTTTATCGGGCAGTATAGCCCTCTTTTAATTGGCCGGACCGGATTCCACAAAGTCCATTCACCCTGTTCAACCGACAAGTTACGCATTGTAAAACCCCGGCTGCAAGTATCCCTAACTAACGGAACCGGTTGAAATAAGTAAGTATGTCATTTTTGACATATAGAATAAAAAAAAGGAGCGCGCCTTTGTTTATCACCCTCCCTGCCTGCCCCTCTAGGGAAAGTGATGCACTCAGGCGCGCATCCTAGCTTTAAGTAATTGCAAAACGCAGGCCAAATGCGGCGAAAAGGCTCCCCCCAATAATTTTCACCTGCGGCGGATAAGGCTCCAGCCCACCAGCATGAGCACCACTCCGGCGATGCCCACCAAAACAACAAAAGAAACACTGGCCATCATATTGCCCTGGCTCCAGGCTTGGTCCACCACGAAGCCAAAAATGGGCACGGTGAGGCCCAGGAACAAAAAACCGATAAGGGACAGCACCAGTCCAGCTTTTTTCCGCATTTTCCCCCGCCGGGCTTGTCGAGCCAGGCTCAACTATCTCAGGCGATCGCCTACCCAGGCCTTGACCCGGTTAGTCGATGATCTTGACGTAGTTTTCCGAACGCAGCTGCTTCATCCAGTCCTTGAAGCGCTTTTCGGTCTTTTGTTGAGCCAGCTTGGCTCTGATTTGCTCCTTAACCTCTGCCAAGGCCAGTTCCTTGTTCCCGCTTCGGTCTATTAGCTTCATGATAACAAACCCTTGGGGGATTTGCAAAACTTCGCTCATCTGACCGGGCTTCAACTCGCCCAAGGCCTGGCGCATGCTGGGCAAAAGGTCGTCGGCCTTCACCGCCCCCAGACGGCCGCCTCGCTCCGCCCCCGGTCCCTGGGAGTATTGTTGGGCCAGCTTGGAGAAGTCGTCGCCGCCCTTAATCTTTTGCAGGATATTCTCGGCTTGTTGGCGCACCGCGTTCTCGGCGGTCAGACCGGCTTGAGGGTCCACCCTTAAAAAGATGGCCATCATGTTGACCTCGTCCATGTTTTGGAACTGGTCATAGTGCGCCTTGTAGTACTGCTCCACCTCGGCATCGCTGATAACCACGAGTTTTTTCACTTCTTGGTTGATCAGGCGCTGCTTGAGGATGTCCCGGCGCAGGTCCTCGCGGTATTCCTTGAGGGTCATGCCCTGGCGGCTCAGGCTGGCCACGAAGTCCTCGTCGCTGAGCTTGTTGGACTGCTTGATACGGTTGATGTAGTGGTCCAGCTCCTCGTCGCTGACCGACAACCCGGCCTTCTTGACCTCCTTGGCGAAGATCTTTTCGTCGACCATCCGCTCCAGGGCCATGCGCCGAATCTGGGCCGGCGGCACCCCGCCGCCCCGCTGCGTGGCCTCCATGCGGGCCAGGTCCATCTTCAGACGGCGGATGGCCCGGTCCAGGTCCAGGGAGGTGACCACCTCGTCGTCAACGATGGCCACCACCCGGTTGACCACCACTTCCTCGGCATGGACCCACCCCATGGGAAGCGCCAAAATAACCGCCAAGAGGAAGCAACACACGAAACGCTGCGGCATTATTTACTCCTTGCAGGGGCCAGCCGGCCTTTTTCCAAGAACTGCTGGTCATAGATTATATCGGATTTGGCCTTAAGCTCCTCCAGCAGGGATATGGCCAGGGCCTCCTGCTTTTGAGCCACCAAGTTCTTTTGTATCTCCGGGGCGGCCTGGGTCAGGCTGAGCACCACCGCCGGGCGCTTGGCCTTCACCCGCACCACGTGAAAACCATAGGGGCTGGGCAAAGGCCCGGCCAGTTGCCCCGGCTTCAGGGCGAAGACCTTTTTCTCCAGTCCAGGCGGCATGTGCCCCCGGCTCAGCCAGGTGGGCTGGCCGCCCGCGGCCAGGGGCGCGCCCATCTGGTCCGCGGCCTGGCTCATGTCCATACCTTTTTGCACCTGATCCACCAGCTTTTGGGCCAGGGGCTTGCTGGGCAACAGCGCGTGCTGAGCCAATATCTGCTCCGGCCGGTGAAACTCGCTGCGGTGATCCCGGTAATAGGCGGCGATCTCCTCGGGGGTCACCCGGATTTTGGGGCGCAGAATCAGGCGCAGGGCTTTTTCCATCAGCAGCTGACCGGCCAACTCATCCCGCCACTGCTCTTGGCTTATGCCGTGGATGGCCAGGTCGTGCTTAAAGGCCTCCGGCTCCAGTTGGCTGAGCAGGTGTCGCTCGCGTTTCTCCAGCTCTTCGGGCAGCAGGACCACCCCCTGGCGCTCGGCCTCGGCCAACACCAGGGCCCGGCCCACCAGGTCTTCCACCACCGCCCGCCTCAGTTCCGGCTCCAGCAGGGCGGGATCTCCCCCCAGCCCCATGAAGGCGGCCATAGAGTTGAATTCTGCCAGAGTCAGCGGCTTGCCGTCCACCCTGGCCACGGTGGGCACCCCCTGGGGCTCGCTGGATGAGCAGGCGGCCAAGACCAGAGCCAGCAGAATCCCCACGGCCCAAAGTATACCCCTTGGAGCCCGCCGGGCGGCCATCTGCTGGGATGTTATTAATCCCGCCATGTTACCGGCTCTAGTTACCACCGCGGCTGATGTATTGCAAGAACTGCTTGGCCTGTTCCAAAGGCGGGCGGTCCGTGGCCAGGGTCAGCTTGACCCGGCCGTCCGGGAACACCCGCACTTTGTTGGGCTGCTCCTGGGCCATGGCCAACAGCCGGTCCAGGTTTAGGCCCTCGGTTTGGGTGAAATAGGCCATTAGACCGTCGCTGGACAGGTCCAGGCGGTCGGAGTGCATGTGGCGCAAAAGCACCTTGAGCTCCACACCAGCCAAAAGGTTGCCCGCTGCCGCCGGGGGAGGCCCGAAGCGGTCGCTCATCTCCGAAGCCACCTGCTCCAGCTGCTCGGGCTTGCGCACCCCGCTGAGGCGGCGGTACAGGCTCAGGCGCACCTCCGGATCGGGCACATAGCTCTCGGGCAGGTGGGCGGGCAGGCCCAGCTTGAGCTCGGGCTCGGGGCCCTCGGGCGGGGCTTCGCCCTTGAGCCGGGCGATGGCCTCCTCCAGCATGCGCAAATACAGCTCGTAGCCCACCTCGGCGGCCACCCCGCTCTGGGCCTCGCCCAGCATGTTGCCCGCCCCGCGAATCTGCAAATCGTGCATGGCGATGGCAAAGCCGGCCCCCAGTTGGGTGAAGTCCATGAGAGCCTTGAGCCGCTTGGCCGCCTGGCGGCTGAGGCTCTGCTCGGAGCGCACGAACAAATAGGCGTAGGCGCGGCGGCCCGAGCGCCCCACCCTGCCCCGGAGCTGGTAGATCTGGCTCAGGCCGAATTTGTCGGCGTTGTTGATGATGATGGTGTTGGCGCTGGGGATGTCCAGACCGGACTCGATGATGGTGGTGCACACCAGCACGTCCAGCTCTCGGCGCACGAAGCTCATCATCACCCGCTCCAGCTCCTTTTCGGGAAGCTGGCCGTGGGCGATCCCCACCCGCGCCCCGGGCACCAGGCGCTGCACCATGGTGGCCATCTTGGCGATGTCCTGCACCCGGTTGTGCACCAGGAACACCTGGCCTTCCCGGGCCATCTCCCGCTCCACCGCCTGGGCCATGGCCTTGGGGGTGAAGGCGGCCACGTAGGTCTTGATGGCCTGGCGGTCGGCCGGAGGGGTGTTGATGACGCTGAGGTCCCTGAGGCCCGACAAGCTCATTTGCAAGGTGCGGGGGATGGGGGTGGCGGTGAGGGTGAGCACGTCCACCAGGCGGCGCATCTTCTTGAGCCGCTCCTTGTCCTTGACCCCGAAGCGCTGCTCCTCGTCCACCACCATCAGGCCCAGGTCGTTGAACTCCACGTCCTTCTGCAGCAGACGATGGGTGCCGATGACGATGTCCACGGTGCCCGCCTTTAGCCCGGCCAATACCTCCCGTTGCTGGGACGGGGTCTTGAAGCGGCTCAGCGAGGCCACCTCCAGGGGCTGGTCCAGCAGGCGCTCCACAAAGGTCTGATAGTGCTGCTCGGCCAGCACCGTGGTGGGAACCAGGAAGGCCACCTGGCGTCCCTGCATGGCCACCAGGTACGCGGCGCGCAGGGCCACCTCAGTCTTGCCGAAGCCCACGTCGCCGCACACCAGGCGGTCCATGGGCTTGGGGGCCGAAAGGTCGGCCAGCACGTCCTGGATGGCCCGGGCCTGGTCCGGGGTTTCTTCCCAAGGGAAACCGGCCTCGAACTCGCGAAAGCCGCTGTCAGGCTGGGTGAAGGATGTGCCCTTGGCCACCGAGCGGGCGGCGTAGAGCTCCACCAGGTCGTGGGCGATGGCCTCCACCGCCTTCTTGGCCCGGCCCTTGACCCTGAGCCAGGCCCGCCCGCCCAGGCGGTCCAGCTTGGGCTTGGCGTCCTCGGGACCGCGGTACTTGCTGATGAGCCCCATGCGGTCGGCGGGTAGATAGAGCTTGTCGCCGCCGGCGAAGGTCAGATGCAAAAAGTCGCTCTCCGCCGCGCCCACGGCCACGGTGGTTAGCCCCTCGTAGCGCCCCACCCCGTGGTCCATGTGCACCACCAGATCGCCGGGCTCCATGTCGTCCAGGGCGGCCATCATCTCGCTGAGGCGCGGCGGGGCTTTGTGGCGCACCACTCGGG
>Ga0180007_10005282_pt1 | contig 13188 bp, 9 predicted proteins | sample MM_PC_MetaG_FD_121122 | JGI IMG/M metagenome (GOLD analysis project Ga0180007, IMG submission 121122) | Groundwater microbial communities from the Aspo Hard Rock Laboratory (HRL) deep subsurface site, Sweden - MM_PC_MetaG | ecosystem: Environmental > Aquatic > Deep subsurface > Groundwater... | reverse complement strand
TGGACACCTGGATGGAGTACGCCCCGGTGGAGAGCCTGCTGTACTACATCTTCCAGAACCCGCGCAAGGCCAAGCGCCTCTTCTTCGGTATGATCCCGAAGGTCGTCGACGACTACATCGACGAGCTGCGCAAGTTCCCGAACGCGGCGCCCGAGGCGCAGCCGGATCTGGCCGTGTGGCATCTGTTCTCCGGGAAGCCGCCCGCCTACGACTGCGCGGTGTCGTTCTCGACGGTCAACAACCTGGTCTCCGCGCTGGGCGCCGACGACCGGGACCTGCTGCTGTCGTACCTGCGCCAGTACGACGCCAGGACCGACGCCCACATGGCCACCGTCGAGGACCTCATCGGCAAGAGCCTGGCGTTCTACCGCGACTTCATCCTGCCCTCGAAGGTGTACGTCAAGCCCGACGCGACCTGGCGTCCCCTGTTCGAGGACCTGCTGTCCGGGCTCCGCAAGGCCGAGGGCCAGCCCACGGACCAGTTGCACGCGCTGCCCTTTGACATCGCCAAGGCCCACGGCGTCGAGCCGCCGGCGTTCTTCACGGCCTTCTACCAGGCGCTGCTGGGCCAGGAGCGCGGCCCCCGCTTCGGCTCCTTTGTGCAGTTGGTGGGCGTCAGCACCATGATCTCCATGCTGGAGAAGGCCCTGGCCTGATCCCATTTTTTCCGTTGTCTCCCCTGTGAAATCTGGTAGAAACGTCTTCATGAACCGGTTTTTGTTGCTTTTTTCCGTGATTCTGCTCCCGCTGGCCTGCGATCCGGGCACCGAGTCCGGCTTCGCCCCCATCGCGCGCCTGACGCTCAATCCGCTGTACCTCCCCGCTGGCGAGAACGCCGAGATCGTGCTCGACGCGCGCAACTCCTGCGACGAGCTCGACCACCCCGAAGCCTGCGACAGCGATCCCGACGGCCCCGGCCCAGGCTCCGCCTGCCCCGGCGGCATCACGTTCTCCTGGGACATCCCCTTCGACTACTCCACCGTGGCCTCCACGCCCAACGGCGCCCAGCTGCGCATCGCCACCCGCATCTCCTCCCCCCAGCCGATCACGCTCACCGTCACCGACTGCGACGGCCTGAAGTCCTCGGTCACGCGCGTCGTCGGCGTCACCGTCAACTGATCCGTCCGCCCCGGCCGTGGTGGTCACGTTCGATCAAGGGAAACGGCTGCGGAGGCAGTATAAGCAATGTGTCAACAATTACGATGCCAACCAGCGTTTGGTGGAGCTAATTAACATCCAAAGGAACAACCCATGGCACCTTTTCCAGTTCTTCCCGTGTTCCTGTCAGCAGCTCTCTGGCTCACCATTCCCAGTCCAGCCTCAGGGAATCCCACCGAAGCCAAGTCCCCGAAACCGCAGAGCACGGATGACAGGGAGAGGCCCCGCCACTTCGACTGGAAGTCCATCGACGGCGTCTACAATGTGGGTCCCACCTTCAGTTATATTGGTGGCAAGAGCGGCGGTTGGGCCGCAGGGATGGACCTCTCATACCTCTTCATGCTGACGGAGAAACCAGACCCCCAAAAGGGGACCCAAGGAAGCGCCTTTCCCTTCTCCATTTCACTCCATCTGCAGGCCATGAATGAAAATGACAACACGCGGTATGGAGCACACCTTGAGGCGGTGTGGGCCCTTGTGATCCTCATTGGCGGCAGCGGCGGGTATATGTACGGCAGCCAAGAGCAGGGATTGAACTGGGCTTTTTTCACAGCCTTGCCCATCCCGGTTACCCGCTCCCTCAACATGGGGCCGCTACACTCCCTTGTCTTTCTCCCCTATTACCGCCTCAACTGGTTCTCAGGCCGCCGCATCCACGAGTTTGGCCTCCAGGTAAAACTCTCTACATGGAAATAGGGCCTGGGTCGGGTCATCATGGCCCCCCCGGATGTTGCGACGCCCAGCCCGCGCGGGAGGATTTCGCATCCGGGGCAGGAGCGGTCGCAGGTGGGGCCTCGCGCTCTTTTGCGATGCGCGCCTCCTCGGCGGCCACGCGCAACTCCTTCAGGCTGCCCCGATTTTCCGGTGGGAGTGAAACAATCCAGTGGCAGGACTCAGGTCAGAGAAAGTGAAGAAATGAGGCGTGGAGAGATCATTCTGGGAGACCACCGTCAAAGATTTTGACCGAGCTTGTCGCAGGCTTCGACGGTGTCGGCGTCCGTGTCGTCGGGGACTTCCTTCAGCGCGGGATGGAGCTGCCTGACCTTGGAGAGGGGAAGCTTCATGACCTCCCAGCCGTTGGCTCCCTCGATGAACCCGACCTTCGCGTTCTTCCCCTTGAACAGGGGAGACGCATCCTCCTCGGGGAGGTTCGTGAGGCGCGCCTCCGACTGACCCGACCCTGGGTCCCGGATCACCGCCACCATGAGATACGAGGTGATGGGGGTGTCATTTCCATTCACTTATCAGGCATTTTTGTTCTCCCGGGTTGACTTTTCAGCAATTCCCCTATAACAAGAAAAGAATTGTTTATGTTTTGAAATTTTCAAGGACGTGACCGTTATGAGTGAGCTGAAAGAAAAAACAAGTTCATTTTTTTCTTTTCTTTACGCAATTCTGATCCTGATGGTCGTATCCGGATGCAACGGAGGCAGCGGCAAGATCAAAGGGTATCTGGCGTCGGTACCCGATGATGCCTCCAATCAAAAATCCAGCCGGTCACACCTATTTTTGATGGATTTGAGCCAGGTATCGGTCAAACTAAAAGCAGTTGATCTGAATCAACCCTCGGACCTTTGGCCGGTGGTGCAGACAAAACAGGCCAATCCAGACGGATCGTTCTCCTTTGACGAGGTGGATCCGGGGCGCTACGCCATGGAACTGGAGCAACCCGAGTTCGGAGGTGCCTACGCCATCGACACCACCGAATTTTCCCTGGGAGACGGGCAGACGGTATCCCTGGTGCTGCCCATCATGACCAATGTCGCAACTCAGGGGCATCACTCACAGGGGAATTTCACGCTGGATCCGGCATCTGGAAAGATCTTCATGGCCTCCACTGAATCCGTCACGGTGCTGGACGTAGACACGGGCACGGCCGATCTGCTGCGCAGCGATATCTTGTTTAGCGGCCACGAACATGTGCCGGTTTTCCTGTCCCGGACCAATGAGTTGTTGATTGTGACGCTGGATCGGATTTTCAAGTTGGATTTAAGCCTGTTTACGGATCCTGCATCCAGCGAAGTCCATAATTACGATGACCTGGATTTCCGGATGCAGAATGCGGATTATGTTCAACACAAAATCATTCCTCTGGACCGAAAACCCCTGGATCCAGCCAATCCGTCGAATTACTCCTATGGCGGTAACATCTCGACCTTTTTGTCCGCAGATGGATCGGTGCTCTATCTTTCCTCGTACACCTCCGATCCATTTACACCCAACGCCCCTATAGGCGGGAATACCTACGTCATCGATACCGAAAACCTGGAAATCGTACGGATGATCCCGGCCGCGGTGATGGGTTACAATCCTGTTTCTGACCAATTGTATATGAGTAGTCCTGGCTTCATGGGTGGCATGATGATCGTGGATGCCCAGAACATCGTGGACGTCGCCATGGTTTCGGGCATCTCCGGGAACCCGCTGGGGGCAACGCCGGTTCCAGACAGTCCGAATTTCATGATTGTTTACGGCCAGGCGAACAGTCAGGACGTGTGGATTCCCTTCATCATGGAAGTGAATGAAACGGGAAGTATCCTGCGTGATGAAAGGGCCATGGACTATCTGGGAATTTCCTTTGATCCACCGGTGGGAGCACCGAGTTTCAATGAAAGCGGAGAATTCTTCCTGATCGGAACGTCCGCGTTCCGGATCGTGGCGCCAGGTGTGTATGAGGCGGTCAAAGTGAAAATCCCGCCCGGTCCCACATTCTTTGAGCGGGTGAGTTGCAATACTCTGCGGGCCGTGGATCCCGTAAACCTCTACGAAATCTGGTACGGATGTACGGATTCAACTCGACCGATTGCGCTCATATCCCTGGATCAGGCCAACATCCCCGTGGGATTGCGCGTGGGAGGTGGAAAACCACTTCTCGACTGGCGTCGTGGTCGCATGTTCTTCTTTACTTGGCTCAATGTCGGGATTGTGCATTACGCGGATTCCACCGCCGTATTGCGTGATTCTGTTATGGACCTGAGCAGTATTGGAGCCGAATTCTATGATCAGGGCGCATTTTGTACACAGTCCACTTCCTGCGAAGTCATGGAAATCTGCAAACAGGATACGGATACCGCGATCGTCGGACATTGCATGAAGAATCAGCGCGGGCCTTATATTAAATATTGCGCCGGGCTGGGTCAGTCCGCATGCGATGATGGATTCACCTGTGAACTGAGCAATCCCACGAATCCCAATTCTCTGGGAACCTGCAAAGGCACTCCTAGTTACGACTTCGCGAACGAGGGAATTCTCTGTCCTGCGCCGACCGATTGTCCCGAGGGTCTGGCCTGCCTGTCGGGGCGGTGTCATCCGGTTTCGTGCGTGTTTGATGAGGACTGCGCCATGGATCAGATCTGCGGCATGATCCCGTATCTGGGGCGCGTCTGTCTGACCCCGGGCCCCCTGCCTGATGAATCCCTTTGTTTTGCGTCATCGGAGTGCGCCAATGGCTCCTGTGTGTCGGAATTTACAGTATATAAAGAATGGGACGACAGTTTGGGAATGGAGCCGGGCGTACGCTCCGTTTGTCGAAAGACCTGCTGGCAGGACGCCGACTGTGATTCGGACAGCGTTTGTTTTGCCCCGAATGATTCGGCGTTGATCATGCCTCATTGCATCCCCAAATCCCTGGCGGCCTGTGATTGTTCGACCGTAACGCGCTGTACCGGCGGTATTTGCCATTGTGTGGATTCGGGACCTGCATTCTCTTGCCGCGTCGGGGTCAATTTTCCGAAGCAGTATTACGAATGCGACGAGATCAATCCCGAGGATTGTCCCATTTTGTGTCTTACTCCAAGCCAGGGGGTTCCGGAAGATTGGGTTTACTGGGTTGGCGATATCTGCGCACTTTCGTGCCAGCGCCGTCAGGATTGTCCCTGGGCGACGGATTGCTACCATGGATTCTGCCTGGCCGAACAGGGACTTTTTGCACCTGGAACCACCAGGCCCTGCAACGACGGCGCCGGTTGCGGGCCGACCCAATCCTGTAGCAATGTGGTGAGCACGTATAATGCTCCCGACGATTTCCAGTGCTTTGAAACGGACAGTTGCGCGACGCTGTCGGATTGTTCCTCGGCCACGGAATGCATCGGCTTCTGCACAGACGCCTGCTCGAAAAATTCGGATTGCGGAGTCGGGATGGAGTGCGTGGAACGGAAGAATTGGGGCGGGAACTATAGCCCGGGAGTATACAATTGCATGCCGGCGCTGTGCGGCTGTCAGGGGGATTCTGCTCCCGACGCCATCTGCCGCTGGCCGGAGGGTGAATGCAGGATACCGCAGGCCTGTGCGCCCAGCCCCTGCGAGGATACTCAACCAATCTGCAATCCGTTGAATTCTACCGGTCATGCCGGACCTGGTTGTATCTGCCCCTCCTGTGGCTGGGACACCTGGTGCACGACTCCCAGTCTGTGGGATCCCGGTTTCACTCCGTTTGTTCCGGTTCCACCCTGTCCGACCGGATATTCCTGTCAGTTAAGGGAGTTCAGTCCGTTGGGATTCTCCTGTCTCTGTGCGGATTCTAGCTGTATTCAATAATTGCCTGTTGTGACTGACAACCTGAATGGGTGGACGCATTTTCGGAGCGCACGGATGTGGCCAGGCCCGTCGTCATTTGGGCCAGCTGCTCGAAGGTTTCGGCTGCGAACTCGGTGTCCAGGAGAGGGAGCTCGTCCAGGTCCACAGGCCAGCGTGGCTTTCAAGGCGGGGCTGCCAGGCGAAGACAGCTCAGTCCTGCAGCTTCAACTGGTATTCGTTGAGGATGTCGCCGGCGAGGGCCTGGATCTGGACCCAGGCGGTCCAGTAGTCGTAGACGGCTTTGACCTGGGAGAGGCGGGCGACGTCGAGCTCGGCCAGGCGCAGCAGCACCGAGTGGTTGGTGCCGCGGCCCAGGGCGAACAGGTTGTTCTCCAACTGGAGGTGGGCCTCGGCGGACTCCACCGCGAGCCTGGCCAGCTCGACGCGTTTTTGGGCCGTCTGCATCATCTCGCGGGAGAGCATCACCGCCATGACCAGGCCGTTGGAGAGGTTCTCCTTCTGCAGGCGCAGGTTCTGCGCGTTCAGGTCGAGGATCTCGAGGGTCGCCCTGGCCTGGGTCTGCTCGACCGACCAGGAGAACGACAGGCCGCCGGTGATCGTGAACCCCGAGAACTTCACCAGGCTCTCCCAGGCGGCCGAGTACTCGTTGGAGGTGCCGGTGGGGCCGGCGGTGAGGGTGACGTTGAGCTTGGGCAGAAGACCCTCGCGGGCGATCTTCTCCTCCTGACGCAGCAGCTCGAGGTGCTTCTCGAGCATGGCCAGGTCCCTGGAGCGCTTCAGCACCGAGGCCACCAGCTCCGCGGGCAGCGACTTCGCGACGAACGGGAGGTCCTTGTCGGCCGGGCGCAGCAGCATCGGCTCCTCCTCCAGGGGCAGGTCCAGCTGGCTCTTGATCGCCAGGGACGCCTGCAGGATGCGGATGCGCGAGAGCATCAGATCCCCCTCGCGCTGGGCCACCGCATTCTGCACCGCCAGCAGGTCCGAGGGTTTGGCTCGACCGACCGTCAGCAGCGATTTGGTCAACCCGAGTTGGCTTTTTGCCACCTTCAGGCTGACCGCGAGCAGATCCTGCTCCTGCCAGTACAGCCACAGGTTCCAGTACGAGATCACGAGATCGCGCACCAGCGCCTGCGCCTTCGCCTCACGGGAGAGGCGGTCCGCGTCGAGCTGGATGCGGGCCTTCTGCGTGGCCGCCGTGGTGACGTCCCTTCCGAAGCCGGCCAGCAGCGGATGGCTGAACACGAACGTGAACGCGTTCGTAAACGCCTTGCTCTCCATTTCGGTGGGCGGACCGCCCATGGCCAGCGTCATGGTCTGGTCCATGCGGGAGGTCGAGAACTGAAGGGCCACCATGCCGCCCGTGGGCAGCAGCCGGGCGATCTGGGCGTCGAAGCTGTATTTCTTCACGCTGGTGACCGAGAAGACGTTCCCCGGGACGAATTCGCTCTCCTGGGACACCCCGTTGAGGTTGGCCGACAACTGCGTGTCGAACATCGCCGAGGTGGCCCGGATCGTGGCGCGGCTGGTGAGGATCTTCAGCCCCGCCTCCCTGAGGCCGCGGTTATGCGAGATCCCGCGGGCCAGGACTTCCGGCAGGGAGATGGACTTCACCGGATACGCGGCGTCCGGGATCTCCACGGGAGCCGGTGGCGTCTCCACGGGCTCCGGGTCTACCACGGGCACCGGAGCTGCCACGGGCACCGGAGTCTCTTTGTGAGCCGGAGGCGTCTCTTTAAGAGCCGCCGACGTCTCCTTCGGCTGCGTCAGGACCGTTGGGACCGGGGGCTGCGGTTGGTTGACCGGCACCGGGGGGCTGGCCGGCGTGGCTGGAACGAGCAAAAGGGAAAAAACGAGCGCAGGGATCATGCGCTCACCTCCGTTCCGGGAACCGATGGCAGGGAACCCCATCGGAATCCTCGGTGAATGAAACTATTATCAAGAATAATTGCAACCATATCCTCACGAGTGCCGCAGCACCGGGACGGTGAACGCCTTGATGCCGACGCCGGGCGTCTTCTGGCGGACATGGGCCACGAGCGTGTACAGGTGATCCTCCGTGGTCTGGTCGGCGAGGATGGCGATGACGCGGTTGGTGCCCGGCCAGGTGTGCGAGTTCATGCGGGGCTCGGAGTGGGATCCCTTCCCGAACACCTCGGACCACAGGGTGAAGTACCGGATCTCGAAGTCGGAGAGGAACTCCAGGACCTCCGATTCCAGCGTGGAATCATAGACCAGGTAGGTCAGGGTCGCGTTCGTATTCGTGTCGCTCATGATTTCTCCTCCATGGCGATGATCTCCAGCCGACGCTGGTCCATGCGCCTGCCCTTCCGGCGGTCGGCGCGCCGCTGCCGTCCCTGCTCGAAGAACGTGTACATCACGGGGACAAAGAACAGCGTGATGAAGGTCGAAACCGTCAGTCCGCCGATGATGACCGTGGCCATGGCCACCCACATCTCGGAGCCCTCGCCGGTGCTCATCGCCAGGGGGATCATGCCGCAGATGGTGGTCACCGTGGTCATGAGCACGGGCCGCAGGCGGGAGGTGCCGCCCCGGGTCACGGCATCGATGACGCCCAGTCCGCGCTCGCGAAGCAGGTTGGTGAAGTCCACCAGCACGATGCCGTTGTTGACGACGATGCCCACGAGCATGATCAGGCCCACGAACGAGAGCATCGACAGGGTCTGGCCCGAGATCACGAAGCCCCACAGGGCGCCGAGCATGGCGAACGGGATCGTGAACAGGATGATGAACGGGTCGCGCAGGGACTCGAACTGGGCAGCCATGACGAAGTAGACGAGGAGGACACCCAGGATCATGGCCAGGATCAGCAGGCCGAAGCTCTCCTGCTGGTCTTTGCGGGCGCCGCCCATCAGGATCTGGAACCCGTCGGGCACCTGGATGGTCTTGAGCAGCGCCTCCACGTCCTCGGAGATCGAACCCACGTCACGGCCCATGATGTCGGCCTCGACCTTCACGATGCGCTGCTGGTTCTTGCGCTCGATGGCGATGGGGCCCTGGTGCTGGTTCAGGGTGGCGATGTTGCCCAGCTCGATGAACCTGCCGGTGACCGTCGGGATGCGCAGGTCCATCAGGTCCTTGAGGCTTCGGCGGTCCTTCGGGTCCAGGCGCACGAAGATGTCGTACTCCTTGCCGTTTTCGCGGTACCGGGAGACGATCTGCCCGTTGAAGGCCGTGCGCACCGTGTTGCCGGCGGTGTACATGTTGACCCCCGTCAGGGAGGCCTTGTCGCGGTCGAGGATCACGCCCATCTCCGGGTTGCCGTCCTGGCGGCTGATCTGGATGTTGGTGACGCCCGGGATCGACTTCAGGCCGGCCTCCAGCGTGTTGGCCAGGGAGGCCGCCACCTGGTCGTTTTCCCCGTAGATCTCGATGGAGACGGGCTTGGCCTGTCCTCCCATCATCTGGGCGCCCTGGTCCTGCATCAGGATCTTGACGCTCGCCCCGGGGAACAGCGTCGTCAGGTGCTGCAGCGACTCGGCGATCTGCTGGGCCGTGCGTTTGCGGTCCTTCTTGTCGATCAGCGCCACCATGACCTGTCCGTAGTTGTCGCCCTGCTGGGCGCCGCTCATCAGTCCGCCGTTCTTGTTCTGGCCCCACAGGGTCATCATGGTCCGGACCTCGGGCACCTCCATCTGGATGCGTGCGGCCAGCTCCTTGACGTACTTCTCGGTCACCTGGGCCTTGGTGCCCGGCGGGAGCTCGACGAAGGCCTGGATCGAGCCGCTGTCCATCTGGGGCATGTACTCGGTGCCGACGTAGGGCACCAGCAGGATCGAGGAGAGCGAGACGGCCGCGATGATGGTGAAGGTGATCAACTTGTTGTGCAGCGCCAGGGTGAGCAGCCAGCGATAGCCGGCCTCCAGTGAAGTGAACGCCAGCTCGGACTTGTCGAAGAACCAGCCGAAGATCCAGCGGGGTTTCTTGTGGTTCAGCAGGAGCCCGGACAGCGTGGGCACCAGCGCCATGGCCACCAGCAGGGAGGTCAGCAGGGTGAAGGTGATCACGAAGGCCATCTGGGAGAACATGATGCCCACCACGCCCCCGACGAACAGCACGGGGAAGAAGATCGCGACCGTGGTGAGCGTGGAGGCCATGATCGCGCCGAGCACCTCCTGGGTCCCCGCCACGGCGGCCTCGCGCGGGCGCTCCCCCCGGCCCAGGTGCTGGAAGATGTTCTCCAGCACGACGATGCCGTTGTCGACGACCATGCCGATGGCGATGGACATCGAGGTCAGCGAGATCATGTTGATGGTGTAACCCTTGAGGTACATGAAAAGGAAGGACACGATCATGGACGTCGGGATGGTGATCGCCATGATCAGGCTGCCCTTGAAGTTGCGCAAAAAGAGCAGGATCACGATGATGACCAGGACACCGCCGGTGGTGACGGTCTGGGTCAGGTTGTCGATGGTCCTGGTGATGTTCTTGGTGAAGTCCATGACGAGGACGATCTCGACGTCCTTGGGCAGGGTCTTCTTGAGGGTGTCGAGGCGCTTGAGCACCGCGCGTCCCACCGTGACGGTGTTGGCCGAGGACTGCTTCTGCACCATCAGCATCAGGGATGGGCCGTTCTTGCCCACGGCGAAAAACGTCTGCTCCTCGGTGGTGTCGGTCACCGTCGCGATGTCCCGCAGGTGGACCACCGCGCCGGTGTTCGGGTTCATGCCGACCACCAGCCCCTCGAGCTCCTGCGGCCGGCCCAGTTCGCCCGGAACGCGGAGCAGGAAGGTCGTGTCGTTGACGGTGAGGTCGCCGCCCGGAGTGGACACGTTGGCCGTGGCGATCACGCCCTTGACCGCGTCGTAGGTCACCCCCGTCTCCTCGATGCGCTGGCGGTCCAGCTCCACGCGGACCTGGCGGACGAGGCCGCCGAACATCTGGACCTGGGCCACGCCGGGGAGGTTCTTCAGCGGGTTGACGATGTGGTCCTCGGCGAACTGGCGCAGGGTGGGGTACCGTTCGGGCGTGGACTGGATGGACATGAACATCACCGGGATCATGGACATGTCGAACTTGAACAGGAAGGGCTCCTCCACGTCATCGGGCAGGAAGCGCTTGGCCAGGCCGATCTTGTCGCGGATGTCGTTGGAGGCTTCGGCCAGGTTGGTGTCCCAGTCGAACTTCAGGGTGACCGTCGAGATGTTCTCCTGGGACTTGGAGGTGATCTCGTCGACGCCGCTGACCGTGGAGAGCTGCTCCTCGAGGACCTTGGTGACGTTCTTTTCGACGTCCTCGGGACTGGCGCCGGGGTAGACGGTGACCACCGTGATGACCGGGATCTCCATGTCGGGCATGAGATCGAGCTTCATGAACTTGAGGCTGACCAGACCCATGAGGGTGATGGCCAGGAAGAAGATCAGGGTGGCGGTGGGCCGGTGAACGAAAGTCCTGGACAGGCTCATTGAGACACCTTGCCCCAGGTCTGGTAGTACTTGAACGGATCCTCCTCCATCAGGCGAACCGACTGTCCGTCAAAGAGCGCGCGCTGGCCCAGGACGACCACCTGTTCCTTCTCGGTCAGGCCGGCGACGACCTCGGCGAGCTTGTCCTCCGTCACGCCGACCTTGATCAGCCGCAGGGACACCTTGCCGTCCTTGTGCACGAAGACGAAGTCGAAACCGTCCCGGTGGATGATGGCGTCCACGGGAACGGTGGCCACGGCGGTCCGCTTCTCGAGGAGGATGTCCACGCGCGCGAACATGCCGACCTTGAGGGGCCGCTCCATCTGGTGCGTGACGGTTCCTTCCTTGTAGGACAAGGCTTCATTCGGGATCAGGATCGTCACCTTGAGGGTCTTGGCCACCGCGTCGAGCATCTCGCCCACCTGGTCGATCTCGCCCGTGAAGACATGGTCGTAGGCGTCCACCCGGATCCTGCACTTCTGGCCCTTGCGCATGTACAACAGGTACTTCTCGGGCACGTAGACGTCGAGCTTCATGACGTCGAGCTTGGCGATGATCATCAGCGGTGAGGTCTTCATGGCCTGGGAGGAGGTCATGAGGTCGCCCATCTCGACGGCCTTCATGATGACGGTGCCGTCGATGGGCGCCGTGATCGTCGCGTCGGACCACGAGGCCGAGGCCAGGGACACGGCCGCGCTGGACTGGTTGACCTGCTGCTCGGCCATCTTCAGCCCCAGCTCCATCTTCTCGTAGTCGTTCTGGGTGACGGCCTTCTGGTCGTAGAGGGTCTTGATGTCCTGGAAGTTCTTCTTCGTGTTCTCATAGTTGAGCCTCGCCTGGGCCTGCATGGCCCGGGCCTGCTGGTAGCCCAGGGCGCTCTTGGCCGCGTCGAGGCGCGCCAGGGTGTCGCCGGCCTTGACCACGTCACCCTCCTGCACCTTCAGTCCCAGGACGATGCCCGGAACCATGGAGAACACGGTGGCCTGGGTCCTGGCCACCAGGGTGCCCGAGGCAGAAAACGAGCGGTCCAGGTCCATGCGCTCGACGGGCGTGACGCCCACGATGAGCCGGCGGTCCATGGCGCTCAGTTGCTTCTGCTTTTCCAACTGGGCCTTTTTTTCAGCGATGCCTTTCTGGATGCTCCGAACCACCATGAGAGAAAGCCCGCCGAGGACGACGAGGGCGAAGACGATGCTGAGGATGCGCTTCATCATAATGGATTCATTCCTTTTCCTGCGTGACAATATTCATGCTGCCGGAGGCACTTCGCTTGGATTTCTGTTCTTTCCAGTTATCAAAGGCTTCCAGGACAATTCGTTCAAAGAAAATTTGAAATTCAATCATTTCCTGAATATTCTCGCGGGCCTGTTCCGGCAGGAAGGTGAACTCCTCTTCTTTGGATTTCAGGAATTTATGGAATCCCCGGATGGCGTTCATTTTTTGCTCAAGCATGTCCACCAGGAAGTGCCGGCGAAGGCGGTAGTGGTGCCCCCGGATATTGGGCGATGCGCATTTTTCAATCGGACCAAACTGACTCAGCAGGCGCATCATCTGGCTGATGGCCCCCTTGGAACCGCCGGTCAGCCGGATCAGATCCTGGGTGCTCTTCTCCGGTGGATCGGCAAAAAGAAGGGCTGAAAACAATCTGCCCCCCAACTTGGGCAGGCCGAAAACCTCCATTTGAATGGCAAATTCCTCAATCATTCTCTCAATTCGGGGGTCATTGTTATCCATGTTCAAGGCAGATCTCCATGGGGTACATGATTTGCAATGTTTCGTAAATACAAAACCTTGCAAACTCCTTTTAGACAAGAAAAAAAATTAAGCAAGCTGAAAGATTCTGCTCTCATTAAAATTTTCCAGTAAAAGTGTTTCTTCCGGGAGCCTTGGGATTTCGAACCGGGGTGGCCACAGGAGGGACAGGGCTCGGCGAACGGTGATTATGGGATCATCGAACTTGATCGGCGAAGTCAGGGAGCCGCCTGCCTGCCCCGGACACTGACGGGGATGGATCCCTCTGTGCATGGAGGTTCCGACTCGAGCCCTGAAGTTTACTGGATCTCGCGGCGGA
>Ga0180007_10005281_pt1 | contig 13189 bp, 11 predicted proteins | sample MM_PC_MetaG_FD_121122 | JGI IMG/M metagenome (GOLD analysis project Ga0180007, IMG submission 121122) | Groundwater microbial communities from the Aspo Hard Rock Laboratory (HRL) deep subsurface site, Sweden - MM_PC_MetaG | ecosystem: Environmental > Aquatic > Deep subsurface > Groundwater... | reverse complement strand
CGCCGGTTTCGGTGGGATGGCCGCAGCCTACGACCTGGCCAAGGCCGGGCGCGAAGTCACGATCTACGAAGCAGCCGAGTCCGTCGGCGGGTTGGCCAGCGGCTTCAAGGATCCGCGCTGGGATTGGTCAGTGGAGAAGTTCTACCACCACTGGTTCGCCAGCGACAGGCACATGCTCGGGTTGATCCGCGAACTCGGTTGGGAGGACAAAGTTGTTTTTCCACGCCCTTTCACCGTCCTGCTCCACAATGACAAGTGGTACCCGTTCGATTCCATCCTGAAAGCACTGCTCTTTCCCGGCCTGGGGTGGGGCCTGAACAAGATCCGCTTTGGATTGGTCGGTCTGTACCTGCGGCTGACGAACAACTGGCTTCCTCTCGAGAAGGTCACTGCCGATGCTTGGATGCGCAAGTGGGCCGGGCGGACGGTCTACACAAAGATGTGGGAACCCCTGCTGGTCGGCAAGTTCGGGCCATATTACAAGGACGTCAACATGGCCTGGATGTGGGCCCGCCTGAAGGCGCGCACCACCCGCCTGGGCACTTACATGGGCGGCTTCCAGGCCTTTGCGGATCAGTTTGCCCATCGGCTTCAGGAGATGGGCGTGGAGATCAAGCTGCAGACCCCGGTAACGCAGATCGGGCGGGAGCAGGCTGGAGGTCCGTTGCGGGTCGATAGCCCGGTTGGCTCGGGGAGCTATGACCAGGTCCTGGTCACCCTCTCCCCCGAGGCGACAGCGCGGCTGGTCCCATCCCTGCCCGAAGCGTATTTACATGGCCTGCGCGGTTTGAAGTCCATGGGAGCGCTGGTGATGGTCCTGGCTCTCAAGCACCGGCTCTCCGAGCAGGGTTATTACTGGTTCAACCTGCCCAAGGAGGCCGGTTACCCCTGCCTGGCGCTGGTCGAGCATACCAACTATGTCTCACCCGAGCACTTCGCCGGCGACCACATTGTCTATATGGGCGATTACCTGGAGCCAGGGCACGAGTACTTCCGCTTGAGCCAGGAAGAAGTGCTGGAGAGATTCCTGCCGGCGTTAGCCAAGTTCAACCCGAAGTTCGAGCGTTCCTGGGTCAAGAAAACCTGGCTGTTCCGCACGGACTATGCCCAGCCAGTGCCGCTCCTGAACCATTCGCAGAACATCCCCGAGATCAAGACGCCGGTAGAGGGTGTATTCTTTGCGTCGATGAGCCAGGTCTATCCCTGGGACCGGGGGACGAATTTCGCCGTGGAGATCGGCAGGCGGGCAGCGGAATTGATGCTTGGATAGGGGATTCGTCCTGCTAGTTTCGACCCAGCCTTTTGTTCCAAGTGTCGAACCGATTAGCGCGGCCATGCCACAGGCGAGAGGCCGGGTACCTGGCATGATATTGAAATGCTCCAGGGTGCATCCTCCTGACCTCTGGAACAATTTTTATGATATGCTATCATCATACTAAGCTTTTTACTCGAGACCCGTGGAGTAACGTATGAATCTGAAAGCAAGGTATTCCAACATTGTTATTACATACTCGGTAGCAGGCATCCTCCTCGGCTTGATCTTCCCAGTCATCGGCTCCTTGGGCGTGGTCTATTTCACCGGGATTCCATGGACGCTTGAGGGGGTCCTGGAAGCGCAACGCTCACAGTTTCTCCTCTGGATTATCGATTGTATCCCCCTGGTCTTGGGTGGGATATTTTTTATCCTCGGCAGGCGGGAGGGCCGGATTGCCCGGATGCGGCATGAATTGGAACAAACCATCGCCGAGCGTACGGCTTCCCTGACAAACACCAACACCGACCTTCGGGCTGAGGTCACACAACGCCAGAAGATCGAGACGCTGATCGAGCGCAACAAGCGCGAATGGGAGGCCACATTCGACGCCTTCGCAGATCCGGTGGTGATCACAGATGGAGAAGGGTTGATCGTTCGTTGTAACCAGGCCCTGGTCAACCGGCTGGGTACGGATTTTAAAGCCGTGCTCGGCAAATCTCTGACTGAAATCCTAAGCGGAAATGATATTCCATCACCTAGCCCATCCGGGGTGATGCGCTTCTCCAGGCTCGCCGGAGACTATGATGTCCGGGTCTCGACAATCACACCAGAAAAGGGGGTGACCCGCGATGTATACATCCTGCACGATATCACCGGTCTCAAGCAGGAAGAAAAAGAGACCGAATGGCAGAAGCGGTTTTTTGAATCCCTGGTGGTCAACAATCCGGCGGCCATCGTTGTGCTCGATGGTGAACAGAGGATCCTTTCCACCAACCCTGCTTTCGAACGGCTATACGGTTATTCCGAGGAAGAGTGTATCGGGAAAGATATCGATAGCCTCATCACAACCGCGGAAACGAAGGCTGAGGCGGAATCCTACACCCAGGACGCATTCCAGAAGACCGTCCAGGCAACCGGCAAACGGAAGCGGAAAGATGGCTCCCTTGTGGATGTACAGATCTATGCCGTTCCGGTGTTCGTAGCCGAGCAAAGGGTTGGAGCGTTGGCTATCTACGTCGATATCTCCGACCTGGTGCGCGCTCGCACAGATGCGGAAGAAGCCAATCGATCCAAGAGCGAATTCCTTGCCAACATGAGCCATGAAATCCGCACGCCGATGAACGGTATCATCGGGATGATCAACCTGGCATTGGAAACATCGCTTAACGATGAGCAACGCGATTACATCAATGTTGCCAGCCAGAGCGCCGATGCGTTGCTCAGCCTGCTCAATGACATCCTCGACTTCTCAAAGATCGAAGCCCGCCGACTCGAACTCGAGATCATCGACTTTGACTTACGCAACACGGTCGAAGACGTCGCATCCACCATGGCAAAACGCGCCGAGGAGAAAGACCTGGAGATGGTCTGCATGATCCACCCGGACCTCTCCTCTCACTTACGCGGCGATCCCGGCCGTCTGCGCCAGATACTGGTCAACCTGGCGGGGAACGCGATCAAGTTCACCACCGAAGGTGAGATTGTCATCCGCGCCGACCCCGGCGAGGAAACCGACACCCACGCGACAATGCGGTTCTCTGTAAAAGATACCGGCATCGGCATCCCCAAAGACCGCCTGGATGCTGTCTTTGACCGCTTCACACAGGCGGATGGGTCGACCACGCGCCAATACGGGGGCACAGGCCTTGGCCTGGCGATCAGCAAGCAACTCGTCGATGTGATGGGCGGTCAAATGGGTGTCGTCAGCGAGATGGGCAAGGGAAGTATCTTCTGGTTCGAGGTAACATTTGAGAAGCAGGGCGTCCGTACCGCGCCATTGCCAACAGCCCAGCTGGCAGATATCCGCTCACTGCATGTCCTCGGTATTGACGATAACACGACCAACCGAATTGTGCTTTCAAAGATGCTTGCCAGTTTCGGATGCCGTTCAGCCATGGCCGCCAGCGGCTCGCAGGGACTTGAGATGTTGCGCATTGCCGACCGGTCGAAAGACCCATTCAACCTGGTCTTGTTGGATATGCAGATGCCCGGGATGGACGGCGAACAGACCGCCCGGGCAATTAAAAGCGACCCGGTTGGCCGATCACTCAATATCATCATCCTGACTTCGATGGGACAGCGGGGAGATGCCAACCGGTTGGCTGCTCTGGGATGTGAAGGCTACCTGCTCAAGCCGGTTAAACAGCGGCTCCTACTCGACACCATGTTGGCCGTCGTGGGACAACGCCAGCCTGGCAGCCTGGTGACACGCCACACGATCGCAGAGCGGAACCGGGCCAACTTGCGCGTCTTGCTTGTGGAAGACAATGCCATCAATCAGAAACTGGCCACCGTCTTGGTGGAAAAGGCGGGCTTCAGCGTCGACGTCGCAGACAATGGGCTGAAGGCACTCGAAAAGGTCTTGGCAGGGAGTTACGCTGTGGTTTTGATGGATGTCCAAATGCCAGAGATGGATGGTTTCGAAGCGACGCAAAGAATCCGTGCCTGGGAGGGCGATACCCGCCATATCCCGATCATCGCCATGACTGCGCATGCCATGGCTGGAGACCGGGAGCGCTGCCTGGAAGCCGGGATGGACGATTACATCTCCAAGCCTATCAAGCCTGAAGTGCTGCTCAGCGCGCTTGACCGTTGGGCTCAGTTGCCCGAAGCCCAGGATCGGCTCCCAGCCAAACCGGATGAGTATACCAAGCCACTCTCGCCATTTGCCATTGGGAAAAGCAGCTTGGTATCCGCGGATGCCACCAGCCCTTCAACCTCAGCGCCACAAGGCCAGCCCGGGATTCCCGTTCGAGAGCAGATCGAACCTTCTCCTGAAGCACCCCCGATGGACATCAAAGATGCCATGCCACGCTTCAACCATGACCCGGAGTTCTTCACAGAAATGTGCCATGACTTCATGAACCACCTTCCTGGCCGGTTCATCGAGATCAATGCCGCCATCAAATCCCAGGACACTGTTGCTCTGCATCGCCTTGGCCATAACCTAAAAGGGATAGCTGCCAGTTTCAGCGCCACGCCGATGACCAGGTTGGCCTTCGAACTGGAAATGTTGGGCAAAGCCGGGGCGCTGACAGCGCTCCCGGAAATCCTTGAAAGCATGCAAACCGAGGCAGAGCGCTTGAAGGCGTTCCTAGTCGAAAAAGGGTATTACTCATAAGAATCAGGAGCCACCATGACGAAAATTCTCATTGTGGATGATGACCCCATTTATCACAAGATGATCGCCCATGCCATCGAATCGCTCGGGTTCGAGCGAGCGACAGCGTCCAATGGCAGAGAAGGCCTGGAAAAAGCCCGCGAAATGAAACCAGATCTGGTAATTACTGACCTGATGATGCCGGAAATGGGTGGCTACGACCTCGCCCGGGCCCTGCGCCGAGAAGCACAATTTGCCCATATACCCATCCTGGTGTTGACCAGCAAGACTGACCTGGAAGACAAGCTCAAATCCTTCGAAGCCGGGGCCGACGACCACCTGAATAAACCCTTCCAATCAGAGGAACTCTCCGTCCGGGTGCAAGCGCTCCTGCGACGGGCTGAGCATGCACGCGAGACCGTACCGAGCCAACGCAAGGAACTGGCGAAAATCATCGCTGTGCATAGTCTACGAGGCGGCACAGGTTCCACCAGCCTGGCGATCAACCTCTCGGTTGGATTGGCAAGGGTGTGGAAGACAACTCCGCTGCTCCTTGATTTGTCCATGGTCGCGGGACAGGTTGCACTGATGCTCAATATGGCGCTGCGGCGTACCTGGTCCGATATCGCCCATACACTGGTAGATGAGATCGATTATTCGATCCTCGACTCGATTATCAGCAAACACGAGAGCGGGCTGGCGTTCATCGCCGCTCCTGCTCTTCCGACCGAGGCGGAACAACTAGCCCCCGAAAGTCTGGGGAAGGCGATAGACATTTTGCGCCACCATTATGATTACATCATCACCGATCTTTCCCATGATTTTGGCGGCCTCACGCTCCAAGCACTGGATGCAGCCGACGAGATCCTGCTCCTGGTTACCCCGGAGATGGCCTCTGTCCGCGCCGCCAATGTCGCCATCGATACGTATGCCAAGCTTGGTTACCCGCCGGAGAAGATTCGGTTGGTTCTCAACGCCACATTCCCGAAGCAGGGGCTCTCCCGCGATAAGATCGAGAATGCCCTGTCAATGCAAGTGACGGTGGTGATCCCCTATACCGCAGAACTGTTCATCGAAGCGATCAACTACGGCCAGCCCTTTGTCCTGGCCCACCCGAATGAACCGATCACCAGTTTGTTTGAGGATCTGGCCTTCTTCCTGAGTAAGGAAGAACAAAAGAACAACAAACCAGCAGACCCAAGCGAGATATGGCTCCGGGTTTACAAGCGTTATAGCGATAAAAGAAAGGTATAAATCCTGGGGGAAAATGCGCCTGTTTCTATCCTAGACCCAACCGCGCTCCTTGTATAATGCGAACCCAGCCTCCAGAGCTGACTCGATCTGACCGAGCAGTTCTGGGGTCATTTTTTTGATATGGAAGCAGGATTTCCCCTTCATCAATGCCAACAATTCCGGCGCAAAGACTTTTTTCATCCCCTCGGCATCCGCATAAACCGGCATGAAGTAGAAGCCGACATAGGACTTCTGAATAATGATCGCTGCAAAATAAACTTCCTTCTTCTTCCGGCTCTCGATGACCACGTTTTTAATTGACCAAAGATCCAAGCAAGAATCGTTGTCTTTCTTAGGGATAAGCGGCGGCTGGTATTTGCGTAGCAGTGGACGCAGTGCAGCGAAGATTTCTTTCAGATCAGCCAAGGTAATTTCCTTTCCGGTGAAATGGAAGATTATAAAGCCAGAATATTTAAATAAATTCCATCATATTTGTATTATTGAGTTCCGTCCACTCCTCACCGACAAGTCGGTTAAAATTGTTTCCGGTACCATTGACGATATCCCTGCATCATCGGAGGAAAATAATAAACCCGCAATTGCTCGCTCTCTTCACCGCGATGGCCTGGGGGATTGGCGGCTACTTCGAAAAGAAAGGCTTGCACCTGGGAGGACTGTCCCCGCAGATGGGCATCACCATCCGCACGGCAGCAGCCTTGCTCATCCTCGGCGCTGTATCCTTCCCGCAATGGAAGAATCTACCCCAAGCCGGACCAAAGGCGATCCTGATGATGGTCATCGGCGGCGGGATCGTCGCTGGTTCGATCGGGATGTTGTGCTTCTACGCCGCGATCAAAGGCGCGCCGCTCAACCGCGTCATGCCGATTGCCTTCACCTCCCCGCTCTTCGGCGCGCTGATGGGCATCATCTTCGGCGGTGAACCGTTGACCCTGAAGACTGCTCTCGGCACCCTGATGACGATCATCGGGATCGTTGTCTTGACCGTCTGACCTGGCTGCTGCGACCATCAAGCCGCATACCCACCCGGTAACATGACGGCATGGAGAGAAGGAGCTTCTCTGACATTGGGCCACATAATACCCGATATCCAAATCAGGGCGATATTTTCGGGATGCTTTTAGTGTAAAATTGCCTTGTAACAAAGTCACCGCCGGACTGCGGCGGTATCCTGAACAAAAAAGGAGTCTCCCATGTACCATACTATCATCATCGTCGGTAACCTGGGCCGCGACCCCGAAATGCGTTACACGCCTTCCGGCCAGGCAGTCACATCCTTCTCGGTAGCTACCAACCGCCAGTACACCAACAACAGTGGGGAAACGATCAAAGAGACCGTCTGGTTTCGCGTCTCCGCCTGGGGAAAGCAGGCCGAGACCTGCAACCAGTACCTGCGCAAAGGCTCCAAGGTGCTGGTCGAAGGCCGTCTGACCGCCGATGGCTCCACGGGAGGGCCGCGCATCTGGAACGATCAAGCTGGTCAGCCGCGCGCTTCCTTCGAGATCAACGCCCAGACGGTCCGCTTCCTGACCAGTCGCGGCGAGGTGGATAGCGGCACGTCCGGGGTGGATGACGCCCCGATGGTGGGGGATGAAGACAATATCCCCTTCTAGGCCAAAGGCACGGTACTCATGCCCAATCCCCCGAATCGCCCTGTCTCGGTCCAGATAGAAACGCCCGCAGACTTACAGCCCGTCTACGCCAACCTTGCCCGTATCGCCCATGCCCCGTTCGAATTCGTGCTCGACTTCGCCCGCTTGTTGCCCGGCGATGCCAAGGCTACCGTTGCTTCCCGCGTGATCATGTCGCCTGTCAGTGTCAAGCTGCTGGTCCAGGCCCTGACCGAGAACCTCGTCCGCTTTGAAAGCACCTTTGGCCCGATCAACGTCCCGGGCGGCTCTTCCCTGGCCGATTACCTTTTTCGCTCCCCTAAAGAGCCACCGGATAAGCCCGAGAAATGATCCCGCATGGATAAACTCGAGCAGATTGCTGAAAATATCCGCCAGACCTTCGAAGCGCAGACCACCGCTCGTGATAAGGCCCTGGCCCAGGCACGCGCCCTGACCCGGGCTTGTGCGCTGGCCATCCGTGCTGTCCACCGGGAAGAGACCGAAACGATGCAGTCGCACCTGGCCGAAGCCGGTATCCTTGCCAACGACCTCCATCGTGACCTCGGGGACCACATTGACCTGTATCACTCAGGCTACACCCAGGATGCGCTTAAAGAATATGCTGAAGCCAACATCACCTGCGCATTGATCCGACATGAACGATTGCCCACACCCGAAGAGTTGAAGATCCCACATGCGACCTATTTGAATGGATTGGCTGAAACGATTGGCGAGTTGCGCCGGCGCTGTCTGGATATCCTCCGCCACGGTTACTCCGATGAGGTCGAGGTACTCCTCCGGCATATGGACGACATCTACGCTATCCTGGTCACCATGGACTATCCCGACGCGATCACCCACGGCCTGCGTCGTCAGACGGACGTGGCCCGCAGCATCATCGAGCGGACCCGCGGCGACATCACCTTCAGCCTGCGGGGGGAACACTTGGAGCGCTCGATTGCAGAATTCAGCAAGCGATTGCCCGTCTCCAGCCCGTTGCCCGAAAGCCAGCGAATGACCCCGTTATCCCCGGAGGATGAATAACCCATGCCAACCGGCGGGAACCGGCACCGGTTGATCCTGTACACCTATCTCCTGGACCGCTGGTGGCAAGCGATCATGCTCATCGGGGTCTTTCTGCTCATCCTGGCAGGCGGGTTGGGTATCCTGCCCATTTACCTGCCACAGTATCCTTTCATGTGGGTCTCAGACTGGAAACTCTGGGTCCTTACCGGAGCCGGGGTGATGGCGCTCCTGCTCGCCTTTGTCATGATCGCGGTACGCAAGTCCGCTTATATCCAACCTTTTGACAACCACTTGCGCCTGGTGACACCGTTCTTGCGATTAAATATATCCTACAGCCGTATCCGGCAGACCTACAGCAGCGAGATGGAGCATATCTACCCGGCCAATAAGGTCCGGGGTTGGAAGCGGAACATCCTGCGCCCATTGGCCTCAAAGACCGCGATTGTCCTTGAGTTGAGTGCGTTCCCAATCCCACGGCTGGCGCTGTATTTCTTCCTCTCACCGTTCTTCTTCCCGGATAAATCAAGCCGCCTCGCCCTGCTGGTCTCCGACTGGATTGCATTCAGCACCGAGATGGAAAGCCTGCGCAGCAGTTGGCAGGATACGCTGCGGACACGCCCCGAGCACCCACGCACCTCGGTCTTCAACGGAAACTATCAAGACAGATCAACCCGATGAACATTTATTTTGCCTGCGCGATCACCGCTGGGCGGCAGTTCGAACCTGTCTACCAGGCGATCGTGCGGGTTCTGCTCGCAGACGGTCACCAGATCCCGACCGCCCACCTGGCCGATTCAGGGATCACGGCACTCGAGGCGACCGTCAGTCCGCGGGATGTCTACGAGCGGGATGTGGCTTGGATTCGGGAATGCGACGCCTTGGTCGCGGAAGTGAGTGTTCCATCCCATGGGGTGGGGTACGAGATCGGCTATGCCCTGAGCCTGGAGAAGCCTGTCCTGTGTGTCCATCAAGACGGGCATGCCATCTCGAAGATGATTTCCGGGAACCCACACTCCAAACTCCGCATTCAGGCTTACCGCCAGGTTGACGAAGCGATCGCCTGGTTACAGAGCCGCCTCTCCCTACCACCGTTAGACTTGTGAACATTGTCACAAGAAATGGGTGACATCCAACTCTTTCTCTCAGAGTCCCAATTGAGATATGATAACTGTGGAGACGGGGAAGGGACACCTCCAATATGCTCATCACTGTCTCCTCCTTTGGCGAACGCCTCCGCAGAACACGCTCCAGTTCTGCGGAGGCTGTTATTAACCCAAAAATCCGGGCAGTGTGGCCAGCCCAGATTTCAGGAGGATAAGGTAAGATTTCTTGCCTTTTGCGGTGCTATTTCCCGTCCTGCTGGTAAACCGGCAGGACGACAGTGAAGGTCGAACCCTGGCCGAGGATCGACTCGACCCAGATGCGCCCCTGGTGGTTATCTACAATGGATTTGACGATTGCCAGACCCAACCCCGAGCCGCCGACTCCCTTTGGAATATTGCTCGCCCGGTAGAACTTGTCAAAGATATGCGGCTGATCTGCCGGGGGAATCCCCGGCCCGCTATCGCTGATCCGCAAGATGATCTGTTCCTGCTGGATCTCCACCTGGATGCGGATCTCGCCCAGTTCTGGCGTGTACTTGATCGCATTGCCGATCAAATTGTCCAGCATCTGGCGCAACCGGATTGGGTTGCCAAGCACTGCAGGGACCTCTGGTGGAAAATCCATGTCCAGGCTCTGTTGTTTCTCCTCGATCTGCAGAGTCAGGTTCTCCATTGTGTAGCGGATCAGTTCGTCCAGGGGGATCCTATCCTTCTGATCATCGAGGCCCGCTTCAATCCGGCCAAGCTCCAAAAGGTCATTAACCAGGGCTGTAATACTCTGGACGCTTGCCTGCACCCGTGAAATGAACTGCCGCTGGGCATCATTCACCGGGCCGACCCGTTCGAGCAGTTCGACATATCCCAGGATGGCTGTCAAGGGGGAGCGCAGGTCATGCGAGACTGTGTTGACAAACTCGCTCTTCAAGCGATCAATTTGGCGGAGATAGGTGATATCTTGCATGGTGATCGCCACACCGATGCCGGGGATGGGCGTATATTGGGCTGCAAGAACACGGCCGTCGTCAAAATCGATCTCGTTGTGAGGCATCGGGCTCTCTCCCCCTCGCGAGAGCAGAGCGCGCAAATCCGGATGCGGGAAAACTTCCAGAAGTGGCTTTCCGGTAAGATCTTCATCCAGCCAGAAACCGAATGCCCGCCGGGCATTTTGATTAACCAGCAGGAGCTCGTGCTGGTCATCCAGGATGATGACTCCGTCGGCGATATTGTCGATGATGGTATCCATCTTCTGCAGTTCACTCAGGCGGCGCTCCAACGACGCTGTCGTCCGGCGGACCTCGCGACGGGTCCAATCTCCGATCCGGTTGGCGCGCGCCAGGCTGTTTTCAATGGTCTTGGTGATCTCTTCGATCCGCAGCGGGGGAAACAGGCACCCGCTGACCCCGATCCGGAATGCTTCTTTGAAAAAAGCTGTAGATTCCTTAGACACAAACATTAACACCGGCATGGTGGGGAAGCGCTCCAGAAGGTTGGCCGCGATCTCCAGGCCGGCGGATCCTGCCACCACCTCGCCTACGATGACCAACGCCGGGGTGGTGCCCTGCAAGGCTTGATCCAATGCCGGCCGGTCGCGGACAATGGCCACCTGATACTGGACTGCGCCAAGCGCCCGCTCAAATAACTGCAATGCTTGCGGGTCATCCAGGGCCAGTAACACCTGGTCAGATTTTGCCATGCTACCGTTATCCCTTCTTCGATTTTGTGTCCGCGGGGGCATCCGGATTGACGAGTTGCGACGCTCGCTGCAATGCCGCCTGCGCAGATTCCAGCGCATCGGTCTGTTCTTCGTTCAGTTTGCCCATTTTCTCCGTGTGGAGCAGCTCAAGCGGGTAGCCGGCAACCTCCAAGGCCTCATGGATGCTCTGGCTTAAGCTCTCAAGTTGTTCGATTTTCTGCGATTCCCCCTTCTGGGCCAGGTCGGCGCTTTCCCGGAGTGCTCGGAAGAGGTGCGCGTTGACCAGGGAAATGGAGGCATAGTCTGCCACGGCTTCGAGCAGAGTCTGCATATGATTGTCGAACGGCTGGATGGTCTTGCGGGCGACCGCCAGGGTGCCAATGACCTCCTGCTGCACCTTGACGGGGACGACGATCACAGCACCACCCAAGGATGCCACTTTGAACCGTTTCAACGGTTCATCATGGATGGATAGGGTTTCCCCGGAGAGCGCCACGAGCGAGCTGACGCCATCATCCAGCGGCATGCCCATCTTCTTGGCCCAGGCATCCGGCAGGTTGTGGTGCGCCGCCAGGTAGTATATCTTCTTCTGGTCATTGCGCAATAATAACCAGCCGTAATCAGCTTCGGCAACATGCACCGTCCCCTCGACGATCTTGTCGAAAAGGATGCGTTGGTCTGTAATGGAGATGACTGCTTTGCCGACCGCAAAGATGGTGGTCAGTTCACGGACGCGGCGACTAAGCTCCAGGTTGGTGATCTTAAGTTTCTGGTCAAGCCGCTGCCGGGTGCGCGCCTCCCGCACCTGTTTTAGGGCGCGTTCCACAGCCGCGACAACCTCGGCTTCACGCGTCGGCCAGATCAGGTAATCCGCGGCCCCCAACCGGAAAGCCTGGATGACATCCATCTCGCGCCCTTTTTCGGCGATGACGATCATCGGGATGGAGAGGCCCTGGGAGTTCAAGGCGAATAACAAGTCCTTGCCGCTCAGGCCGGGCAAGGTCAAGTTGACGATCACCAGATCAGGGGAGAATTGAGCAGCCAGCATGATGGCTTTGCTGGCGTCTTCGGCAATCTGCACCTGGTACCCCAACGGGGTCAGCGCCTGGCGCGCAACCAGGTCGCTGATATCAGGGTCGCTCTCAACAAGCAGGATTTTCTCGGCAATAGTATTCATACGGATCCAAGCCCCGGTTGATATAGCCTTCCAATTCCTTATTGTAACATTAACAGGAATCTCCACGAGTATAATACTCATTATAGTTCCGTGCAAAACCGAGGCCAGCAAATGGATAAAACCCCGTGGTGGCAAGAAGGCATCATCTACCAGATCTATCCGCGTTCCTTCGCCGACAGCAATGCCGATGGCCTGGGCGACCTTCCTGGCATCATCTCCCGCCTGGATTATCTTGCCGACCTGGGCATCGATGCCATCTGGCTCTCACCGGTCTATCCTTCCCCGGACGTTGATTTCGGCTACGACATCTCAGACTACACGGCCATCGACCCGCGTTTCGGCTCGCTGGCGGATTTCGACCGGCTGGTAGCTGAGTGCCACCGCCGGGGCATCCGGGTCATCCTGGATCTGGTACTCAACCATACATCCGACCAGCACCCCTGGTTCCAGGAATCACGCTCGAGCCGAGAGAATTCCAAACGCGATTGGTACATCTGGCGCGACCGCCCGAACAACTGGCAGGCCGCGTTTGGGGGCAAGGCCTGGACCGCCGACCCTGAGTCTGGTCAGTATTACCTGCATCTCTTCACGAGGAACCAACCCGACCTCAATTGGCGCAACCCGCAGGTCCGCCTGGCGATGCTGGAAGTCTTCCGCTTCTGGCTGGAGCGCGGGGTGGATGGCTTCCGGTTGGACGTCTTCAACACCTACTTCAAGCACCTCGACCTGGCGGACAACCCACCTAAATTCGGCCT
>Ga0180007_10005280_pt1 | contig 13190 bp, 20 predicted proteins | sample MM_PC_MetaG_FD_121122 | JGI IMG/M metagenome (GOLD analysis project Ga0180007, IMG submission 121122) | Groundwater microbial communities from the Aspo Hard Rock Laboratory (HRL) deep subsurface site, Sweden - MM_PC_MetaG | ecosystem: Environmental > Aquatic > Deep subsurface > Groundwater... | reverse complement strand
CAATAATTAGAACAATACCAAATAAGAAATAAAGATGTTTTTTTTCTATATTAAAAGTTAGTCTCATAGTCTACCTCTTTTAGATTAAAATAAATGGATTAATTCCTATTTAAAGGTTGTGGGTGGCTTTTTTGTCGATGGTTTTAGAAAAGTTTAATAAGTATTTATAGGCCTTATGGGAAGTATGGTTTTAACTGAATCTGGAAAGAAATTAAAGATCGGAGATAGGGCTCCTGATTTTAGTTTAAAAGGTGTGGATGGGAATAGTTATTCTTTGAAGGATTTTAGGGATAAAAAAGCTGTTTTGATTATTTTTATGTGCAATCATTGTCCATATGTTAAGATAAAAATAGATGCTATAAAAAAGCTGCAAGAAGACTTTAAAGAAAATATTCAAGTTATTGGGATTAATTCTAATGATCCTGAATATGATTCCGAGGATAGTTTTGAAAATATGAAAAAATATGCTAAAGAAGGAAGTTATAATTTTATTTATTTGTTTGATGAAGATCAGGATATTGCTAAAGCATATGGGGCTAGTTGTACTCCAGATCCTTTTTTGTTTAAGAATAGAGATGGTGGATTTGAATTATTTTATCATGGTAGAATAAATGATGGTATGGAGCCTGGAGATGAAGTTAAAGTGAATGATATGCATGGGGTGATTCATACATTAATCGAAGGAAGATCTTATGATAAAGAAGTATTCCCTTCTATAGGTTGTTCTATTAAGTGGAAGTAAAGTTAAATTAGACAAGGTCAGATCGTTGATTTAAGGTTCTATGGAACCTTTTAGATACGTTCTCTGATGGCTTCTCTTTAGTTTTCCCTCACTAGCTTTCTTTGAAACGTGTCAATCTTAATTAATAAATGGTCTGATTATTATTAAGTAAGTTTACAGAATGGGGGTAGGAAACCTTTATAAAATAATTTTCTTAGGTTTTTAACATGCTCCTGTAGTGTAGTCCGGTCAATCACAATGCCCTTTCGAGGCGTTAACCCGGGTTCGAATCCCGGCGGGAGCATTATACCTTTTTGGTATATTCTGAGGGATGTACAAGAATCATACAGACTAAATATAAGACAGTTTGTACTTGACATTCCAATATGAAACTTGATCCTCATAAGAACAAAGAAAAGTACCTTAGAAATTATGTTAGACTTAATTCTTTGAAAGATAGACTTATTTTTTTAGCTAAACAATTCGAAGATAGATTTAAGGTTGATCTTAATGAAATGTCAGAGGAGCAAGTTTGTAGGTTTTTGTCTGAGATGGGAAATGGTAAAATTAAGAAAAAAGATGGTCAATAGTGTTCTATGAGAAAAGAGAACCCACTAATAATGAGTCTCTTTCAATTATGCGTAATGAATTTTGAGCTTGGTATTAGAAATGTATTTAACTGCTTAAAATGGCAAAACGTAAGTTATATAAACACACACACGCACATATTACAAGATGGAAACCGTAACTATACCTAAACAAGAATTTGAAGAATTAAAGAAAAAGGCAGAGATAGATGAAGAACTCCTTCAAGAATTAGTCCAAGGATTAAAAGATATAAAAGCTGGCAGAGTTAGAAGAGTTAAGTAACAATTCTTTCTATTTCCTTTCTATATTTATCAAGAAAATGCCTTATTGTATTGATTATTTTTTGTTGGTCTTTTTTAGCACTCAGAGTTATGATATAAACTGCTTTTAGATCATCATAAATCAAATAATACATCCTATATTTTCCTAGTTTTTTCTCTCTGAACCATCTAACTCCTAATGGCTTACCAACGTATGGGTATTCAACTAGTTGGTTTTCAAAACTATCAATCTGCTTCTTAAATTCCTCTGAAAAATCCTCTAGTTTTTTGTCAAATATTGGAGTTCTATAAACTGCATAAGGCATAGAATAAAGAATAACTAAGAACTATATAAAATAACCGCAAGAGACTAGAAATCTATATAAACCTAAAAGGTATACAAACTTAATACAAGAAAAAAATAATATCCCTGTGATTATACTAAGATGGGTTCGAATCCCGCTGGGGGCAATTTTTTAAGAATATTCTGAGGTATAAAGAGCTAAAAACTGTTAAACATAAACTATTTAAATCCTGTACTCCTATTATTTCTACTACTAAAATGGAACAAGAAACAATTGTAATTTCCAAAAAGGAATATGAGGGAATGAAGGAAACAATAGAGATTTTGCAAGACAGTGAACTAATGGAACAAATAAGAGAAAGTGAGGAAAATCGTAAAAAGGGTGTAAAAATCAAAAAGTTAGCTATCTAATAGATTTTATGAGTTCCAACTGCTTCTATTTCTATTCTTTTGTTATTCTTTTCAATAATATAAATTATTCTTAAATTTGAACCTAGCCAACAAGACCATTTTCCAGCTAAAGGACCATGTAATGGGTGCGCTCCAACATTTTTTCTTGGGTCTTCTTTAAGTCTTTGTAATTTTTCTACAATATCTTTTCTCGTTTTAGTTAATTTATCAAGGATTCTTTCAACTTTCTTATTTGCTAGGTAGATCTCATACATTTAGAAAAAGTATATCTCTATTGATTTAAATAACTTGTTGGAATATCTAGTAGAAATCACAAATCTATTTAAACCTAAAAAATATACAAAAAAATAGTATCCCCGTGATCATACTAAGATGGGTTCAAATCCCGCTGGGGGCACTGTACCTCTTTTTGGGTTTTTTATTAGAAATTTATTTATATGAGTTCTTTTTATTTATAGTTATGAAAGTTAGTGATAGTGAAATTAATCCTAAAAAAAAGAAAAAAGAGAGGCAAAGAACTACTGCATCCCATACTCTTGTTATGGCGCTCGCGCTTGTGAGTATACTTGGTTTTGCTGGTATTATCAGCAGGACTTTGTTTGATTATGATCCAACTTATTATGGAGAGGCTTTATTGATGTTAATAATAGGCGCTGGGCTTGTTATTGAAGGGCAGGTTTTTAAATTAGGCAGGATAAAAAAAGAGGGGTTGACGCCTAAGAATTTTACTCATCTGATCACTTTAGTTGTTGGAGCAATTGCGGTTGTTGCTGGCATTCTTAGTCTTCCAGCTATAAGGGTTGAAAATCAAGGATTTCTTGCTGTTAAGGGAATATTGGGTGTTATTGCAATAGTTATAATTGTAATTCAAACCTGGATAATTGAATAGATGGATGAAAAACAGATTAAAAAATTATGGAGGAAAAAAATCCTTTTAGTGATTTCTATTATCGTTATTTGGTTTTTGGGTGTGATGTTGCTCAGAGGGATAATAGCTAAGATTTTTGAATAAAAAATGAGCGGTCCTGGTGTAGGTAAACGTAAAATAAAAGATGTGGTTTATATCCATGAGAAAGGTAAAAGTAGAGCGACTATTACTCATTTAGATATTGAAGGCTCAATTCAGAAGATAATTGGAATGTGTGGGAGCTTCAAGAACAATGTGATGAAAATGGAAACAATTGTCAAACAGTGAAGGTCCAAGTAATATGCAATGGCGAACCTTGTCCATAAGAAAGCTTTAAAAACAACCAAACAAAAAAATTCAATAGATGAAAAGAAGCTCAAGACGCTGGAAGAAGAAAAATCAGATGAGATGGAAGTGGCAGAGAAAGAGAATGAAGAAGGAAAGAAGAAAGAGGAAGAATAAATAAAGATAGAAATTTGCTATATATTCAGAAAAGATGGAAAAAAGGGGTAATGTTTGGATTTCTGCGGTTATTTACATAGCCCTAGGTATTATAGCTATAACTATACTGATAAGTGCCGGTATTCCTTTAGTAGGTAAAGTAAGAGATAGAAATACTTTTCAACAAACAAAAGAGTTAATGCATGAAATTGATGGGGCTATTCAAGAAGTGCTTTCTGAAGGGCCTGGCAGCAGAAGATACCTAAGTCCTGTAATAATAAATCAAGGCGAATTGTATATTCGTGGAGAGCCTTCTGGAGGGGATAATGCAATAATCTGGCTAATGGAAACAAAGGCGATGCTTTTAGAACCTAATGTTGTTATACATGAAGGGAATTTAAAATTGGGTTTAACTGAAGATCCAATACTTGTGGATAATTATATTGTGAATATTACTATGGATTACTTTTCTGTTAAGGAGATTGATATAGATATTGCTGATGAGGATAAAGAAGCTATGAAGGGAAAGAATAGTATTTCGGTTACAAATGCTGGTGTGTGGGGTTCTGAATCTTCAGTGACTGTGCTGAGAATAGATGTGATTTGATTTCTACTTTTTAGTTGATAGAAAAGTATATAAGGATATTAAGGATTTTTTTAGTATAATCATAAAAGAGTGGTGAATATGTTTTCTAGGAAAGAGAAACAGGCTAGTAAGAGTGAAACTAAAACTGTGTTTAAGATAGCTCCTGTACAGGGGATATTTGATCTTCCTGATGTTGTAGACAAAACCATACTTGATGTCAGGTATCCTTTAATGGAGCCTTATGCTTATGCACATATATATTGGAGTGAGGAAAATCATGAATTGGTTTATGACCTTGAAGAGCCTGAGATGAATGAAGGAGAAAAGAAGACCCTGGATCTAATTGAAAAGAGTGTTGAAGAATTGATTAATATTAGTTTTATTGCTATTAAAAATACAGATGTAGTTATTGAGTATCTAGAGAAGAATATCAAGGTTATATTGAATGAATTTCGGGTTAAAGTCAGTCAAGAGAGTTTGAATAAGATGATGTATTATGTTTATAGAGATTTTGTTGGGTTAAATGAGGTTGAGCCTTTAATGAAAGATTACTATATTGAGGATATTGAGTGTAATGGCGTTGGATTTCCTGTATATCTTGTTCATAGAAAGTATAGGAATTTAAGGACAAATATTACTTTTAATGATGTTGGTAGATTAACTTCGTTTGTTGAGAAGCTTGCTCAGAAGTGTGGCAAGTACATAAGTTATGCTACGCCTTTGTTGGATGGAGCTTTGCCTGATGGGTCGCGCGTAAATGCTACCTACACGCAAGACATAACCTCTAGAGGTCCTTCATTTACTGTGAGGAAATTTACAAAAGAACCGTTTTCTCCAATAAAGATGATACAAGTTAGAACTGCAAGTCCAGAATTGCTGGCTTATTTATGGATCTTGATTGAATATGAATCAAATATATTAATTATTGGTGGTACTGGATCTGGCAAAACGAGCTTTTTGAATTCTCTTGCGTTTTTTATTCCTCCACAAGCAAGGGTTGTATCTATTGAAGATACTAGGGAATTAAGTTTGGTTCATGAAAATTGGCTTCCTAGTGTTGCTAGAGAAGGTATTGGTGTGAGTAACCTTGGTGGGAGCAAACATGGGGAAGTTAGTTTATTTCAATTGCTTAAAGAAAGTTTTAGGCAGAGACCTGATTATGTTATTGTAGGTGAAATTAGGGGGCAGGAGGCTTATGTATTATTCCAGGGCATGAGTTCTGGACACCCATCATTCGGTACAATGCATGCAGAAGATGTTCAAACAATGATTAGGAGGCTTGAGACTAAACCTATTGAATTGAGTCCTAGTCTGGTTGAAAGTCTGGATGCTGTTGTGATTATGAGTCAACTGAAAACAACTCAAAAAGCCATGAGAAAAGTTAAAAGCGTGGTTGAGATACTTAAAGTGCATCAGAAAGTGGGTACTGCTGAAATAAACACGCCTTTTGTTTGGGATCCAAGAACTGATAAGTTTTATTTTAGCAGAAATAGCAGAATTTTTAATAAGCTTATGACAATTCACGGTGTACCTAGACAAAAATTAGAAGTTGAATTTAGAAGGAGAACTGAATTATTAATGAAGATGTATTCTGCAGGCATAGCAAATTATAAAGAAGTGCAAGATATAATTACAGCTTACTACAAGACTCCAAAAAAGGTTTTGAAAAAATTCAATATAAAATAAAATGTTCTTAAAAAAGAAAAAAACTTACGATCCAAGAGCAGAAAAAATTACAGTTTCTGTTGGAGGTAAAGAAAAAAAAAGAGTTAAACTAAAAACCCTAAAAGAATCAGGATTCGAGAAAACAAGTTCTGAAGATCTAAGCAAATTAAATTTAACTAGGGCAGACGTTAAGAGGATTAAGAAAAAAGAGGGTAAAGTTAAAGGTGGAGCCAAGGATATTAAATTTACTGTTTATCAGTCAAATGCCTATGGAAAAATCGCAAACAATTTCTTTGAAAGTCTTACTTCATATTTGAATAAAAATTTTCCGCAGACGTTTAAATATTTGAGCAATTCTCTAAGAAGCGCTGATATGGCTATAATAACCAATACATATATGAGCATGGTTATTCTTTCAGGTTTTATTGGTTTTTTTGTTGTTTTGCTATTTGTTTTTATAATTAGTGTTATTTTGGGAGCTAATATTGCAGTTACTATTTTAAGATCTATTGGGCTTGCATTTCTTGGATTTATTGGAACCTTAGCTGGAGTATATCTTTACCCGAGTTTAATTATTGGTGGAAGGAAAAAGGCGATAAAAAATGATTTGCCATTCGTTATTGTTCATATGTCTGCTGTTGCTGGAAGTGGAGCGCAACCAATATCAATATTTAATTTAGTTTTGAATACTGGAGAATATAAAGGGTTGGAAAAAGAGATAAGGAAGATAGTTAATTATGTTAATTTGTTTGGTTATGATTTAAGTTCTGCATTAAGAAGTGTTGCTGCAACCACTCCTAGTCCGCAATTTAGGGAGTTATTAACTGGGATTGTTTCAACATTAGAAACTGGCGGGAGTTTGAAATCTTATTTAAAAAGCAAGTCAGAAGAAGCACTAACGGATTATAAGTTAGAAAGACAAAAGTATGTAGAGAGTATTTCTACGTATTCAGATATTTATACAAGTGTTTTGATTGCAGCGCCTTTGTTATTTTTGATTACTATAGCTATAATTAATATGCTTGGAGGAAAAATAGGTGGATTTGAAGCTAAGGATTTAGCTTTTTTTTCAACATTCATATTTTTGCCATTTTTGAATATGGCTTTTATAATATTTTTAAACATGATACAACCAGGAGATTAAATGGAATTAGAATTTAAACCAAAATATTTGATTGGAATATCTATTTCGTTAATTCTAATAATCGTAGATCTTTATTTGTATTTTCTTTTAGAGATTAAAAGATGGTTTTTTGCTGTTTTGGTTGTTGCAATATCAATTGGATGGATACAGTTTTGGATAGACTTTTATAATGAATCTAAAAGACAGAAAGAGATTGAGGTGAAATTTCTTGAGTATACTCGAAATCTTGTCACTAATGTAAAATCTGGAGTGAGTATACCAAAAGCAATAGTAAATGTTTCTAATGAAGACTATGGTGCGTTGATACCTTATGTAAAAAAACTTGCCAGGCAGATGGAGTGGGGGATACCTTTTCATAAAGCCTTTGTTACTTTTGCTAATGATACAAAAAATAAGGTAATTAAAAGGGCTATTGCTATAATTATTGAAGCTGATGAATCTGGGGGCGATATTGAGGACATATTAACTTCTGTTGCCGAGTCAATGATTAATATTAAAAAAATGAAAGATGAGAGAAGGAGCATTACTTTTACTCAAATAGTGCAGGGATATATTGTTTTTTTTGTGTTTATAGGAGTTATGATGGTATTACAGCTTTGGTTATTCCCACAAATTTCTGGTTTTGGATTTGGGGAAGAAGAAGTCGGTGCTACTACTAATATTTTAGGATTTGGAGGCGGTCTTGTGGGTGTAGGTGAGCGTGCTAATTTAGATTTTATCTTTTTTTCAATGATTATGATTCAAGGATTTTTTGCCGGGATTATGCTTGGCAAATTTTCTGAAGGTACTTTAAAACAGGGTTTGGTACATTCGATTATTTTAATTACTCTTGCTGCTTTAATTGTGACAACTGCAAAAGGAGGCATATAGGGAAATGTTTTTTGGAAAAAGGGGTGATATACATGCAGATTGGATTATTGGTATGGGTTTGTTTATTATCTCTGTTATTCTAATGATGGTTTTTCTTAAGCCTGGAATTGTTCCAATAAGAGAAGAGGGAGTTGCTTTAGACTTATTAATTGAAAGATTTAATGGAAATTTTACGCGGACTGTTAAGACGATTCCTTTTTTTATTCAAGAATGTACAGGGGTTCCTGACGATGGATTCACTGGTGGCGGTTCTGATGGGGCAACTGGAGATGTTGTTTTTGATTTTTTTATGGAAGGAAAAGATGATTTTTCTAATATGATAACTGGACTTCAAGGGATAGGCCCTGGTGATGTCACTCCTGGAACACTGGAATGTGGTGATGGTGAAGATAATGATGGTGATGAGGCTATAGACTATGCTGGCGGTCCGGATGGGGAACCCCGTGATTTTTCATGTGGAGGGCTTAATGATGATAATGAAAGATTTCCTATAGCGCAATGTCAAAATGGTGGTGATGATGATGGAGATTATCTTATAGACTTGGCTGATCCTGGATGTGCAAATAATCAAGATGATGATGAAACTAATCCCCAACTAGGTCTTACTACACGAGTTAGCATGGATTTGATGAACGGATGGGTATTTAGTAAATTTGTTTATTCTGATGATAGTAATGAGTGGGATTCTTGGTTTAATCTTGGTGCAGGCAATATTGTACTTGGAACTGGAATTGTGTTTTATTGTGAGGATGATAGTGATAATAATGGGGATAGCATGTTTTTCAATATTGATGCTGAGGATAACGCTAAGTTTTTGTTTACTTATAGCAACCCTGGGGAGGTTATGCCGGGAAGACCATTGATATCATACGAGTGTACTAGCGACAGTACTTGTGCCGAGTTTAGTGCGAGATTTGGAACTGAAGAGGATATTGTGGGGCTTAATATTGATAGATTATACGAGTTTAGTCCTGAGGTTGAGGATTGGGCAGACTTTGATGTTGTGAAAAGTGAATGGGGAATTCCAGAGAGTAATAATTTTTGGATACAGGGTTGGGTGGAGGGTGCTGAAAATTGCGGAGGTTTGGATGATCCTGATTGCGAATATATTGTTGATTATCAAACCGCTTATCCTTCGGAAGTTGATGATGTTAAGGTAGAAGAAGTCAAAACGTTTATATTAGACGAATATGGTAGATTAGAAGATGTTGTATTGTTTTTTAGATTATGGTAATGAATAAAAAGGGGTATATTCGGATACTTGAAGCGATTTTTGCTATCCTTCTTTTATTTGGAGTGATTATTTATTTAACCCAACAAACTACAGAAAAAGATTATAGTGCTCCATCTCTAGTAGAATCTTCACAAAGATTTGTTTTAGATACGATTTCTTTTGATACTGCTTTGAGATACTGCGTTATTGAAGGTATAAGTGGTAGTGGCGATAGTTATGTTGGACCGTGTGATGTCGATACTGGATTTACTCTTTCAGAATCAGAATTACCTGTTACAGCTCCAACTTCTAGAATTAAGAATTATATTGATGAGGATGGAGTAATTTCTTGCGGAGATGCTATTGGAAATTTTATAATGGGAAGTTTACCTTTAGGGCATTATTACACTTGTGAGATTTGTGAGTCTTCATTAAGCTGTTTAAATACTGATGAAGGCGCTGCTATACCTGATGATGGAAGGGATGTTTATACAAAAACAATTTTTCTTGCTATTTCAGATAAGGTTTCTGAAAAAGTGGTAAGGTTGTATTATTGGGGATGCGATAGTGGGGATGGAGCCGAATGTAATCTTTAGTTAGATATCTAGAATTATTCTAGCTTTCCATTGGTCTTTTATTTTTTTTACGTAGAATTCATGTAATGTTATTGCTTTTACATCAACTTTTAATTCGTGTTTTTTTGGGTTTATTTTTTCTCCTAAAACCTCGCTGTTTAAGACATAACTATCTTTATCTTTTTTAATTTGAATTTTGAATTTTGAAAATAACAAATATTCTGCGTCTTTTAAATAGATTAGTTCTCCAATAAAATCAAATAGTAATTTTTCATAGTCTTTATTTTTTAGTTTAATTTTTTTTGTTATCTTTGGAGAGACTTTTTTAAGATTGGCCATAGATTCGAATGTTGTTGTGGCGGCTCCTTTGCATAGTTCTGAAAAGGTGTTTGCATTTATTGTGAATAAGATATCTGCGGTGTGTTCGAGGTATTTTATTTTGAACATGGTATTTTATTTATTTTTAGAGTATTTAAATATTTGAGTTACGAAAAGTTTAATAGGCATGGTAGATGTATTATTATTTTTGATGGGATGGTTAGAAAAAAGGGTAATTATTTCTTTTGGAAGTATTAAAACAGGTCAGGATGTTCTATGGTTTAGAGAAGTAGGTCAAAAAGGTTCTATGGGCTATACCACCTCTAGAGGAATATTGGATGCCCTAAGAGACTATGGAGGGAGGGGTTTTGATAGAGCATATGAGCTAGAGCTAACACCACCAAAAGTTTCTAAACCTCCAGTATAAACCTAAATTATCCTTTAATGTTGCCAATTGGGGAAAATTTTGCTATACTCTTTGATATTCCTGCTTTATTTACTGTATTAATTACATCGCTTGTTTTTTTGTAGGCGCCTCCGGCTTCTTCAGCAAGGCCTGAGAATGAGGCAGTTCTAACATAGATGCCCTGTTTTTCCATATCTTTTTGTAGTTTGTCTCCTCTCCATGTTCTTTTTGCTTGGTTTCTTGACATTGTCCTGCCTGCTCCATGACACGTGCTCCCGAAGGTTTCTTCCTCTGCTTTTTTAGTTCCGACCAATAAATAGCTTTCACTCTGCATATTTCCACCAATAAGTACTGGTTGCCCATCATTACGATAAATTTTTGGTATTGCTGGATTTCCGGGACCGAAAGAACGTGTAGCTCCTTTTCTATGAGTTAAAACTTTTTTCTTTTTTCCGTCTATGTTGTATTCTTCTACCTTCGCAATATTATGAGCTACATCATATAACTGGTTAATTTCTAATTTTTCTGAAGATTTTTTGAAAATTTCTTGGAAGACCTCTCTTATTCTATGTAAAATAACTTGTCTATTTGCAAAAGACATATTTACAGCGCCTTTCATTGCTGCAAAATAATTTTGGCCTTCTTGGCTATTAAAAGGAGCGCATGCTAATTCCCTATCTAAAATTTTAATTTTATATTTAGATTCCATTACGTTTAAGAATGTAGAAAGATAATCTGAGGCTACCTGATGTCCAAAACCTCTTGAGCCGCAATGGAACATTATAACAATTTGATCTGGGAAAAGTCCCCATTTTTTTGCAATTTCCTTATCGATTATGTTTTCTGGCAAGACTCTTTGAATTTCTAAATAATGATTTCCTGAACCTAGCGTGCCTATTTGATTTAAACCTCTAGAAATGGCTTTATCTGAAATTTTGGAAATATCTGCGCCTTTAATGCATCCATCTTCTTCAGTTCTTTCTAGATCTTCCTTTTGACCATATCCTTGCTCTATACACCATTTTGCTCCTTGTTCCACTACCTCTTTAAATTGAGCAGTGTTTAATTTTACGAAACCTCTTGAACCTACACCTGCAGGAACTCTTTCAAATAGTCTATTTGTCAAATTTTTTATAAATGGTTGAACATCTTTGTAGGTTAGATTTGTGGTGCATAATCTTACTCCGCAATTAATATCGAAGCCAATGCCGCCTGGGCTGATCACACCTTCATCTAAGTCGAATGCTGCCACGCCTCCGATTGGGAAACCGTAACCCCAGTGTCCATCTGGCATGCACACTGCATATTTCTGTATGCCTGGCAATGTAGCTACATTTGTTACTTGGTCAAAAACTCCTGGATCCATTGCCTTTACTAAAACTTCGTTTGCGTAGATTCTTGCTGGAACTCTCATTCCTTTCTTGTAGGTTTTTGGGAGCTCCCAGATTAGTTTTTTTTCATCAATTGGTTTCAGTTCCTTTGGGATTTGTTTATTTTCCACGATTTGCTTCCTTGATTTTTATTATATTTTGATATTTTGAGCTCTATTTATATAATTTACTATGAATTTTTAAATTTTGTTTGTAGTATTTTATTCTTCTAATATTAAACCAATCTTGGCTATAAATTTTGTGGCATTATCAAATATTTCATCTAACTTTCTTTGAGTGTATGTTTTTATCGCGGCATATCTCGCCATATGACTTTCTTTTTTTGCGTCTTCAAAATATTTAACATACTCATCTTCAAATATTCTGTATGCTTGGTCTAATAGTTCTAAATCTTCTTTTTCCATTTCATCAGGAACTAACAAATGGCCTAAGGCTATTTGTACAGCATTATGATCCTTTACTTCATATCCTTTCGAAAGAATTGCTGCTTTAGCTGCATAAAGCGTAGAATAATAGGCAATTGTTATAGCCCAATAATTCCAATGAAGTTTCTTTGGTTGATCTTCGGTTGGTTTAATTTCTTTATGATGTTGTGCTATAATCAAACTGTTTTCTGCTTTTTGTAAAAATAACTTTATTTTGAAGGTTTGTGTAGATTTTCTAATTCCTCCTTTTTTAAGATATTCATTGAATAATTCTCCATATTTTTCTTTGTCAAATTCCATTTATTACATACTCCCAAAATTTTTCTGGATTATTCAATATTATATGGTTCTTTAGTGCTTGTTTTCCTATATTTTCTTCTTCATCCTTGAGCATTAATCTAAATTCTTTTTTTGTTATAAATATTGGATTTATTTTTACTTTGTATAATAATTCATATTTTGAAAATGAGATTGTTTTTTTACCATCTTTATTAATAATTAGTAGATCAATATCACTGCTCTTCGTATGTGTATTTTTAGCATAGCTACCAAATAATACAATAATATCCTTAGTTTTAATTTCATTGGCTATTTTTCTTATTATTGGTTGTTTTTCTAGATATTTCTTTTTTTCTTCTTCAGAGGCAATAGTTAAATATGATTTTATTGTAGGTCTTTTTAAATTAAGTTTTATAGTTTTAGATTTTCCTATAGTTTCCATAATAAGAACATCTGTTAATTGTTTTATTATTCTGTGAAAGGTAGCATAAGGAATATTTGTTAGTTTACTTAATTCATGCATTGTAAATGCTTTATCTTTATGTTTCCCCAAATAACTAATTATTTTTAGCTTATTATCCATATATGAGTAATATTATCCATAAATGATATATAAGCTTTTCTATTAAAATTATCAATGTTATAAATCTATGAAAAACAGAAAACCTTATATATAACGTAACCTT
>Ga0180007_10005279_pt1 | contig 13191 bp, 10 predicted proteins | sample MM_PC_MetaG_FD_121122 | JGI IMG/M metagenome (GOLD analysis project Ga0180007, IMG submission 121122) | Groundwater microbial communities from the Aspo Hard Rock Laboratory (HRL) deep subsurface site, Sweden - MM_PC_MetaG | ecosystem: Environmental > Aquatic > Deep subsurface > Groundwater... | reverse complement strand
GGACGACGAGTGATCTCAACAAAAAAAATTCTAACTTATATTTAATATTATTTTTCCCTGAGCCTGTCGAAGGGATACCGCCAGAATTAGCGCGGCAGGCCTTCGACAGGCTCAGGCGCTAAACCCGTAATATCAAAAACTAGTCAAAAATTTCTTATGCCGTTGTAGCTCAGCTGGTAGAGCATCTCCATGGTGGGTCGCATGATTCCCCGCCCATCCTGATGGTAACATCTTGATGAATCCCGAATAACGGTCAAAGGCCTTAGCCGGGCAGAGACCGTGGCACGCCTCAGGCGGGCCCGAACGACTGACAAGGGTCCCCGATAACCATCGGGGAAAGATACAGTCTAGCCCTCTTATATAGGCTAACAAAAAAGAGGTGTCAGCGAAGGAGAAGGTCACCGGTTCAATCCCGGTCAACGGCTCCATCAAAAATAGTCGGGGGTCTAAAAATCCGTAGTAAAACTTTACAGACTTGACGGACTTTGTGGACTTTCGACTTTTGTGGGTCGGTACCGAAGCGGTCAAACGGGGCAGACTGTAAATCTGCTGGCATCCGCCTTCGCAGGTTCGAATCCTGCCCGGCCCACCAAAACAAGAATCACCCGGCAGGGTGGTTTTTGTTTTTGGTAATTCTGGATATGTAGGACGCGAACCTGTGGATGGTGCGGAAAAACTGTATTTCTTGACAATAATCAATTTTTACGCAAGGATGGGGTGTTTTAACGTTAACACTCAAACCAACGGAGTTCTCGTGCCTAAAGAATTGTTCGTTTTCATTTTCGTGTTAGGGTTACTACTGATCATTGCGATCATTTTCGAAAAACGTAAACAAAGAAAGTAGGACTTCTGTCCTTCACCCACAATCTTGCGGCCCGAAAAATCACGCGGCCGTTTTTTTTATTATGGCTTTCTAACTTTTCGTCATTGCAAGTCGAATTGGCTCGCAAAGACTGACGACCTAGAACGTAGGAAGCAGAACCTCTCTCTCACACCACCCTCATCTCATCCAAACGCTCCTTCAAAAACTGCAATTTATTCCTGTCTTCGGACAACAATCGCAACTTATCGTATCTGCGTCGCGCTTCTTCCTTATTCCCGATCTTAATAGCGGCATCTATTGAAAGTTCCATGTATTTCGGGGATTTCGGCTCGAGCTCGGTGGCGCGCCTTACAAACGGCCAAGCCTTGGCCGGCTGATTGCTGTCAAGATAAAAGACCCCGAGTTCAGCATGGCGATTTGCCAAACGCGGCCTATATTCCACTGCCTTGCGATAATACTGTTCAGCCGCAATCAAATCCCTTTCCGCTTCCGCGATTTCCGCCAGACCGGCAAAACACACGTCGTCGGCTTTTTTAATTTTCAATAAAAACTCGAACGTTTCCTTGGCTTGCGTGTGCATTTTTTGTTTCAAATAAATGCCGGCCAAACCCTTATACGCTTCGACGTTGCGCTTATCCATGCTCAAAATTTCCAAATAACGGCGCTCCGCATCCGCCCATTTCAAATCGCGCGCCAAAGACCGCGCCTCATCCAATAACGCCCTTAGCCTTTCAGCGGCTGATGGAGCCATTGACGCGAATGGCGCTTTGGCCTGCTTATAAAAACGGTCCAACTGTATTAATTTTATATAAGAGGCATGGAATCTTTTTTTTCCTGCCACAACAGCTTTATTAAAAGATATCTTCAATGGCAGCAAGGCCCCGCTTTTTACGCGTTCAAAACGCTGCGTAATCAGCTCATCGCGTTTTTTACGCACCCTTTCCTCTTTGATGGAATTCGGATCAAGCAATCTGATTTCTCTCCAGTGTCGCGCTATAATAAACACCATAGCGGCGAGTGACAGAATGGCTATCGGCACTGTGTAATAATAAATCATAATAGCATCGTGATCCTTCTACTGCGCTCAGGAAATATTTTTTTATTGTGGTCTGACAGCCGGCTCAATGTCGCTACGAAGGGACTGCGGCACGACAAAGCAGACCGAACGCACGCGGATCAAGCGATGCGCCTCCCACCAAAGCGCCATCCACGTCTGTGGTGGTTAGAAATTCTAAAATATTGCGCGTATCCACTGAACCGCCATAAATTATCCTGATAGCATCGGCAGTCGAACCGAACTTCTTTTTCAAAACTGTTCTGATGGTTTCGTGCATTTCTCTGGCATCATATGCACTGCAAGGCTTTCCCGAGCCAATTGCCCAAACCGGTTCATAAGCGATAATCGCCGGCGCCTTGCCGTCGCCTTTAATCCCTTCAACCGCTTTTTGCACCTGTTGGCGGACGACTTTTTTAGAATTGCCGCGACGCCTTTCGACCTCGGTCTCACCCACGCAAATCACCGGTGAAATCCCGGCCAATTGCAAAGCCCGCGCTTTTTTCGCCACCATTTCATCCGTTTCTCCCATAATGTGCCTGCGTTCGCTGTGCCCGACCAGACAATACGACACTCCCAACTCAAGCAACATAGTGGGTGAAACTTCGCCGGTATATGCGCCTTCATTCGCCCAAAAAGCATCTTGCGCAGCCAAAACCGGCGCTAGAGCGCGTCCCAGAGTCGCGCGCACAGCCGGCAAAGAAATAAACGGCGCAGCCACAGCCACCTCTAAATCCTTGGGCAAACGCTCGCGCCTGAACGCACGCACCCAAGCGCCGGCTTTTACCGGCCCGTAATACATTTTCCAATTGGCAATGATAATATTTTTCATATCTTGAATGCGTTTAGATGTTTTTCCAGCGTTGTCTTATTTTGAAACGGCCCGATAACCGCCGATGCCATGTGTTCCGGCTTAAGGATCATACGCGCCGTTTCACGCACCTGAGCTGCCGTGACAGCGTCAATGCGTTTCATTTTTTCCTGCGGGGTTTTCAGCGTATTCAAAAATGTCCATTGCCGTCCGAACCATTCAGCTTGAACGGCGCTGTTTTCAAATGCCAACATTGTCCGTCCACGGATGTTATCCTTGGCCCGTTGCAATTCTTCGCCGGTTACCGGTTGGCGCGCGATTTTACGCAGTTCGTGAAAAATCGCCTTCACTGCCTCGTTGAACCTATTTTTATCCAGACCCGCAGTGACGGAAAACACACCGATGTCTTGAAGAGAATCATGGGAAGACCCGATCGCATAACATAAACCGCGCTTTTCGCGGATTTTGATGAACAAGCGCGAGGACATACTGCCGCCCAAAATTGCGGCTAGTAAATTGGCGGCCGGCGCCAGCTCATGCCGCAAATCCAAACCGTAAAAAGCCAAACCCAATTGCACCTGCTCGGTTTTCTTGTTTTGCAAGGCAACATTGTTCTTTAAAACTCCATGCGAACAAAACGGCGCAAATTCCTGGTCAGCGTTTTTAATACGCGGCCTGACGCGCCCAAAAGATTTTTCCAGCAAAGCCATGGCTCCGGGAACAATCTTGCCGGCAATCGCAACCGTCATTCTGGAAGGAATGTAGTAACTGTCACGATACGTTATCAATTGCTCGCGTGTTATCGAGCGGATGACCTCGCGCGGTCCTGCAATATTCCAACCCAGCGTAGAACGAGGAAACAGCGCCCCTTCCAGCAGGTCTTCAAGATGCATGCGCGGGTTGTCATCATACATGTTGATTTCTTCGATTATGACGCCGCGCTCGCGGTCGATTTCTTTCGGATCGTAAAGTGAGTTGAACAGCATGTCATGCAGCAAATCGATTGCCAGAGGCGTATGGGCCGCATCCATTTTTATGTAATAGGCCGTAAGGTCCTTGCCTGTGAAAGCGTTGTATTCTGCGCCGAAACGGTCGATCGTGCGGGTCAATATTTCGGTCGAAGGGCGGCGTTTCGTGCCTTTGAACATCAGGTGCTCTATAAAATGGGAAGCGCCGTTTATCTGCTTGGTTTCGTATCTGGAACCGACTCTTGCCATCACAAAAATAGTCATTGAGCTGGCGCCCTTTTGCGGAATCAAAATGACCGGCATCCCGTTTTTTAATTTTCTAGCTTTCGGTCGAATCATAAGTTCTAGGTATTGAGCTTCTTCTGCAGCCATGCCGGAATATCTATAATAGCCAAACGTTCCTGCGCCATTGTGTCGCGGTCGCGCACTGTCGCATTGCCGTCATCTACCGATTCCGGATCAATGGTAAAACACCACGGCGTCCCGATTTCATCCTGCCGGCGATAGCGCTTGCCGATGGAGCCTGAATCGTCATATTCCACCATCATCCCCTCTTGCCTGATTGCATCTGTTAATTTTTCCGCGATTTCCGTCAAGCCGCCTTTTTTTTGCAATGGCAAAATTGCCGCTTTAACCGGCGCCAGCATAGGCGGCAGGCGCAAAACCATGCGCGGTTCGCTGTTCCCTTCATCCGATGTCGGCGCTTCGTCAATATCAAGATGTTCGCACAGCAGGGCTAAAAGCGTCCGATCCAAGCCCCATGTGGGTTCAATCACGAACGGCAAAATACGTTTTGAGGTTTTCGGATCAAGCCATGTCAAATCCTCTCCTGACGCCTGCCCGTGCCTCGATAAATCGTAATCCGTGCGGTTCGCTAAACCATACAGCTCTTTTTGGCCGAATGGATACTTGTACTCGATATCGATCGTGCGCGCGGAATAAAACGCGCGGTCTTTTTCCTGAATCTCCACATATTCGACATTCTTCGGCGAAATGCAAAGCACATCTTCAACCCACGACTTCATCTCTTTCAACCACATTTCAAAAGCCTCCGGCGCCTCTTCCGGTTTGACGAAATACTCGATTTCCATCTGCTCAAACTCGCGCGTCCTGAAAATAAAATTTCCCGGCGTAATCTCGTTGCGGAAAGCTTTGCCGATCTGCGCAATTCCGAACGGCAGGCGTTTGCGCATCGTATCGCGCACATTCTTCCAAGCTACAAACATGCCGCCTGCGGTTTCCGGCCGCAAATATGCCAGCGAACTCGCGTCTTCCGTAACTCCGACAAAAGTCTTGAACATGAGATTAAATTGCCGCGGTTCGGTCAACTCTCCGCCGCAAGCCGGACAAACCGCCTTTTTGCCAGCGCGTTTGGCTGGCGGAGGCTGCTCTTTATCATATAACGGAATTGCGCCAGCGCTTGGCAAAATATGGTCGGCGCGAAAACGTTTTTTGCATTTCTTGCAATCGAGCAAGGGGTCGGTAAAAGTCTGCACGTGCCCCGAGGCTTCCCAAGCTTTCGGGTTCATTACAATCGGAGTTTCTATACCAACCATGTCGCCGCGCCTTTCGACAAACCTGCCCCACCAAGCCCTGCGAATATTGTTTTTCAATTCCGTGCCGTATGGGCCGTAATCCCATGAATTGGCAAAGCCGCCGTAAATCTCCGACCCCGGAAAAACAAAACCGCGGCGCTTGCACAATGAGATCATCAGATCCATTTTTTGTTCAGGAGAAATCATAAAGAGTCTTTAAAGTCCTTCAAGTTCATAAAGTCTTTAAAGTCGTTAATGAGACCGTAAAGCGCTGGTGCGGACGCACTTTATGGACTTTTGACTTTATGGACTTTATAGACTTTTTTTTCATATCGTCATCACGTCTTTTTCCTTATCGTCTGCCATTGTTTCAATTTTTTTATTGTAATCCGACACTAGCTTGTCAAGCTGGTCGTGCAGACGGAACTTCTCATCCTCTGAAATGCGGCTGGCTTCAAAATCACCTGCCACTGATTCGCGCACGCTCTCGCGCACTTTGCGGACGCCAATGCGCGCCTGCTCTGCCTTTTGGTGCACGATTTTTACCATATTCTTACGGTTTTCTTCCGTCAGCGGCGGCATCACCAAACGGATAATCGTGCCGGCTGTGTTCGGATTCAAGCCGATATTTGAGGAGATTATCGCTTTTTCAATATCCTTCACCAAATTGTTGTCCCATGCTTCGATCTGGATGGTTTTTGCATCAGGCGAACTGATGGAAGCAATGCTCTTCAAAGCCATTGTCGAGTTATATGCCTCAACCGGCAAATCTTCGACCATTGATGCATTAGCGCGACCGGAACGGAGATTGTGCAATTCCTTATCCAGACGCTCGATCACCTGCTCAAACTCGGGCTTTGATAAATCAACTGGGTTGGCCATAATTTATAAAATCTAAATTAAATTTTAATATAAAAATCAGTATCCGATGTTATCAGAGTTTGCCATTTTTTGCGGCAAACGTCAAACATCGCTTGTTTGACAGCGAGACAATTTGCCTGAATTATACTGACATGCGAAGTGCAGGCGGAAAACCGTTATTTTTTCCTCAGTTGCGTGCCAAGATAAATTGTATTGCCGTTTTTGGGTGAAATAAGCAAAGCCGAACCGCCGCGGGTGGTGGGCAATTTTTTCGCGCTCCAACTCTTTCCTCCGTCAGAAGTTAAAACCAGAGTTACCGGACCGGTATAAACCATTTTATTGCTGTCAGTCGGATCGATTGCCAAAGCCGTAATCTCCACCGTGCCCGGAGGCGAAGTCAAATTCAAGGCATTCCAAGTTTCGCCTTGGTCTTCTGATTTGAGGATGCCGAGCTTCGAAACCAGATACAAAACATTCGAATTCTTCGGATCAATCACGAGTTGCGTAACTTTGCGGGCGTCGCGCAAATCATCTCCGAACTGCTTTTTAATTTGCAGCCACGTATTGCCGCTATCCAAACTCTTCCAAATCCCGTCACCCGAAGTGCCGGCATAAATAACACGCGAATCGCGCGGATCAATCACCAGCGAACTTATGTCAACTCCTTCAACGCGGGTAACCGCCGTCCAGGTCTTGCCCGAATCCGTGGATTTGAAAATATCGCCTTCGGATGTGCCGGAAAAAAGTATTGTCGAGTTAAACCAATCAACCGCGATTTGCGTGAAAGACTTATCGGTCCGCGCATCATAAAAAATCTGGTTCCAATCGCGCATGCAGGTTTCAGTCTTATAAATCTTATTGCCGCTGACCGCATAAACCGTGCATTTGTGTTTTGGATCCACGGCCACGTCATTTATCTTCCCCTTGTTCAAAGCGCCGGCCGCCTGCCATGAATTTCCCCCGTCCAAAGTGTAAACCAACCCGTGTTCCAGCGTGGCAAGATAAATGGCATTTTCATCCTGCGGATCAAAAGCCATGGCCTTAACCGCAAAATTGCCCGCATCGGTTGTAACCTTGGTGCCGGCGACCAGTGCGCGTTTATTTACCCATGTTTCTGTGCGGTCAGTAGTTTTCCACACGCCGCCGTCCGGCCCGCTTGGCGCCGTACTCGTCCCGAAACAGCCTTGGCCTAAAAGCGCCAAACTAAAAAGCGCCAACAGTGAAATTGAAAAATTTAATTTTTTCATAAAGGTACTTGTATTATTAAAATCCGACTGACGAAATTTGGTTGCTCTCCTTCATCGTTGGAAATTGTAAATTGATAATTGAAAATTTTTCCCCTCTCGACATTTGTATTATATAAAAATTCTCGGAAATACGGAAGGGATGTGCGTGGGGAAAAAATTTTTAAACGGCTGTGCTGAAGACAATCGCACGGCCGCGGCTTCAAGCGGCAAGCGCGGAGACAATGGACCGCCGACAAACGACTGCGCCGTAATCACGCCCTCGCCGGCAATCAGCGCTTTGCCGGGAGTGCGCGGCAATGCCAGACGAAAAATCTCGCCCCATTCAGCCAATGCCCTGCGCCACTCCTTAGTCACGTCTTCAGACGAATCACATGCCTTAACCAAATTTTCGATCAATTCAAGCCTCTCCCCCAAAGAAGCGGCGGATAAAAAACTGCCGGCCGCGGCATTATCGCGGTCTTCGTTTAGCAAAGCCGAGCCGACACGGCCGCGCGCCCTTACAGACCGAACAGCAGCCTGCTCCGGCTCTATGCCGCGCTCCATTAAAGCCTGTGTGATTTCCGCTGTCGGCACTGTTTGAAATGGCACAAGCACCATGCGGCTCGTAATGGTTGCCGGCAAATTCGCAATCGTATCAGCCACAAAAATAAACACGGTGCCCGCTTGCGGCTCCTCCAAAACCTTTAGCAACGCATTTAAACCCTCCTCATGAAACTGGTCGGCCTGTGGAACATACAAAATCATCCTTTCCGCAACCATCGGCTTTTCCAGCAGCCGCATTCTGGCCTTCCTGACATTTTCAACTGAAATGCTTTTTTTGCCCTCTTCGGCTTGCAAAATAATCACATCAGGATGCGCTCTCAAGGCAACGGCTGTGCCGCCTTCCCTGAATATCAACGCTTGGATGAACTGCTCGGCCAATAGATGCTTGCCCAAATTTGAAACGCCATGCAAAACATAGCCGTGCGAAGGCTGCAAAACCCACGCCTGTAAAAGCCTGATAATTTTTTGATGACCAATAACACCCTGCCCGATCAGGGCTTGCAGTGGCGTTAATTTTGCGTCAGTCATCATGCGAAGGAGTTTAACATGAGTAGGTTGCAGGCGGTAGGCTAACAATCATCTTCCAACTTATCCACAAGCGTACCAGGTACAAACGCCTCTTTTGCACCTGGTACCAATCCCATTGGGGATTGTAAATTGAATATTGTAAATTTTTCCCACGTTCGTATATTCGTAATTTCGTGAAGCCAATTCGTATTTTCGTAGACCTCATGCAGCCAATTTATCTAAAAAAATCCCCTTGAGAGTATCAAGGGGACGTGTGGCTCGCGCATGAGCCGCTAGAGGCCCGGCAGATAGGCGTATCCGATGGACAAGCCGATGCTTGTATCGAATTTTTGGAACAACTCGCCGGTTTGTGGGCCTTGGAACACCGTGTCCTCCAAGGCCAGCCGAAGGCCGAAGCAGACACGGTGAGGCATCAAAGGCCCGTCATTGCCCGGACAGACCTTCGGCTCCACGAATCCTCCATAAGAGGAATCCGCGAGGCCGGAAGGCGCAAACCTCTGCTCTGTCAGAACTCCGAAGGCGAGATGGGCCAGCTCGTCAGTCAGACGAACTTGCGCGCCTACGAATGCTGTGACGTTCGTCAAATGATCGCCGGAATTATCTTTTCCAGCGTAAGCCGCGCCTGCGCCGCCCAAGAGACGCCATCGCTCTGTCAAAGCCGGCAACAGAGCAAGCTCTGCGCCCGCCCCCCATAGCCACTGATCATATGGACGGAGGGTATGGAAGTTGATGACGCCGCTGATTTGAACGCCGAATCCGCGCCTGCCGCCGCGCTCCATGTCTTGGAGACGATGATCCTGTTCGTCCAATCGCCTGGACTGCACATCCTGAATGCCGCGCGTGTCATACGCGATCTGTCGGGTCCGGGTGACTTCGTCCCTCAACTCCCCAACCTGCTTGATCGCCTTTTCGGCTGCGTTCGGCAGATCGTCGATCGCCTTTCCGAGATCCTCCAGCTGCCTCTGGATCTTTTTGATCTCGTCCTCAGGTTTCGGCGGCGGCACGACAAGTTGTGCCTTTTTGAGATCGGCGAGACGTGCCTCCAAAGACTTCTTGAGCGCGACGATGGCGCTCGCCGTCAAGCACTCGCGGCCGTTTTTGGTATCGACCACGAATTCTCCGACCTTGCAGGTTGGATCCTGCTTTACGTCCACCGCCGGCAGTGCTGCGACCGGCGACTCGATCTTGGACTTCGGATCTGCCAATGGCGTGGCTGGCGGCACTACGACCGGCGGCTGTGCCGGAGGAGGTGCCACGACCGGCGGCTGTGCCGGCGGTGGCAAGTAAATCTTCTTCACCGGAGGCCGCCTGACCTTTGGCGGCGCCTTCTCGCAGTACTTCTCGCTACATCCATTCGTGTCGCAGATTTGCCTGCTGATAAACCCGTCCGGGCATACAGGCTGCGCGCTCACGGTCCCGGCAAACGCCGAGATCAGACTGAACACAACGCAGAAAAACAGCCAATTTCTCGGCATTTTGGACCTCTCTTGTTGAAATTTAAGGTTCACGATCCCACTCGAGGAATCGCATTGATTTAGCACAAAAATACCAAAAATGTCAAGCCTGCAACAAAATACCCGTATTCTAATATCAATGCACCACCAATATTCTCCGATGTCATCCCAGCGGAATCCGGGATCCGGAAATTTATATAAATTTTCCCTCTGGTTCTGTATTCCAGCCGGAGTTCACCCTCGACTACGATCGAGGACAGGAATGACATAGCTGGAATATTGCAACGGCCTCTAGCAAAAAAAGAGCGCTCTTCACGCTCTTTTTTTTAAATTTTATCTTTGAATCATCGCCCGCTCTCCGCGCCTGTATCATCACTATTGGTTGGCGTAGAGCCGTTTCCACCTGTCGGCCGGTCGACTGTTGCGCCCGTTCCTCCGGTGCCACCACCATTCACTCCGTTATCTTCCTGAGCTGTCTTGAAGGTATAGACCGGTGTCGTGGCAGGAAAGAAATCCGAACTCTTGGCCGTTACTCTGTAATAGTATTGCGTATCAGGAGTTACGTTCAGCGTGTAAGAATGATTCTTGCCAACGGCCGAACCGGCAACCTTGCTATTCAAATCACTAGTAGTGTCATACTCTATTTCTGACGTGGCTGGCACGTTGGTCACAAAAGAAATAATTGCGGTGTGCGGATCCGGCAAAGTTACAGCCAAATCTTTGATCTCGATAGTTCTCTCCGTAACTTCAGTGCCGGCCTTGCCTTCAATAACACCGATGACTGACCTAACCGGATCATGAAATGTATAACCAGTAACATCCCGCCAAGTCAGGCCTTCCTTTGGTATCTCAACGAGAATCGGCTTATCCGCATCTTTTGATGTTTCAAAAACAACCCTCAACTTTGCCTTGCCTCCGGGCTGAATAATGATAACGTCCCGCTCTGCAAAGCTCGCATTTGCTACTGTTGGCAAAATAGTCAAATCAAGCGGCACTTCTCTGGCGCCTGAAATCAAAGTTGCTTTTCTAAATTTCGCTACTTGATTATCGCTGGAAATTCTGAATTGCGCGCCGTTAATCTTGGCAACACAGGTGCGATCAGGATTTTCAATCACAAAAGTTACTTCTTTTGAGGTCGCTATTTTCAGCAAGGTCGGTGTATTTTCAACCGCCACCTTGAGCCCCAAACAGCGCGCCGGTTGCGCCGGAGGAGTTATTCTGACTGCAATATTCGCAGGTCTTGATGGCGCGCGCCTTAAACCGAATGCCACGCCATAAGCGGCAATAACCAAGGCGGATAATAAAACCACCGCTACAAGCACACTGGTCCGCGTGGCAATTTTTGACCTAACTTTCGTTTTTGTCTTCATAAAAAAATATTAAGAATAATTTTCTTCTTATGAAGAATAATACCACAAATTACAGCTTAATAGCTAAACTGTGGATAACTTTAAACGCTTTACTATTTTTTCCACTCTATCCCCTGCCCCCAAATATCTCTGATTTGGATTTTTTCCGGTTCAGGAGATCCGATGAACTCAAAATTAATTTTGTATTCACTAGACTGGCTATTAAATTTTTCAGGCGTAATCGTAATATTTTGATAAGTCGGATTATCCATATTTTCATGATCTATATTGTAACGCTCATTAAAATCGATTCTTCTTTCTTTTCCTTCGGCAAAAACTCTGATTTCATTAAAATCCAGCTCTTTTGATTTGACCAGCACATTCAAAGAGTTCGTCTGCATGATTTCCAAATCAAGCGAGTTGCTATCGGTGTAATCCAAAAACAAAAGCGGATTGACGTGCGGATCAGTCGGTTCACTGAAAAACTTTGCGCATGAAGTTTCCGGATTCGCTTTCTGGTAATCAAGCGAGCAAGTCGTGCCGATTCGAATTTCAAAATGGACATGGTCAAAATCCGTTTCACCGGAATGCCCCAGAGTTCCCAATTTTTCCCCTTTCTTTATCGCCTGATACGGCCCACCGCTTTCTGCTTTAGCAACTGTAATTTCTTTCAGGTGCATATACACTGAATAATATTGCGTATAGGCGACACCATGAAAAATAATCGGCTGGTCATCTGTGTGCCTGACAACCACAACCGTTCCGCCGGAAGGGTAGGGATTTCCCGGTTCATTCTCCTCATAGGTGCGGTAAATTTCTCCGTCAGCAATGCTATTCACCGCTTCGCCTAAAGTTCCCGGAATATCTATTCCGCGATGAAAATCGTAGCGATAATCATCAGAAGCTTTCAAACGCGGACCAAAAGGCGAGGACATAATCTTGCTGCCCGTCGGCCACACCGTGTCATCGTATATTGTTTTGACTCCGGCAATTACGGTTTTTTGAGGCTTGGCGGACAATGAATCTTGAGGATTCGCGTTATCATTTAAACCCGGGGTAGTTTCCGGCGCGCTGACCGTTGGTGCCGCATCAGGCGCGGCAAATGCGTTCGGCTCGGCAGGTTTTACAAGATCAACCGCCTCGCCAATTTCATGCAGATTCGCCCATGATGTCTCATCCAGTTCAACGCCTTTTTGCAAATTGCCGATATCAACCAGCGCGCTTTTTTGCAAAAGATTTCCCAGCAGGCTTTTTGCTACATTGCGCTTTAACGAACCTTCAACAAAATAATAGCTATCGTCGCTTTCTTTCAAAACCGTGCCTTTCGGATATTCCGCATCAGCCAACGGCGAGCCTTCGGTATAAACAGTCCAAAAACCGTCAGGCACATCATCCACGCGCTGATTCCAATTAGTCCCATAAAGTTTAGCCGCTTGTTCTTCCGTAGTTATCCAACGCAAAATCCCGTTAGGTTCAACTGCGTAAACCTTGGGAATGCTGGTGATTTTTACCAGCCGCGTGCCGGCTTGGTTGGTAATCACTCGGCCCAACGGATAAATTGCAAGTTCGGCACAAGAAATTGTCTCCACTTTATCGAAATTCTCATACCAAGTGAAATATGTTTTTTCATTCGGAAAAATCCAACGTTTGCCGTCATTGCCCAAAAAATATACGGCCTTTGTTTCAGAACAGGTAACCAGCCGCGGGGAAAATGCGACAGCAAACTTCGGATTAAAAAACGACATCACTGAAAGCAGGACGAAAATTATCGCAACGGCTGATCGAGAGGATTGCATAAGGATACAATTTTACTGTTAATGAAAAGTTGAGGCAATGTTTCAGCAATTAGTTCCTGAGTTTGTCGAAGGACTACAATAATTTAATTTTGGTAACCCTTCGACTCCGCTCAGGGAATATTTTCTCCTAATATCTCCCTAAACAAAAAGCGCCCCCGACTCAGCCGTAGCTAAGTCGAGGGACGCATTGCCCGAATTGAATCGGGCTAGTAGGAGAAGGCG
>Ga0180007_10005278_pt1 | contig 13191 bp, 17 predicted proteins | sample MM_PC_MetaG_FD_121122 | JGI IMG/M metagenome (GOLD analysis project Ga0180007, IMG submission 121122) | Groundwater microbial communities from the Aspo Hard Rock Laboratory (HRL) deep subsurface site, Sweden - MM_PC_MetaG | ecosystem: Environmental > Aquatic > Deep subsurface > Groundwater... | reverse complement strand
TTCAAGGGGAGATGACACAACAACTTCTGATATTGATATTGCTGTGATTGGAAGAAAAGATAAAAATATTGAATTAACCAGTTTTGATAAAACACTTGAAAGAACAGTTATAATCAATTTTTACCCATCTTTTAAAGAAATTCATAAAAATTTAAGAGAAAATTTGTTTAATGGGGTTGTCATTGCAGGAGGAATTGAAATATGAGAGGAGTAAAACAATTTGATGAATTTGTTAGATCTGGAGTTGTTAAAAGACAGGCACCAGATAAATCCAGATCAAGCTTTTTGATTATGGAAGCAGAACAGGGTTATGCTTATTTGCTTGAATTAATAAAAAAGATGGGTGTTGGAAATCATAATGCCAATGACTATGTAAAAAATTGTTATGATATATTAATGGAATTAACAAGAGCAAAGATGCTTCTCGAAGGGTTGAACGCTTCAGGGTTTAATGCGCATGAAGCAGAAGTTTCTTACTTAAGAAATTTGCAGTTTAAAGAGCAAGAGGTTCAGTTCTTAGATCAAATGAGGTTCTTTAGAAACGGAATGCTTTATTATGGAACAATTTTGGATAAAGAATATGCAGAGAAAGTTATAGAGTTTACAAAAAAGAATTATGGAAAATTAAAAGAGATTTTGGATAAGTTGGGTAAGAGTGGGGTGGGTAAATGAATGCAAAAAAAGATAAAAAAGGGGAAATGGGAGTATAAATATGGCACTAAACGAAGATTATCATAATGACCCAGAACTTGAAGCAAGACATAAAGAGATAAATCCTCTTTTAGATAAAGCAGGTTGGACTATCCAAAATTATAAGGTGGCAAACCCTCATAGTTCAAAAGGTGTTGCTGTGGAGTTCTTTCAGATTGGAAGAGAACAAGCAGATTATGTTTTATTTGTTAATGGACAAGCAGTTGGAATAATCGAAGCAAAAAAGCCAGGTGAATCTCTTACAGGCAAGGAATTTCAAACAAGTAAATATGCAAGGGGATTTCCAGAAGATTTTGATAGCATTGAATTACCATTACCCTTTCTTTATGAATCAAATGGTAGTGAGACAAGATTTACTAATATATGGGATCCAAAACCAAGAAGTCGTGAAGTATTTGCTTTTCATAAACCTGAAGCAATGGAAGAATGGATAAAAAAAGGTAAAAAAGAAAATCTCAGATTTAAATTAGCTCAAAATGTTTCTTATAAAAATAAGGATCTTTGGTCAGTTCAAAAAGAAGCTATTGAAAAATTAAAAGAATCATTAGCATTAAGTAAACCAAGGGCCCTGATTCAAATGGCGACAGGATCTGGAAAAACATTTACAGCAATTAACTTGTGTTATGATTTAATTAAAAATGCTGGTGCAAAAAGGATATTGTTCTTAGTAGACAGAGGTAATTTAGGCAAACAAACAGAACAAGAACTTGAAAATTTTATTATACCTGATGATGGTAGGAAATTTACGGAGTTATATAATGTTCAAAGATTACAGAGCAATAAAATAGAGGGGGTCAATAAAGTTGTTATTTCTACAATTCAAAGGATGTATTCTATCCTAAAAGGTGAGAAAAAATTAGATCCTGAAAAAGAAGAAGATGAAGATTTTATGGCAGATCCTAACATGGAAGCTGAACCTTTAAAATATAATAAAAATATTCCTATAGAAGAATTTGATTTTGTTATTATTGATGAAAGCCATAGGTCTATTTACAATTTATGGAAACAAGTTTTGGATTATTTTGATGCTTTCTTAATTGGATTAACTGCAACGCCCTCAAAAAGCACAATAGGATTTTTTAATAGTAACCTTGTAATGGAATATGATCATGACAAAGCTGTGGCTGATCAAGTTAATGTCGATTTTAGTGTTTATAATATTAGAACTGCTATAACAAAGAAAGGTGGAAAAATTGGCAAGGGAGATCAAATTTTAAAGAGAGATCTTAGAACCAGGAAAAAAAGATGGCATGTTTTAGAAGATGATGTTGCATATACTCCAAATCAATTAGATAAGGCAGTAGTTGCCAAAGATCAAATTAGGAAGATAATTAGAACTTTTAAAGAAAAATATAATACTGAAATATTTCCTGGAAGAAAATATGTTCCTAAAACTTTAATATTCGCGAAAGATGATAATCATGCAGAAGAGATAGTAAAAATTGTTAGAGAAGAATTTAATGAAGGAAATGAATTTGCTGTTAAGATTACATATAAAACGGAAGGAGAATCAACTTCAAATTTAATTAGTCAGTTTAGGAATGATTTCAATCCAAGAATTGCTGTCACTGTAGATATGATTGCTACTGGAACGGACATTAAACCATTAGAAGTTGTTTTCTTTATGAGGCCTGTAAAAAGTAGATTACTTTTTGAACAGATGAAGGGAAGAGGAGTTAGAGTAATGAAAAATGATGATTTCAAGTCTGTAACTCCTGATGCAATGGCTAAAGAAAGATTTGTTATTGTAGACGCGGTGGGAGTTTGTGAGAATGAAGATTTAAACGAGACAAGACCATTAGATCAAAGTCCAGGCACTTCTTTTGAAAAATTAGTAAAATATTTACAATACGGTAAACCTAAAAAAGAATATATTTCCTCTATGGCTGCAAGATTATCAAGATTACAAAAGAGGCTAACGGAGAATCAAAATAATGAAATAAAAGATATTTCTGGCAAGGAACTTAAAGATTTTGCTAAAGGCTTTGTTCTTTCCATAGATGAAGATGAAATTTTTAATGAAGCACAAGAAAAATATGGTGAAAAACCTAAAAAGGCAGAATTAGATGAAATTGCCAACAAAAGAATGAGAGATTCATTAAAGGAATTTATTGGAAACTCTAAACTTATGACAAGACTTATTGAGATTAAAAAAGAAGTTGATCAGATAATTGATATTGTCTCTATTGATGAGGTAGAAGAAGCCGGCTATTCTAAAATTGCTACAGAAAAAGCAAGAAAAACAGTGGAGTCTTTTAGAGAATTTATTAAAGATAATAGAAGTGAATTAAGAGCTATAGAAATATTTTATAATCATAAAGGAAGACTTGAATGGAAAGATCTTAAAGAGCTATCTAAAAAAATATCAACACCTCCCTATATTCTAACTACTGCAAAACTCTGGTATGCTTATAAGAAATTAGAAGAAGAAAAAGTTAGAGGGATTAGTAATAATAAAAGAATTGCAGATTTTATCTCATTATTAAAATATGAAATTGAAAAGACTCCTAAATTAGAACCTTACTTAGACACCGTTGATAAGAGATTTGCAGAGTGGCTTGGAAGACAAAAAGAACAAGGATCTGTTTTTACACAAGATCAATTAAACTGGTTAGAAAAGATCAAACAACATATAGCAACAACTACTGAAATTGAACCAAATGATTTTGAATATGGAGATTTACAGAAAATGGGTGGCTTAGGAAAGGTAGTCAAGGTTTTTGGACAAGAAAAATTTAATGAGATTATAGTTGAGTTGAATACAAAGGTGGGAGGATATGATGGCCGTTGAAATAATTTTGGGATTTGTTACATTGATTATTGTTGCATTTCAAGTATGGATATTATTGAGACAAACCCAAATAGCTAAATCTCAAAATGAAATGATAAAAGAACAATCTGATTACTTAAAAAGAAAGGAAAGCCCTATAATTGAAATCCAAAAATTTGAATATAATAAGGACAATATAGGGTTTTTCTTATATAATTCAGGAGAGACTAAAGCAGTTGGAGTCGCATTAAAAACTGAAGTATCTATTGTTAATCCAGAGGTTAAGAAAGAAAGTGGTCAAACTTTAGTTTCAAGTAGAGGCGATTGGGATATAAAAAAACAATTCAATTTTGAATATAAGAATAAAAAATATTCTCTGCGGTCTTCGATTATAGAAATATTTCATGATAAGAGTTTTTACCCTGAATTAGAAGTTAATCATAGTAGAAAATTTGAAAATAAAGTAAGTTTTGGTTTATATGATAAAAAGGAAAAATTTCCAACACCTTCAGTAAATCTTCCTTTCAAAGAACTTCACAAGGCATTAAGAGATAATGGGGCGATTGGATGTGAAATTAAGATTAGCCTTGTTTACAAAAATTTAGCAAATAATGTTGTTGAAGAGATATTAATCGATAAGTTTTATACTATCCCATTAAATCTAAAACCAAAATTCCTTTCCGAATTAACTGAAAAAGACAAATTAGTTGGAGGAATGAAATATATTCCGATTCACCCATTCAAAAAGCAAGAGTTTAACATATCAAAATCGGAAGAGACTTATAGGAATATTAATCATTGCGAGAGATAAAAATGGAACCACAAATTAAACAACTACCTGGGGGTTGGAAGAAGATTACTCTAAAAGAAGTTTTAGATTATGAACAACCAAATCCGTATATAATTGAAACTCCAATTATTGGAGATGATAAATTAACTCCAGTTTTAACTCCTGGAAAATCTTTCATAAAGGGCTATACTAAAGAAACTGATGGAATTTATAATACACTCCCTGTAATTATTTTTGACGATTTTACAACAAGCAGTAAATTTGTTAATTTTCCATTTAAAGTAAAATCAAGTGCTATGAAAATACTAAAAACAAAAGATGATAAAATACCAATCAAATTTATCTTTTATCAAATGGATTTATTTAGCCTTAATACTACAACACATAAAAGGCAATATCTTTCTGAATATCAAAATCTTGAATTTGCGTTTCCAGTTAAAAGTAATGGGAGTATTGATATTGAGAAACAACAGCTAATTGTAGATGAAGTTGAAAAGCAATTAACAAGATTAGAAAATTCTATTGAGAGTTTAAAGAAAGTTAAGAAAAAGATAGGGACTTATAGAAAAGCAATTTTGAAAAAGGCTTTTGAAAAGAAAGAAGATTGGGAAAGATATTTTATATCTGATATGGGAATTATAGTAACCGGAAAAACTCCAAAAACCTCTATCGCTGAATATTATGGAGATAGATATTGTTTTTTTAAGCCAGGAGATTTAAATGGGGGCTATTATATTAATGATTCTGTAACAAAACTTTCAGATGAAGGAATAAATTTATTAAAAAAACTACCAGAAAAAAGTATAATGGTTACTTGCATAGGGGCTACAATAGGAAAAACTGGATTAAATCGTGTTGAAGGAGCAACTAATCAACAGATTAATAGTATCATTGTAAATCAATTAAAGTTTATTCCAGAATTTTTATATTACTTATTCATTTCGGATTTAGCTCAAAGAGAAATTATTGGAAAATCTTCTTCTACAACACTGCCTATACTAAACAAGGGGAAGTTTGAAAAGTTAAATTTTATTCTTCCAAATTCAAAAGAAGAACAACAAAAAATCGTCTCTGAAATTGAATCAAAATTTTCTGTAATTGATAATGTTGAAAAAGTAGTTGATGCAGTATTAATAAAATCAGAGCAACTTAGAAAATCTATATTAAAAATAGCTTTTGAAGGAGGATTAGTTCAATATGAAAAACTCTGAAAAAAAATTTAAGAAAAATTATGCTGAGAAACCTTTTGGAACAAAACCAGTTATTTCAAATATTGTGGCAAGTGGCAGATTTCCAAAAGAGCTGGATATTGTTAAAATCTATGATAATGTTAAGTTTGAGGAATCAGAATATGAACCTGAGACCTATCCTGCCTTATTAGTTAAAGTATTAATTAAAGGTGAAAGAAAACATGTTACACTATACAAAAATGGCAAATATATAATTGCAGGAGCAAAATCAGAAAAAGAGCTAATGGCTATTTACGATGAAATAACTAAAATATTAAAAAAAGAAGGATATTTATAAAAAAATGACAGAACCTAAACAATTAGTAAATAAGCTATGGAATTATTGTAACATACTTAGAGATGATGGATTATCTTATGGAGATTATGTTGAACAATTAACTTATCTTTTGTTCTTGAAAATGGATGATGAAAGAACCAAATCTCCTTATAACAAAAAAAGTGATATTCCAAAAAAGTATAATTGGCAATCTTTATTAGACAAAGATGGAGCTGAATTAGAAGCACATTATATTGAACTGCTAAGAGAATTAGGAAAAGACTCAGGAATTATTGGAGTTATATTTAGAAAATCTCAAAATAAAATACAAGATCCTGCAAAACTTAGAAGACTTATTGTTGAACTAATAAATAAAGAAAATTGGTTAAGTTTAGAAGCAGATGTTAAGGGTGATGCTTATGAGGGATTATTAGAAAAAAATGCAGCAGATGTTAAGGGGGGTGCGGGACAATACTTCACACCAAGACCCTTAATTAATGCAATAGTAAAAGTTATGAAACCAGAACCAGGATTGAAAATACATGATCCCGCATGTGGAACTGGAGGATTTATACTTTCATCATATAATTATATCATTAAAAATTTTAAATTAGATAGAGATGAAAAAGAAGAATTAAAGCACAGAACTTTTACAGGAAATGATATTGTTCCAATGGCTGCAAGACTTTGTGTAATGAATCTTTATTTACATGGGATCAATGGGGAAGAAAGCCCAATAAGTGGAGAAGACTCATTAAAAAAGAATCCAGGAGCTATTTATGATTTGGTTTTGACAAATCCTCCGTTTGGGAAAAAATCTTCTGAAACTATTCTTACAGAGCAAGGAGATACTGCAAAAAAAGCACTAACAATTTTAAGAGATGATTTTTGGGCTGAAACAGGGAACAAACAATTAAACTTTTTACAACATATTAAAAGTATATTAAAAATAAATGGGCGTGCGGCAGTAGTTCTCCCAGATAATGTATTATTCGAAGGAGGGGCGGGAGAAACTATTAGGAAGAAATTAATGGAAACATGTGATTTACATACAATTCTAAGACTTCCAACAGGTTTATTTTATGCTCAAGGTGTAAAGGCTAATGTATTTTTCTTTGATAAAAAAGAAGGCTCTGCAAAAGCATCTACATCTAAAATATGGATATATGATCTTAGAACAAATAAACATTTCACATTAAAGGAAGATTCAATGAAAGAAGAAGATTTAGATGATTTTGTTAAATGTTATAATTCCGAAAATAGACATAAGAGAAAAGAAACATGGTCTGAAAAAAATCCTAATGAGAAATGGAGATGTTATTCTTATGATGAAATTTTAAAGAGAGATAAAACTAATTTAGATATTACTTGGATAAAGGATGAAAGTTTAGAAGATCTTGATAAATTACCAGATCCTGAAATAATTGCAGGAGAATTAGTAGAAGAATTAGGTGCAGCATTAGAACAGTTAAAAGAAATTCAGGGAGATTTGGAAGATGAATAAAAAAGCTCAAGGTGAAGAGATTGTAGTCTACGCGGTTGTTTTTTTAGTCTTATTTTTTATTGGAGGTTTTATTGGTTCATTCTCTTTTCCAGCTTTCCCAGGTAGATTCTTTATTTGTGGATTAGTTCTGGGAGCTTTTGGAACAGGTGCTGGAGCATTTATTATAAAAGTAATATTTCATAAATAAAATGACATTCAAATTATCCCCCTCCGCCCTAAACTTGATGCAAGACTGCCCACGCTGTTTTTGGCTTAGCCAACATAAAGTTTGGAAGAGGCCTGCAGGAATATTTCCAAGTCTTCCTAGTGGAATGGACAGAATTCTAAAAACACATTTTGATAAATTTAGAGATAAAAATCAGCTTCCTCCAGAAATCTGTGAAAATGGAGAATGTAAAAATATGAAACTATTTGCTGAAAAAGAAAAATTAAAAATCTGGCAAAGCAATTTTAAGGGAATTTCATGGAAAGATAAGAATGGGAATGAATTACATGGAGCAGTAGACAACATTCTGGTTAAAGGAAAGAAATTAATCGTTCTTGATTACAAAACGCGAGGTTATGCTTTGAAAGATGATACAGCAGAACATTATAGGCTTCAACAAAATGTTTATAATTTTCTTTTAAGAAAAAATGGCTATGATACAGAAGATTATTTTTTCTTATTGTTTTATGTTCCTAAGGAAGTTATGGCTACGGGAGAAGTGATATTTGATACGACTTTAGTCAAAATGAAAGTTGATGTTAAAAAGGCTGAGAAGGTTTGGAAGGATGCTTTGAAAATGTTAAATGGAGCTTGCCCTAAGAAGAGTTGTGAGTGGTGTGAGAAGGTTTAAAGATAAGTATTCTAATAAATAATATGGTCAAATTTTCATTTAAGAATCTGAAAGTAGAACTAAAACAACAATTAAGTCCAGAATCTCTAAAGAAACAATTTTTAGAGCTAATAAATGGAATAGGAAAGAGGGATATTATTTTTATGTTAATTATTCCTATATTGATAACTCTTATTTCTTTGCTACCTTCGACAATAAGGGAAATGTTGCAATTAAACATAAAAAATCCTATTTGGTGGCAATACCTCACACAATCATTTGTTCATAATAGTTGGAGCCACTTAATTTCTAATCTCTTTGGCTATTTTTTATATTTTATCTTAATAATAATTTTTGTTAATAAACTAAATTTGAAAAAGGAGTTCTATGGATTATTTTTATTTTTAGTTATAACTCTTCCAATAGTGAGTTCATTTATTCAAGTGAAGTCTTATCCAATTATCTTAAGTTGGCTTCCAAACTTACAACACTCTGCTGGGACTTCTGGGATAGTCTCTGCGTTAGCTGGATTTAGTGTAATATTTTGGGCAGGGTATTTCAATAAGATAAATAAGGAGATAGTTTTTGATATAAGAACTAGTTTGTTCTTTGTGATATACATTGCTTTGATATTTGTTTTTTATTATAGTAGTGGACTCTCTAAGATACTTCTCTTAGTTTTAGTTTTGTTCTTTATATCCCTAACAACTTTGATTACAAATATTAAGAAAATATTGGTTGAAATATCAAAAGAATCAAAAAGAGGATTAATATGGACTTTCTTTTTAATCATAACCCCAATACTTTTCTTTATGACACCCCGAGTAATCTTCCCATCTTTTAGTAGTATGTTCAATAATGGAACTTTTACTGATTTCTTTATGCATTATATTGGAATTGCTTATGGAATTATAATCTGTGGTAGTTATTTCATTTTTATAAATAAGAAATGGAGAAATTAAAATGGTTGACTGGGAAGAGATAAATGAAAGTTTAAATTATTTGGGGGATATATTTATCAATAACTGGTGGAAAATATTAACTTACTCATTTGGATTACTATTATCCTCCCCAATCATAAAATGGTTTATCTTATCAATTTTGTATATGATTTTTAAAACGCCCTCTCTTTTGGAGATGTTTGGAGAATCCACAGCATTCAGTTTACTTCCCTGGTGGATTAACTTATTAGTTGAACCGGGAAAAACTTTTGGAATTTATGTTTTATGTATACTTTTAATAACTTGTATATTTGCATTGTTAAATAAGGATGATGAAAATGACTGTTGAATTTGTTTATGATTCTTCAGAAGATTATTCTCTTCAAAGAGATAATTATCTAACTCCTGTTTATTTTACAAGAGATTTACTAATTGAATTTATTTATAATCCAAAATATAGTTGTTCTTTTGCAAGTGAAACATATGGAACATTAGAATTTGAAGGAGAGATGGTTCCATTTGGTATTAACCCATTAGGTCATTTAATATGTTGGTTGGGAGATATTAAAGAACTTCCTGAAGAAATTAAGTATATTTTTAAATCTAAAAATATCCAATCAGATCATAATATTGAATCTGAATTTAAACGGGCTCAATTGGATGCTGAATTTACTGATGAAATAGTTGAGGTAAAATTATTCTTAGATTTAATTAAAATAAAAGAAATTACTTCGCAAAAATATAATTTTAATTTGTTCAATATTGTTAAATACTCAACAGAACAATTATTTGAGAATTGTTCTAAGTATAAAAGAATCACTTTTAATAATGAAGATGATTTTAAGAGAATTATTAGCGATTTAAATGAAAAGTTAATTGAAATTACAAATTGGGATGGAATAAAGGAGTATCTTATTTCCAAAGGATTTATTGTTCCTCAAGAGACAGGTAGTTTAAAAATTTTAGAACTGTTTTTTAAAAACATACTCTTGGATTCACAGAATAAAGTTGCACCCTTATTTTATTTATCTGATTTAAGAATCTGGGCAAGTCATTCTGATTGCCAAAACAAGTTTGATAAAGTGGTATTAGATTTAGGAATAGATGATACCACCAATTTTAGTTTAATTTATAGTAAGTTGATTGAATTATTGAATGAAACTTTGACATTCATATTATTTAAGGTGCAAGAGAAGGATTAGTTATTTTTCTTATCTGATATGGAAAGTTATTTATGTCTGGATTTTATTGAAATATTCCCAGTATTTTCTGAATCATCTTGTACAATTTATTTGCTTTCTTGAGAGAATCTTCTGGCAAATGAGAATTTATTCTTCCATTTGAGTATATTGTAAATGTATCTCCATCTTCATCGACTCCTCTTACTTCTTTTATATCTGATCTTCTAACAAGGCCCTCATTTACTATTTGGCTCTGTTTAAGATTTTTCTCCCTTCCAGAATTAAACATTATTTCGTTTGAGCCTTCGGCCATATCCTGTACAGCTTTTTCTAAGTCTTCTGGAGGCATTCTTGGGTTTGGTGGAACTTCCCCTATTTCTTGAATCCTTAAAGATATTACTTTTTTAGCTGCTTTGTAAAAAGTTCGCATCGTTTTAATATCAAACTTCTTTACCTCAGTCATACTTACATTATGCAATCCCAAGGACTTAAATAAGTCTATTAATAATTTTCTTATATCTTCATTGTGAAAGAATCTGGAGATCTCATTTAGAACTTCTCCAGAGTTGGTTATCAATATTGAATGATATTCTCCATTTGTATTTTTAATAGGTGTTAGTGATTTGGGATCTCCATCGAAATATCCTCCTTTTGTAGAATATTCTTTATACGCTTGAAGGTAAATGAAGTCTTTATTTTTGAAAACATCAACAAATCCAATAAATGCTCCCTCTTCAATGCCCGTTCTATTTTTTAGCTTGGTTTTTTCTACCTTATCAAATAATTCTTCAGAGTGTTTTTCATAATTGAGATTCTTAAGTTTTTTAAATAGTAATATTGCCATGATTATATACCAAGGAGAGAATATATAAACTTTTTTTAATTCATCAAATAATGGGTGAAGATTATGTTAAGTCTGGATGGAAATATTTGTTTTCAGTTAATTTAGATTTTGTTCTTTCTCTGATTTTAGCTTTAATTTTGTACACTTTAGAATTATTTTTAAGTGACTCAGCGTTTATGTTTAAAGATTATGGGCTTTTATCTACAATTTTCTTAGCTATATTCTCTGTGAACTTCACAGTGTTTGCATTATCAAAATTTCTAATAGAAAATTATCCTAAAATCAAAGAAGAAAGGATAAAAAAGAATATTGATATTATCTTTAAAGTCCCAATAAAAATATCAATGATTGGTTTGATAATATCAATTGTATTCTATGTTCTTGATCTAAACTTTTTAACTTACCTTAATTTTGTGTTGTTTTTTCTTTTCTTCTATAGCATTATCTCTTCCTATTATGTTTTCAAATTTTTGTATGAAATTTCAATCAAGAAAGGCAATAGCTGATAAATCTTGTCTACTTCATGATCCTAATCCCACGACATCTGACAAACTCAATTCGGTTTTCGTTTTTGAAATCCTTGAGTAATTTCCAACAATCTTCTTTTTTTATACTGAAGTGTGAACAAATTCTGGTCCAGATGACTTTGAAAGATATGATATCACTCCCCTGGTTTTTTAGTTGTTTCAGTTTTTGGAACGCGAACTCGTTTAGATCCATCGTCTTTTTTATTTTTTTCATTATTCTGCTTTGCCCATTCTTTCCAATATGCCACAACTTCTTGATACCAACCATACAAACATTCATCACAATTCTTAATACTTTTTTCAAATTCTTCTATTTCTTTTTTTGAACTTTTGGCCCTTACAAAACCAAGGATATACCAAACCTGAGAACAGATTTTTGCTAAGCCTTCAATATCTATGTCCGATTTCTTTTCTACTTTCTCACCACAATTACTGCAGAATTTACAATCACCATCAATTTCTTTTTCACATTTAGAGCACTTCATTTTAATTTTTCCTTAAGTTCTAGCAATAATCTTTCTATCTTTTGTAATCTTGATTCATCTCTGATTTTTTGTCTGCAGTATTCAGATAAGCCCATACCGTTCTTAATTGCCTCTTCTTTTAGAAATTCTTTTAGAGAAGTTTCCATAGTAAGATGAAGATGTGAGTTCTTTCCCATAAAATTTTTATTGGCTCTGGTTTTAAAAGAATTAAAGTAGCTGAATATGGAAGATTAAAGGACAATAAATAATATGACTTTATTCTACTTTTTTGGGTAACTATGACAAAATCTTTTTATAACCTCTTTTCCTTATTCTTAACATGAAAAAGGGGGCTAATAGAATTAATTGGAAAGTTTTAATTGTAAGCTTTGTAATTGTTTACTTAGTGGCTTTTGTTGGAAGTTTGTTTACCTCTCCTGTTACAGATTCAGAATGGTATGATTCAATTAAGCCTTCTATTACTCCTCCTGGTTGGGTTTTTCCAATTGTGTGGAATATCTTGTTCTTTTTGATTGGTTTATCTTTATATTTTTCCTGGATTAATGCAAAAAAATTGGATGTTAAGAAAAAGCTCGTTATTGTATTTGGAATAAACTTTGTTTTGAATATATTTTGGAGTGTTCTTTATTTTGGATTGAAAAATCCTTTTTATGCTTTTATTGAGATTTTTGTTCTTTGGATTTCTATTGTTTCAATGATTTATGTAACCTATAAGATTGATAAAAAAGCTGGCTGGATTCTTGTGCCTTATTTATTATGGGTGAGTTTTGCTATTGTATTGAATTATTTGTCTGTTTGGGGTTAGCTATTTTTTAATTGGCCAGAAGCAAAATATATAAAGCAATTTCACCTGAATAGAGTAATAAATTTTGAACATGAAAGGAGGTAAAAAAAATGGAAGAAAGAGGTGCACTTGCATGGATTGCGTCAATCCTAGTTGTTATTGGAGCATTGAATTGGGGACTTGTGGGATTAGGAAGTTTTAGCGGAATATCTTACAACTGGGACCTTGTTGCATTAATCCTTGGCAGCATTCCTTGGTTAGCAGCAATAGTTTATCTGCTAGTTGCTTTATCTGGAATTTGGCTTTTAGTAAAGTTGTTTAAATAGAAAAAAT
>Ga0180007_10005277_pt1 | contig 13192 bp, 15 predicted proteins | sample MM_PC_MetaG_FD_121122 | JGI IMG/M metagenome (GOLD analysis project Ga0180007, IMG submission 121122) | Groundwater microbial communities from the Aspo Hard Rock Laboratory (HRL) deep subsurface site, Sweden - MM_PC_MetaG | ecosystem: Environmental > Aquatic > Deep subsurface > Groundwater... | reverse complement strand
TAGCGGAACTGGTAAATCGCTTTTAGCAAAAGCGGTTTCTTCATATTTCGAAGCCCCTCTAATTAGATTAAGTCCTCCTAATTTAAAAGGAGGAATTGTAGGAGAGACAGAAAGCAATTTAGAACGAGCCCAGCAAAGTATTACCGCTCTAGGTCATTGTGTCTGTTGGATAGATGAACTAGAAAAAGCAATGCCAAGTGCTAACCACGGTAATCTTGACGGAGGTACCTCTGATGCAATTTCTGGTGGACTATTAAACTTCATGCAAGAACGCAAAGGAGGTGCTTTCATTGTTGGTACCGCGAATAATATATCTGCTCTTCCTCCTGAACTATTACGGAAGGGGAGATGGGATGCTATATTCTTTGTTGATCTACCTACTCTCGAAGAACGATTGGAAATCTTCAAGATCCATTTAGACAAAAGACATTGGATTCTTTCTGAAGAGGAAATTCAAATCCTAGCAGAAGAAACTAATAATTATTCTGGCGCTGAGATAGAAGCTGCTTGTATTAGCGGTAAATGGAAGGCTTTCTCTGAAGAGAGAGAGATGACTTATGAAGATGTTCTTCTATCAATAAGAATAGAACCACCACTTTATCAAACAATGGAAGAACAAATTTCAGAGTTAAGGAAATGGGCAGAAACTAGAACTCGTTCGGCATCTATCTCTAAGAAGATAGAGAGACCCACAATCGGTCGTATTGGAAAAAGAAAAATCTCGACAAGACAATTGGAGAAGGTAAATGACGGAAATTGATGTTAAAGAAATTAAACCAGGGATTCTAGTAACTCAAGTGGTTAGTATTGAAGGAGGAGTTCACTATAGTCGTGAATACGAAGCTCCAATCTTTCAAGACAAATCAGAGATTAGAGAATGGACAACAACTGCAAGAGTAGACGACGTAGAAGAAAGACAGGAAGCTCAACGGGTTCGATCTAAAATTTATAATTTAGTAAAGAGCGTTTGTATCAAAACTCCGGTCGGTTTAATTTGCGAAAAAGATAAAGAAGTAGACTTAAGGAAAATCCTTCTACAGACAGCAGAAGAAAAGGATAACTTTAATGAAAAGTCAAAGACTTGTAGATTGCATTCTTACCATGCTTGCTTTGAAGTTAAAGAAGATAATCATCAAACTATTGCAGCAATCTTAGATCAAATTGCAAATGTAGCGAAAGATGTAACTGATTCTATTTCCGCCGATGATAAAAAAGTTTTAGAGCAAGCCCCTCGAAAGTTATTAAAGGGCATGAATCCAGATGCAATTCTTTTACTTCCTGCTGAGCAAAAAGATTCTATCATTGCTAGGATTAGAGCTGAGCTAATTCGAAATGCAATTAAAGATATTAAAGGAGTTGAGAAACTTCTTCCTCAAGAAACAAAAGAAGAAACGAAAAAGATTATAGACGAAGCTAGAGCTATCGCAAGAAAACTTTGTCACGAAGTTGAACGACGGAAAGGATCGCTCGAAGAAGTTCTTAACGAAGTGAACCTTAGTGGAATTAAAAAGAGCCGAGCAGCTTTCGTCTTAGGTTCATCTAAAGCAGAAGCTCGATCTTTCGCCGAACAGGATATTTCTTTCGTCCAACCGAGGAAGATCGTCATCACTGATTACACTACAACTGAATAACATGGGACAAGATATTTCCGACTTAACTAAAATTGCCCAAGAGATGGGTAATAAAAGTCTTATTAAAGTCCAGCTTTCACCTAAACCTCTTCCCGCAAAAAAAGGCTTATCTGATTTTCCTAAATGGGAAGAGGTATTAGATAACCTTTATATTGAAGAAGCTAATTTATATACCTCAACACCATTTTTTATCCAACAAAAAAAGATCCTTTATGATTCGTTCTTTATCCTTTTCTTAAATAAAGAACCTAATGAAAATATTTCTAGATTTTATAAATTATGCTGGATCTATCTTAGATTTATCGTTTTAAAATCTTCGATGAAAACGGCAGTTGATTTTACTGACCAAAAATTTTATTTAATTAAAAGACTTCAAGACCAGCTTACTTTAACTACTGATTCTGAGAAACGAGAAGTTGATGCTGCGCTGGAAGAGATTCAAAATGAATTCGATCCAAAAAGGAAAAAGAACGTAAGTGATGTTGAGTTAGAAGTCGTTAAAAGATTTATTAAACAGGTAATAGAAAGAGCAAAGATTAGTAATCCATCTAATCAAAAAAGTAAGAGAAGTCAGTTAGTACTAGCACGGATAAAATCCGAATAGAAAGGACTTATTAAGTTTGCAGAATACCCCTTGTTCAAAGGTTTATGCGAAAGATAAAGTAACACTTCAGCATAACCAGAAGACGGGGGAAGTAGGAACGATCGACATCTTCAGAGGATGCCTTGGATGTGAAATGTCCAAAAGTTGCTACGCCGCAAAAGGCGCCCGTAGAACTGGCATCAACTTCTTCCAACCAATTAGAAGAGATTATGACGAGAGATTACTGAAGAAGCAACTGAAGAACTATGAAATTGATTGGGTAAGAATCGGATGTATTTCTGACCCTTCCCTTGATTGGTCTACAACGAATAAAGTTATTGCTCTTCTTTCAGAAGCAGGAAAGAAAGCAGCGGTCATCACGAAAGTTTATAATATCCCAGCAGAGGAAGACATAAACGAATTAGCAAAAGGAGACCTTAATATACAGATCTCTGTATGTGGTTTAACTCCGATTAGAGAAGTAAAGAAAAGGAAAGCATTCGCCATACGATTAAAAGATAAAGGAATTCTTTTAGGATGGAGAATCAATTCCGCCGCTTGGAAAAAAGAATCAAAAGCTGAACGAGTTCAAAACGATTTAATTCTTTTTGCGCGGGAAAAAAGAATAGAGATTATAGATACTCCTCTAAGATTATTTACTAATAATAACTTCTGGAACCATGTAGACCAGAACCTATATCATCGACACTTATCTCCGATTAGTGGCAAATTAGATAATCAAAGAACTGCTGGACTAATAATCCCAGATTCTTATCCTTGTTATTCAACTTGTTCTCCAACTCCAACTGAATTTGATCCAATCGGATGTAAACATCAATGTCTTACTAGAATGAAATGATAACTGAAATTTCTTTTGATCAATGTAAATTAATAGAGAAATTAGCCTTCCCACCAGAATTAAGAATTCTATATACAATCCAAACCTGGGATCAATTAGCTTCAATCTATCGTATCCCGAGAAAAGATCTATGCGTTTTATCTGATGGTAAAACTTGGTTCTATCTCGGAGTCAGATACGAAAAGAAATTCAGCGAAGTCTGGCAATTTGGTAAACTTCCTAATACTCCCACCATTAATAGAGTTGAACTATATACTAAGGTTTCTCACTTAGGTATAGATAAAATCTTTTGTCATATGAACCCCATTAGTTATAAAAGCTTTAATCGAATGAAAGATAAGATTCTGGGTTTCAAAATTACTTTATTAGAAGATGATGAAACAGACGGTGGATCTCATCTTATTAAGTTCTCACTACAAAGGGAAGACTAACTTATGGATAATTTATCTCTTCTTAAACAAGAAGCTTATAAAGGACTTAAGCAATTAGGTCTAGATCAAAAACAAGAATATTTAGACCGGTTAGCCTTCGAACTTAAAACAGTTGAAGAGTTAGGCTTCGTCCCATACTTCTTAGTTATGTGGGATATCTGTCGGTTCGCGCGAGAAAAAAATATTCTAGCTGGACCTGGAAGAGGTAGCGCTGCGGGAAGTTTATTATGTTACTGTCTTAATATTACTAATGTGGATCCGATTAAATATAATCTACTATTTGAAAGATTTCTTAATAAGAGTAGATTTAGTTCTCCTAAAATAGAAGTTAAAGAATTTCCTCTTAAACAATTTGTACAAGAAATTCTCCCTTCTATCGATTGGGATGACACTTCTTGGTATACTTAGTTTATGGAAATTGAAACAAAAAAACTAGTCGTCACTTTATATAAATCTGGATTAAGTGCATATAAAATTGCAGATCAACTAAATATTCATCCATGTATAGTATATTCAATTTTAAAAAAATTTGGAGAACCAACTCGATCTTTAAAGGAATCTCATAAAAGAAAGGTCGATGAAAGTTATTTCTTAAACATTGATAGTTCCAGAAAAGCCTACTGGCTTGGATTATTAAGTGCAGATGGTCAAGTTCAACATCCTCGAAATTGTTCTAAAATGCTTCGATTAGATCTCATAGAAGAAGATGGATATCTTGTTGATACTCTCTCTCAAGACTTAAAATTAGAAAAAGAAAATCGAACTTTTCAGAGAACTCCTCCAAATAAAAATATTAGAAGAATGGCAATTTATTCTGATATACTCTCTAATTCTCTTGAAAGATTCGGTATTATTCCTAATAAAACTTTCAATTTGAAATGGACAGAAGAAATCCCTTCCGATCTAATTTCCCATTTCGTTCGAGGATATTTCGACGGAGATGGTAATTTAAATGTAAGAAATAGAGGAAACGATAAAAACCCAGACTTAACATTTAGGTTAGAGGGTACTGAAGAATTTCTTCTGTCTTTACAAAATTGGCTCGTTCAAGCAATCGAATGTAGAAAAACTAAATTACAAACTCGACATCCAGAAAGAAAGAATAGTATCAGATCATTACAATATGGAGGACGTCATCAAGTCTTTAAAATTATGACCCTTTTATATAAAGATGCTGATATTTATATGATAAGAAAATATGACAAATTTAAAGCTGCCTACAATTAGGAATAATTTACCTAGTTCTATTTTTTCTAAAGCAAAAGAAGATTGGGACGAACTTTCACTAGAAGAACAACGATATGTTCTTTTCTTAAAAAAACAATCTAAAAATGGATCTACCCTCTCTTGCCCCAAATCTAATCTTTTATATGCTCTAAATATTTCAGAAGAAATCCCTGAAGGAGATTCAGAACGATATGCTTCTGGAGGAGGTAGTCCGGATATTGATTACGATACTAGCAATCGAGATCAGATTATTGAATATCTACATGAACGATACGGAAAAGACCGAGTCGCGAGAGTTGGATCCCTTAACTTTCTTCGCACAAAGAGTGCAATAAGAGATATCGGAAGAGTCTTAGGGAAAGATTTCGATTTAGTTGAAGAGCTAACAAACCTTGTTCCTCCTCCAGTGGCTGGATTATGGGATTCATTTCAAGATGAATGTCTCGTAGAACCGAAACTATTAGATCCTAAATATAAAGATATTATTGGTCCAGTAGAAAAACTATGGGGAATTGTCCGCTCTTATGGTACGCATGCCGGAGGAGTGGCGATTGCCCCAGGACCAATTAATCAATTCGTTCCTTTATATAAAGATAAAGACGGAAATGCAGTCTCTCAATTTGATTGGAGAGACTTAGAATCGACAGGACTACTTAAATTTGATTTATTAGGACTAAAAACTCTAGAAATAATCCAACTTTGTATTGAATATATAAAACGTAATAACCAAAATGTAAATTTAGAAAATTTAGAAGATGGAGATGAATTTTCTTACAATTTAATTCGCGCAGGAGACTTAGATGGAATTTTTCAATTAGGAGGATCGGAAAGTATTAGACAACTTTCAATAACATTATCACCTTGTAACATTGAAGATTTATCTTTAATAAGCGCTTTATTTAGACCTGGACCTCTTACAAAGGATCCTAAAACCGGGAAGAGTATGGTTGATATCGCAATTGAAAGAAGAAAAAATCCTAGTTTAATAAAATATGAACATCCTTTATTAGAGCCTATTCTTCAAGATACTTTAGGAGTTATTGTATATCAAGAACAAAGTATGAGAATTGCTCGTGAACTTGCTGGATTTTCTGGATCAAAATCAGATACTCTTCGAAAAGCAATTGGCAAAAAAATAGAAACGTTAATGTTATCCTTAAAAACAGAATTTATTAATGGATGTATAGAAAACAAAGTTTCTTCAGAAATATCTACCAACATATGGAATGCAATTGAAGGAAGTTCTAAATATAGTTTTAATCGAAGTCACTCAATTTCATACGGGAAAATTACATATTGGACCGCTTATTTAAAAGCTCATTTTCCCGTTGAATTTTATGCGTCTCTTATTTCGTTAGAAAGTAAACCAGAAAGGATTATTCAATATTCTAGCTCAGCAAGAGAGAGAGGAATAAAGATTCTTCCGCCGGATATAAATAAATCAGGAGTCTTTCATCAACCAGAGGATGGATGCATACGTTACGGACTTTCTCATATTAAAGGAATGCCGGAAACCTTCGTAAAAGAACTTGTTAGAATAAGAGATGAACGATGAAGTTTACTTCAATTAAAGATCTAGTTGAAAGAGTTCCACTAAATGCAAAAGCAGCTGAATGTTTAGGTCTATCTGGATCTCTTTCTAACTTAGGAGAAGATCTAAATGAACTAGAAGCTTCTGAGTATCTTAAATCTTTAATGGTCTATTCCCGCGAATTTAAAAAATTCGAAGAAAGAAAATTAAAAGTAGATGAACTCTCTGATAAAAAGGAAGAAGACTTTCGGCAAAAACTAGACGAACGAACTAAAAAGCAACAAGAAGCTCAAGAGAAATATCAACTAAAGTTAGATGAATATAATAAAAAACTAGCTGAAGTTAGAACTACAAACCTAGAACGAGCTTCAACTGAAAAGAAACTTTTAAACGAACCTAAAAAACCCAATGAGCCTAAGCCTTTAAGAGAAGTTACTATCCCAAAGATAATCCAATTAGAACCTCCCGTTGAGCCAATCAAACAAAGGATAATGTTCTCTCAGAGAGATCGAGTTAGAAACGAACGAGAGATGCTTCATCTTTATTTATCGGGACATCCTTTAGATGAGGTTCAAAAGAGGGACGATGTTATTTCGATTAAAGATTTAACTGAAATCGAAAGTGGAGATTCTTGTATAATTCAGGGAGTGTTGCAGTCACTTAAAGTAACTAATACTCGTAAGAAAACCTTAATGGCTAGACTTCGTATCGAAGATAAAACCAGCAGTATAGAAGTCGTTGCCTTTCCTAAATTATATGAGTCTTTAAAAAGTAATCTAATTGAAGGCGAATTATATGAAATCTTAGGAAGAGTCGATATTACGAAAAAATATTCAGATGAGACCGAAGAGGAAAGTACTCACATCCAAATTATCGGAAAGAGAGTTCAAGCAATTCACGTAGGTCAAGATAAAGAGTGGGAGATTATATATCCTCTGTTAAAAGGAAAGATTCGTATCCTTCCAGGAATAGAAAATAGAAGTAAGTCTTCCGCGCTAAAAATATTAAATAATTTATCACGTTCGAAAATCGAGGAAAACCTTGGATAACTTAGAAAAGATGACTAAATTCTGCGAAGGGTATCGAGAAAAACTTTCTTCTTACAGAGAAGTAAAACCTACTCCGGTTGGAAAAAAGAGGACTAGAATTATTTCTATCTCAGATCTTCATGTACCTTTTCATCGAGAAGATCTGATTCGAGATATTATTGAAGAACATTCGGGAGCTGATGTTCTTGTTCTTAATGGAGATCTATTTGATAATTATTCTCTATCTTCTTTTTCGAAGAGCAGAGATATTCCATTCGCGGTAGAATACTCAACCGTATTTGAAATTGTAAAATTAGCCGCTCGAAACTTTGGGAAAGTTATTATCGTTGACGGGAATCATGACTCGGGAAGATTTTCTCGCGAACTCGGAAAATTAGATGAAGGAGTTAAGTTTTTAATTAAGCCATCTCCTCTTCAATATATCGCAAATGGTAGAGACTTTTCTCCTACCGGAGAAGATCTCGGCACTATAAATTTACCTAATGTTACTTATGCTGGAGAAAAAGGAATCGGATGGTATCACCAAATTGGTCAGGCGATCTTTGTCCATCGACTTCGAGGATATAAAGCTGGACCAATGGCCAATGCAATCGATATCGCTAATTGGTTCCTTCGTAAAGGAACTGAATTTCAATGTCTCGTTTCAGCTCACTCTCACCATGTAGGAATGGTTCCTTATTATGGTCGTCTAATAATCGATCAAGGAGCCCTCTGTCTGCCTCTAGAATACGAGAAGAATGGAGGGTGTAAGTTAACTCCACCTGATTTAGGATACGCCATAGTAGAGCTAGACGCGCGGGGAAACGTAGATCCTGAAACAACGAGACCGATCTTTCTTGGAACTTATCAGGAGCAAAATAATGGATGAAGACTCAGCTATTAAATGTCCTGAATGTGGAAAAGAAACAAATTTAAAACTTCATATTACTGTTGAAGCCGCTACTATTTCAATGCCAATTATAGACGGAGTAGCAACGCCAACTTTCGAACTTCTATTAGAAAGACAATTACCATCTGATAAAACTCTCCTTCGATATTCCGATAAGGACGGTAAGACTAAAATTATTTTTTTCGCGGATAAATTAGACCCTCTAATTAGTTGTCCACATTGTAATAAAATGTATACTTTCAATAAGGAAGTAAAAATTACATGCAGCGATGTAGACTCGAACTCTCCGTAAATTGCGTTATTAATTTTCGAATCCGTTCCTCGGAAGAAGAAGAAACGGCCGAATCATTAATAGAAAGAATTAACGAAGGATACGCTCCCACTTGGATTGAAGAACTCATTAAGAAAAATCTTCAATTTGACCAAATTTCGGTTGATCAATTTTCGATAACAGGCGACGAGCCAGCACCAGACGAAGAACTTAACTTCGATTATTAGGAAATATATGTTTGAAAAAAGTTTCAAGAGTGGTCTTCACCAAAGATTCACTACCGCCCTTCTATATGGAAATTCATTTCCACACCAAAGTTCTGGGATGTTCCGACCTTCGGAAGCTTCGGTAACTTTACCCAGTCCAATCGGACCTATTACAAAAGGTTCTTGTAAAAGAAAAACGTATTACCGACTAGCTAAGATAGCTCCATCGGGAGATAGAAATCTACCTCATCAAATTCAAAGAATGAATGTTGGGAAAGAAGTAGAAAACGCTTTCATTGAAACTTGTAAGAAGGAAGGTCTCTATGTTGGAAACAATATTCCTTTTAGAGTTGATATGGACAGCATTTCAATAGCCGGAGAATTAGATGCAGTCTTAAGAACAGAACCCTGTGGCGGAACTAAATACATTGCTGAAGTAAAAAGTGTGTATGGATATTACCCGCAAAAACAAATCTTTGGGCGTGGCTTAAATTTAAGTAAGGAACCAGGAGCCCCTAGAGATTCGTATATTATGCAGATCTCGATTTACTTAAATTATTTTTCGCGACTACCAGAAGATAATCCTTCCTACTTACCATTTGGAGCTATCTTTGTTTGTGATAGAGGAGATGGTCATTTCGGAGTCTTTGATATTTGGCTAGAAGAGAATATCAAGATGATTGGAGAAGACGAAATGATTACAACTCACAAAATCTTTTACGAATCAGAAGGATTAAAAGTTCCTCGAACGTTAGTCCCTTATACAACAGAAGATATTATCGCTGGATTTAAAGTAGTCCAGCAGGCTTTAAAAGCTTGTACGCCGCCGCCAAGAGATTTCGTTCGGGAATATTCAAAGGATCAAGTTGAGTATCTACACTCAATTGGCGAGATTCCTAAGACCTCTTATGAGAAGTGGATCGCCTCTCATGGTCCTAGAGGAAAAGGAAAAGAAACGTTAGGCGATTGGGCTTGCCAATCAACCTATTGTCCTTGGTCTGATTTATGTTGGAGTCAGGAGTAAACATGAATTCTAAAAAAGTAATAGACAAATGTAACGACGTATCATCTGAGATAGATTTAAGCGTCTCTAACTCAACAACGATTGATTCTCCGTATATTGTCGGAGCTTACATGGTTCAAAGTGAGCCAATCGGTAGTTGGCCTTATCCCGCCGCAACGACTACCTTCACGCATTTATCTTCATCTGAAGATGAAGAAGAGGACTTTATTGAAACTCTATTAGAAAAGACTCTCTTATATAAGATCGGGCTTATGAGTAAGCCACCAGAAGAGATAACTAAAATTCTTGGTAAGGAAGTAGAAGTACATGACGAGTCTCTAATGGTAATCATCAGAACTCTCCTTTGGGCGCTAGATAGGTTAGATAATCTTGACTGAAGTTAAATGGACTAGTTTTAATCGATATGCTGGACCAATGATTCATGGAAAGGCTCCTCTTCAATTAAACAATCCACATAATCATTGGGACCGAATTTTATGGCTTACTTCTCAAATTGAAAGTGGAGGTAAATTTGGATCAGTGATGGCTTACGATGGTACAGGGATGACCGGTGGATTAATTCAAGCTGTAGCTGTTTATCCAAAAGCTTTAGAAAAGATAAACAATAATCCAGCAGAAGAGCAAGGTTCTCTCTGGGAATTACTTACCGACATAAAGGAAAGTGACTCTACCTTACTTAGTAACTTAGATGCCGAGTTCGATAAACTCGGCTGGCAACTTAGAAAAGGGAAGATTTACCAAGGAGAAACCAGCAATCTTATAAGAGGAAAAACGATTAGAGATATTCTTACTCCGACCCTTGGAACAGTTCCAAGGATTGGGCCTAATTGGGAGAAATCTAAAGCTTGGGCTATTCTCTTTCATGAGATATTTAGTGATGAAAGGTCTTTCGCCGCACAAAAAGAATTTGGTATTAAACATTTTAAACGCGCGGCAAAAAGAAAACTTCCTCTATTAAATAAGAAATCAATTGAATCTATTTTCTATAATGGAAACATAGAGAAGACGACCTTCGAAATAACTAATCCACTAGATCTTGCTTTATCTTTTCTATTTTCAAATATGGTAAATTCACCTACTTCTGCATTCACTAAATTAAAAGAAGCAATAGAATCAACTTTTCCTACTTACTTTACTTCTAATTCAGTTATTGAATTTAACAATCAAACGATCAGAACTCTAATTGCAAAAGCGATTATTCAAGCTCTAGCTAAAGGTGGTCCAGCAAGATGGAGTTATGAACTTCCTAATGGTAGATATCAAAGAACGAGAAGAGCTGCTAAGAATGTTTGGAGGTCTGGTTTCTTTAAAGATCCAACTGGGTTAATGCCTCCTAAATTTTAATCTCCCCGCGAATAAAAAAAATGAAACAAAAAATCATCCTTCTTGATATGGACGATGTCCTATGTGATTTAGTTAAACCTTGGTTAAAAAAACTTTCTACCCAATTTAAAATTAATGTAATAAAAGCAGATATAATTTCTTGGGATATAGGAGCTATCGTTTCAACTAAATTTCCTAAAATCAAAAAAGAACAAGTATATGATTGTCTTCGAGAAGTTGGCTTCTTCGAACAATTACCGATTATGCCAAATGCAAGGGAAACGATTGAAAAGATTCAAGAATTAGGATGGAGAATCGTCATCGTGACAAGCCTTCCGACTATCGAACATAACTCTGGACAAGTTGTTCAAGAGAAGCTAACCTGGCTAGACAAACATCTTCGAGGTCTCATTAAAGATCGAGATGTAATTTTTACATATCAGAAAAACTTAATTGCGGGAGATGTTTTAATTGACGATGCACCACATAACCTTGAAATCTTTCCACATAAAACAATCGCTTTTTCCCAGCCATGGAATCAATTAGTTGATACTGACGCTAGAGTGAATAACTGGAATGAAGTGATTAAAACGTGCTCTCTTCTTTTAGGTGAAAATAAATGATCGCAAAAACACAGATTGATCTTTTCCTGGAAAAAATCAGACCATATTTACTTGACTACTTAGAATCGAAGGGTATTAATACAAGCTCAGCAATTAGATGTATTAATCCTGAACACGAAGATCAATCACCGTCAATGTTATGCGCTAATGCCGAACAAAATGATTGGAGATTATATTGTGTCTCGTGTGGTTTTAGAGCCGACATCTTCGATGCATATGCGATCTTAGAAAATAAACCGAGGAAAGGACCAAAGTGGTTTAGTGAAACTGTCCTTCCATTAGCTACTATGTTCGGAATTCCAATTCCAGCATTTGAACTAAGTTCGGAAGAACTCTTCGCAAATGATTATTATCGATGTTTTGAAGACGTAGCGTCTCTTCTCCAGCATGAAATTAAAGAATTTGATTCATTCCCTTCTGAATATGTAGCAAGTAAAGAGTGGAAACAAGAAACTCTCATTGCTCTTGATATCGGAACGATTGAATACGAAACAATTACTTCTCGTCTATCAGAAGATGATCTTCGACGATTCGGTTTAAACAGACCCGATATCTTTAAGAAAGAACATTTAATCTTTACGGTGAGAGATCAATTTGGTCGACCCATAAGATTTTTCGCGCGGCGACCAACAAAAGATCCAAAGTTCGAATCAACTACATCCTCAAAATTAGCAGTAGATCTTTGGAGAGGGAAAGGACATCTATATCTTTCTCATCTTCTATCAAGAAAACATTCGACGGTTACTCTCGTCGAAGGTCATCCAGATGCAGTTACTGCTTATCAAAATGGAATCGTAAACGTTGTTGGTATCTGTGGCTGCCAAGCCTTCAGCGAAGCCCATGCTGACGCTCTCACGATGCTCGGAATCTCTCGGGCACTCCTTATGTATGACGGAGATCAGAAGGGCCAGGAAGCCACTGAGACGCTTCTACGAAAGGATTTTATTAAGACTGGAGGAATGAGTTACGAGGTTTGCGTTCTTCCGGAAGAACATGATCCAGATTCCTATATAAGAAAAGAAGGTCTTCAGAAATTTAACTACTTATTAGAACAAAAATTATCTGCTTTCGAATATCTTTTATCTAAAGAAGACCCAGCTCAAACACCAGAAGAAATATGTGAAAAGTTAATTCCATATATCGCCTCAGCTCGAAGTGATGTTAAACGAGAAATGATGGCTCGGGATCTAAGCTCCTTCACTGGAGAAAGAGTTTCAATCGGAGCAATTCTTTCTGACGTATCAAAAGTCGACGAACTTGTTTTTTCAGCTTTAATGGAAAAGCAGAAAGCAATCGTTGGAGCAACGATTCGACAGGTTCAGAATCACACGCCACAGGCTAAAGAAATATTTCGCGACGCTCTAGAAAAATTAGAAACGGCGGAAAAAGAACAAGGTGGTAAAAGCTCTAAGGCATTATGTTTATCAAGACTTCAGTCTTGTAAGATGCTGGAAGAAACTAGAACAACAGGTGGATACATTCTTCAGCCTGGTGGATTAAAGAATTTAAGTGATCTCCTAAAAGGAGGAGATTATACCGGCAGTA
>Ga0180007_10005276_pt1 | contig 13193 bp, 24 predicted proteins | sample MM_PC_MetaG_FD_121122 | JGI IMG/M metagenome (GOLD analysis project Ga0180007, IMG submission 121122) | Groundwater microbial communities from the Aspo Hard Rock Laboratory (HRL) deep subsurface site, Sweden - MM_PC_MetaG | ecosystem: Environmental > Aquatic > Deep subsurface > Groundwater... | reverse complement strand
TTTGTTGTGTTGGTAAAGGGTGTACCCATGGGAAAAAATCTGTTACCGTATCAATATTCACATAAGCCCTTCCAACAGGCTCAACCTCATTTAATTTTCCTTCTTTAATAGCTTGCATAAATCTTCCGCTATCTGCTATCCATGCGGCGTTTTCTAACTCTAAAATTGACCCAATCACCTTTGTTACCCTGCCAGTAAGATGATATGTTACTGCCCTAAAATAATACTTTTCTCCTACCATGTCTTTTAAAGATTGAATCTCCTTAAAACTTTCTTCTCCTAACTGCGTCTTAATTTTTTCATATGTTTCATCACTTACCTCGATTGTCTTTGTCATTCCATTCTCCTTTTTTATTTACCTTCCCCGATTTGGTTAGCTTCAAAGTATTTGATACAGTCGTAAAAACTATTTCTTATTGCGACTAACTTATTAAGACGTTCATTCATCCAAGGTTTAACTACACCGCAATCATCTTCACACTCTTTCATTGCTTCATTGATCTTTCCTATTTCTAGGTGTAGTTCGATTACTGTGGGAGTCATTGGTCTTGCCTCACTATGCCCCACTTCTCTTTGGTTTGTCATTTCATTTCTCCCCTGGTATCTTAACCTTATCACTTACCCACATTGAAATTAGTTCGATTAAAACTCTGTCTTGTGTGCTGTAACTGTCAATCTTTTTTAACCGCTTACACTTCCTTATAAACTCTAATCGTAAAATCCTCGACGGTCTGAATCCAACTACATGATGATTCGCTTTTAATGTCATATGTGTTCTCCTTATCTTTCCTAAAATATAACATATTGGTAACAGTTTGTCAACACCTATTTCATTAATAAAACCCCCACATTCAACACCGCTCCCCCTACCCCATACAACGCCAAAGCATAATTACAATCCAAAATTGATACTATTGCCAGTAAGATAAACTCACCTATAAAAACAATTATTATCCATTCGCTCATTTAAACACCTTATTTTAAAATAATATCAGACTCAACTTCGTTGCCCCAAACATCCCAGCCTGGGGATTTTTGTCTGGCGAAAAGTTCTATCTTGTCTGTGTGGGGGAATTTTTCAACTATCCTTCTAACTTCTACTGGCTTTTGACTATGCTTTCCTTTTTTAACATGGATTATGGTTGATGATATTGGTGGGGTTATTCTTTTATGCTTGCCTTTTGCACATACAAAAAGGTGTTCCGTTTTACCCCACAACCAATACCCTAGTCCTTGATTTATCTTGTCCCAGGTCATGCAGGTTTTGTATGTAAAACCCCACGATTCGACAACGTCAAACGCTTCTCTCATAAAAGAGTTCGTTGTCCACAAAAATAATAAAGAGTTTCTATCGGCTATTTCTTTTACGGGTAGACCGCATATTTCCTCTACTGTCATTGTGGAGTATATTCTGCCTGCACCAGAACCACCTTTTCTTTTATATTGCCACGGCGGATCCGCATATATTATCTGATATTTCTTCACCTCAACACCCCCAAACTTTCATTAAGTGATTTGACAACATAGTATTCAATCCCGTATTTAATACATATTTCTTCAAAAACACGCTGAGTAGAACGCTGTTTATTAGCACCTACTTTTACTTCAAGATAAACCAAGCCACGATATGTAATCACCTCTATATCCCCTTTACCATCCAAAATCAAATCGCTGTTATAAGTTGAACTTTCACCAGTCTTACCACACTCATACCCACGTAACCGTAACCCAAGAATAATATTGCGCTCTATCTTCTTCTCCCTCATATCATTCTTGGGGGATTTACGGACAGGCTTCTTACGCACCGCCTTGCGTTCGATACTCTCCCCCTTCATTATCTTCACCATTAGACTCAATCCCTCCTGTTGCTTTTTGAGCGTTCTACGTTGACCGAGGCCTGGGTGGGTCATCTCAACCCCTCAAACGGCACAGCTCTCCCGTCCTCATAATATCCAATACAAACAATCCCAAAAATCAGATCCTCAAGACTCATGTCGTATAAAAGTTCGGTCATTGGGATTCCAGGGCTTTGCGGGTGTGTTCTTCGTAAGTAGGATAAGCACAATGCCATTCTTGGCTTGCCTTATCAAAAACCCCCAAGTAGTGCTCACGGGCGATTTGGGCATAAATTTGATATTGGCGTGTTGGTTTTCTTCTTAACGAATCGTCTGTTCCTTCAAACAGCTTCTCCTCCAAACTCTTTTCTTCTGTCACCAATTCTATGTACCCATTTGTGGTTAAGAAAAAATATAGGTCACATGGGAATAGTTTTGTATCAATAACATCCCCAACCTTGTTTTTAGGCATTTCCTTCAAAACTCTTACTTTTTTCATCCCCCCTCCTTCCATTCTGTTCCTATTGTTGTCTTGGTGGTTAAATTCAAACCAAAGATTTAATTTCATCCCTAGTTGTTTTAACATCTAATATTTTTTGCATTTTATTCTGTATGCTTTTTTGCATTGCCTCATGGTCAGAATAACTTGTTGGTTTATACAGAATTGAATCCATATTAACTATTGCTAAAGAACAATATCTATTGCACCCATCTTCGCTTTCACAACCAAAGCATTTATCATTATGTTCTGATTTGTACTTCTTACAAAATTCACTTCCCATAGCAACTAGGAAGCCATGACTAACAACCAATTTTCTAAATTCTTCTATTACATTCATCTACCCCCTCCTTCCACCCTTCCGGGCAAGTGTATGTTTTACCTTCATTTGGTGGTGTTAAATTGAACATTTAACCCCGTAAATCTTATTATACCGCCCTTGCTCAACAGCTATCAACTTATCCATTAATTTAGCCGACTCCAAAAGCAAAGGATTGCCAGGATGAGCCTGTAACAACCCTAAAATACACCATCTATGCCATTTCCAGTCATGGAAATCACGCTCCCATTCATCATGTAGTTTTTCCCAGTGGGGTTTAGGCATCAAAGTCCTCCTGAACCTCTATATGTTCATATCCTGGTTTAAAATACCATCCTCGCTTTTTATTTTTGCCCCTAACCCACCCTTCTTTTTTCATATATTTTCCAATAGCTGTACTTTTACTCTGCATTTCAAGATACGACATTTTACCAACATCTAAATGGAATACATCTCTAAGAATTGTTTTATTAAATACACAATCTTTGTTTATAATATATTCATCAAGCATACAATCCCAAGGGTTATATAACTCACGATCTCCATGATAATTCTTTAGCATATCAAGGCTCTCGTTATTCGTTAAGTATAAATCAATCCCGCTATTGTATTTAACTATTGCCTCAGCCCAAAGCTGGTCTTTCCATTCCTTTGCTTTTTCTATATTAACCTTATCACAGTCAACCGGCCAAAATCTGCGGTTTCCTGTATCATCCTTTAAATATTGGTTATCTCCGCTAGGGTTATGTGTTCCTATAAATATATTATGCCTTGGGAAATCTTCACTATTTCTCGCATAAGGCATCCTAACCCTATCTGTATCATTTGATATAAAATTCTTTATATCCTCGATTGCTGCTTTTTTAAATCCTGATAACTCCGAAATCTCTATAATCCATGCTTTTCTCATAAGATCAACCAAGTCCTTCTTGCTCTCTGAAGAGGATATGTGCGCATTTATATACCACTTCCCCCCCAATATCTGCAAAAGGGTAGTTTTTCCTATACCTTGTCCACCCTCAAGTATTCCCATATAATCAAATTTACAGCCTGGATTAAATATACGAGCAACAGCGGCACATAACATAATCTCCGATATATCTTCTATATACATACTCCGCTCTGCACCGCATATTTCAACCAACCAATCCCTAATTCGTGTTACTCTATCCCATTCTAAACTGTTTAAATAATCCTTTATCGGGTGATATTTCTGCTCCATTGCTTGTATAAGTAAAGCCTCATGTATGATATTTATTGGATATTCCTTATTATCTATTACGGAAATATAGTATTTCATCTGGATTAAGTCCATATCTGTTATGTCTCCTTGACCTCCCCATGGGCAATCTCCTATTATTTCAATCTTTTTTGAAAATAAATTGAAGTAAAAAAGTGTGTGTAAGTTTTCATTTTTTACACATAACTTTTTAATTGTTTTTAGCTTTAATTCTTGCTTTTGTGACATTGGCACGGTTCTTGCTATATAAATAATACTATTTATAGGGGAGTTAACACCTTATACCCCTAAAACCCTGTTTTCCTAAAACATTTATTTGTTGTTGTAAACTCCTATATATAGAGTAGGTAACTAAGTGGTATATGTGGTATAGAATCATTTCCCCTCTGCTTTGGTGATGGCTTGTCTTAATTCTGCTCTTAAAGAATCACATCGCTTTTTATCTAATTCACAAACATGAAGGCATAACAACGCATCGTGGGCATGAATACACGCCTCCAATAGGTCAGTATTAAGAGCCTCCATTTCATCAATATATTGGCACAGTTTTCTTAATTCCTCTATTTTGGTTGAATTGTGCAATTTAAAACCCTTACCCTTACAATTAGTTATAAATCCTCTACCTGCCCCAAAATGCAATGGGTTATCAAATTCTTTTTCCCACTCCCCCTTAGTATATCCCATCTTACACATCCCATATAAAACCCCCAGCCCAGGTGAGTGCCATGACACACTCTGTGGAATCGCGAGAAACCTTCCGGGCTGAGGGAATAAAAAAACCCACTTCTTTTGAAAGCAGATTAGCTCTTAATTTTGTTTGATTGATTTTCATGTATTTTATTTCTCGCGCTTTTCATTTGACTAACTAAGATACTAAAAATAAAACCCTTTGTCAACAAAAAAGAAAAATTAAGAAAATAAAATAATTCTTGTAATTTCCACGCATTGCCTTATACTAAGAGTGTAATCAAGCAAAGGAGTTTATACATCCAAAACTCATCAAACACAAAAGACCACCTACCAAGACCCGATCACGACGCTGTTTGTTACGCAAACGACAAAGGCGAGTTCGATCCGTATCGTGATACAGATTTTAACCAGCACCTCAATAAATTAAATAAGTTTACACAATTCGCTAAAAAGAAATTCCCTTGCTCTAAAGCAAAAGAGTTTTTAAATTATGTATTAAGTAAAGAACCGTGGTGGTATGATACGAGGATTGATTTGCATAAGATATCTTGAATATACAGGAGCCGTCCTACAGACACAAGCGAGGTAGATTATGGAAGTAAACTTAGGAAGTAGTCGTTTTACAAGGATTGTAGCAACTGATGACCCAGCATTAGGAAATCGCGCACATCATCATTATCAGGTTGAAGGCGTTAAAGTGCCGACAGCTATTTATGCTCAGATTGATTTCCAAGATGGACCAGTTAACGAAGCAGAAATAAACGGAGTTCACCATGAGGATTTGCTGAACATTGTTCTTCATAGGTTACAATGTTTTCAAAGTGGGGATTTCCGATGCAGGGAAAATGCTCTTGCAATAACAAAGATTGAGGAAGCCTTGATGTGGCTAAACGCAAGGACATCTTTACGACAGAAAAAGGGTATTGAAGGAACAAACGTAAATCACGAATAACAAATCAGGGTGGCTCCTGTTATTTGATTCGTAACACCCCATATGGTTTCGACCTGTGGTAAAGAAAGGACATAATGCCCAATTCAAGATCATTAGAAAAAGTTGTTAGAAAAAGAAATTTCTTAAAGAGTCCTAAAACTATAGGAAAACATTTTAAAATAGAGGGTGGGGAGCGAAGAGAAATAAAGACGAAACAAATAGAGATTAGTCCTGGTAGGTTTAAACGGGTTAAATTTTTAAAGTGATAGGTAGACGCAAAATCGGGTCTAAACGTAAAGAACAAAAAACAAATTCACCTCACATTGGGAGATGGCTTAAAAAGGGTGAGTTTAAACAATGTAGCATTGATTGGCCTAAGAAATCGTATAAACCAAAGATTACAGGTGGTTTAGCTCTTTAACATATTAGATTGTGGGAGTTGTGGAAGCCAGCCGAAAGGCAGAGAAGATGAAAGGACTGGAGGCAATCAAAGATAGATGCCTGCGGAACCTATCGGAGATTCCAGTTGCCTTGTCGAACATACAAACTCACGCAGGGTGTTCGAACAGCTCCTGCCAATCTAATTCATGCCCTCTAAGCCTCTGGAGATGCTAAGCGCCTCTAAGCTCAAATCAGGGGGCGATAATTGTGGAGTATCATGAAACCAAAACGTAACCCTAAAAAACAAAGAGAATATTATTTTAATCATACTTGGAAAATTAAAGAACAAGAGAGGAAAGAAGCGGCTGGACATCGGGTGATGATCTTCGGGGATTGTGCAAGTGAGTATATATAAATAATTATGAAAATACCAAAGAAATTAAAAGTGGCTGGACTTGAATATGATGTAAAAACTGATTATAAATTCCATCAGGCTAATACTTTATGCGGTCAATGTGACCATCAAGGACAAGAAATAAGGATAACTGGTAAATGTTCTGATAATAATCAAAGAAAGAGAGATTCAGTAGAAGAAACTTTTATCCATGAAATGTTACACGCTATTGACCGAAATTATAATAATAGCGCATTATCTGAACAACAAGTTACAAGATTGAGCACTGGATTGTATCAGGTTTTAAAGGATAATAAAATGTTTAAGTAAATATAAACCAACAAGGAGAATAATTAAATGAGAAAAGTAATTGTATTAGTAGTTGTACTCATGGTCGCTTTAGTGACCGTACCGGCATTTGCTGATTATTCAATTTCGTCGAATTGGGAAGTATTTGATGAAGTAAGTACTATTGGAGAGATTGGCGGAAGTGATGCTTTAATCGGAAGTAAGAACTTTGATCTCGGTGTTATGTTAGGTGTTACCAATTATAAGAATCCATTTAACAACGAAAAAGCTGATTCATATATTATGGTTAAAGGTGATGTAAAAGGGATTCGATTATTAAATCGTGTATGGAGTTTGATTACAGGTAAGTAGTTTAAATGTATTGGTTTAAAATCCATTGTAAACCATTATTCAAAAAGAGGTTGACAATAATAAAATGGCAGGAGTTAAAGGAAGATCCGGCAGGAAGTCGAATTATAGTGAGATACAAGATGGCAACCTAGAGAAAGTCTGTGTTGATTGGATACTTAATAATTTCAATACTTTTGATAGAGCTACCAAGCTAAAGGTTTCTCTGACAATAGCATCCAAGGCAGTCACTCAAAAGATCGACTTCAAAGACAAAACTAAGCTATCCAGCGACGAGAAGTCTGAAGTTGATGAGATGCGTAAGATTAGAAATGACAGCGTGAATCCTGAACTGTTGACTAATTAGTGTAGTTAACATAATACTTATTATAGGAAGATGCCGTCAATTAATTGTAAATGCTTGGAGTGTAGTAAGTTAGCATTCCCACATCACAGGTTAACAAGGGTTGTCATAGAATGGTGAGCAACTACTATAGTGCTATTGGTTGGCATTAATTTAATGATATCCCTTGCCTAGGGGTCGATAGTATGCCGATCGTAGCTTGTAGGCTATGTTCTGTTGATTCTAGGCCTATTGTAGCGTGGCATGGGATGTGAGGCGTAAGGGTCATGGTGTCCGCCTATCACCCCCTCATATATATAGGTCACTGCCTCTAAAATTTTTTGTAATATTATGGAGAATTTATAATGAATTGTTACAACCCATTATGTAATAATAAGATAGTAAAGAATAACCTATCTCAAATAGTATTCTTCTGTTGTAGGGCTTGTAGAAAAGTATTTAGGCATTTAAGATTGGAGAAAAAATAACTATGTCCGACTCAAAAAAAGCCGTAAAGCAAATCAACAATTTAAAGATAGAAGGAATCAAGGCCACTCTTGCTTCTCCTAAGGAGTTCACAGAGGCTCATAAGAAGGCGATTAAGAAAGCGAGGGAGATATTGAAATGACTTATAGATGTAGTAATTGCGGTAAAATATTTTCCCGTGATAAAAGACTAAAGGCGGTCAGAAAAAATATATTAAAGACTGGGAGATATAAGTCTTATTGTGCGTATGTTGGGAGAAATACTTTTAGCAGGGAGATGAGGTGAGATGGTTCGAGAGTTAAAGAGGGATGAGTTTTTCAAGCGGTTTCAGCGTAGTGGGTCAATAGACGATTTGCTTGATCCAAAGGTACGTTCTATGGCAGATAAGGGATATTTGGTTGTTAAGGAGGATGGAAAGATTTTTACAACAAAAGGAAAGAAGCTAAAAGATGCTGAAAGGAAATAAATATGGCAAATTATGTTTTAACAACATTTAGTACAAGCGGAACTTTAGAAGAAGTTTTAGCTGCTATGGAAACAGAGTTAGAGGCGGTTGATACAGGAAAGACTATTCGTTTAATAGATATAGACCTAGATGCAGTTGGAAGTTCAAGAAACTATGTAGGATATATAGTTTATGATACATGATAACTCTTAGAGAAAGCATAAATGAACGCATATACCTTTTTGATGAAGATATACGCAGGTCTTCTTCAGAAAAGGTAGCGAAAGATGTTCTTCAAGAAAAGAAAAGATGGTTATGCAAGAACGACCTTTATTTTTTAGCTTGTTATACTGGACACGATAATATAGCTAAATGGCCTGAGATATATCAAAGTTTTTGTGAAGAAATAAGTTTAATGACATGGAGGGTTGTTGAGTTAGGGTTATGTAAGACAAACGAAGATTTGTTGCCGATTCATAAGGTAACAGATGATTGGAATACTGATTTAGATTTTATGAAGCGTCTTATTTTATGTTACCGGGCATATTATAAGACAACGGTAATTACAAAACTTCATTCGTTACAATTATTACTTAATTTTCCTGATATTCACCTTGTTCTTTGTCATAATAAACAAGAAAATGCTTCAGATAATTTAGTTGCTGTAAAAAACTACTTCTTAAACACTGATATAGGCAGGTTATTTTCTCATTGTGTTCCTGATGGCAAGGAATGGGGTAATGCCAGCGGTTTTTCGTTAAAGAACAGGGAAGATTGGGGTTCTAAAACAGAAGATAATATAGAAGCTGTTGGAGTAGATACGGAGGTTACAGGTAGACATTGGACATTAGCTAAAAAGAACGATTTGGTTACTGAGAAGTCTGTTACGACAGAAGAACAGATTAAAAAGACAGCTAAGTGGGATGATATTTTTAATACAGGGTTGTTTCAAGACCCTATGTATCCTCTGCAGGACTATGAGGGAACGAATTATCATTATAACGACCATTATAGAACATTACAGGAAGACCCTTCTATTAAAGTGATAAAAATTCCTTTATTAAAAGATATAGATAAGTTTATAGGAGGGGATGATTCTCAGATAATGCACCCTCAGAGATGGACAAGGCAGGGGATAGTTGAAAAGATGAAAGATCCCTGGGTATTTTCTTGTCAGATGATGCTTGAACCAGTAGATACCGCGTCTAAAAGATTCAATCCTGACATGATACGGAGATATGATGTTATACCCGATACGGTAGAGAATGTTTTGTTAGTTGACCCTGCAAATGAGAAGAAGAAACGTAGTGATTATACTGCCATGACGGTTGTTGGGGTTTCAAGGAGAAATAAGTTTATTATAGATATTGTGAGAGATAAGTTAGGGCCTGATGAAAGAATTAATGAAGCAATTTTGTTAATTAAGAAATATGAAATAAAAGAAGTTGCGTGGGAGAAAATAGGGCTTAATAATGATACTCATTACTTACAGAAAAGACTTGATGAAGAAAAGTTGTTTAATGTTACGGTGCATGAAGTAACAGCTCAGAATACGGCTAAAGAAGATAGGATAAGAGATATTTTAGTTCCTCAGTATAATGAAGGGGAATGGTTATGGCCGAAAGAAGGAGCGCTTGCGTATTATTCAAAGTTTGACCAAAGGAGTGTTGATCCGATAGTAGATTTAAAGATGGAATTTTTACAGTTCCCTAATGGCAAACATGACGATATGTTAGATACACAGACGTTTCTCACATCTCTTAATGTAGACGGCCCGTTAGATAAAGAACCAGAACTGTCAGATGAACTTACTTTCGGGCAGTATGTAAAACAGACAGAAGAGGGAAGATCGGCGGATATTAGAAATCCATATAAACGATTGGAGTTTCCATCAAGAGTTTAATTATTATTTTCATTTTATTGGTTACTGTTCCTTGCCTTGCCGGCACTACGATATATTGTCCTGATACAAAAGAGCCAATATATGAATATGCCTATGATTTGTTTGGTAAATTAGATGGTAGAATTATTAGTGCTTCTGATTTTGTGCCAATAGGTAATGCTGATATTCTTATAGATGGACAAACAATATGTTCGGCAACTTGTCCTAATTCTAATGTTCCAATAGTTGGTTTTTGTTATTGGACTTGGAAGAGAGGATATTCTTTTCCTAAGTTTCCTTATGCAATTTTTACTTTTATGGTAAAAGATTCTGATGGGCAATTTGTTTGGGCGCCGTATTCAAAAGAAGAAATAGATAATTTAATGGGAATTTAAATCTCTAAGGTAGCTCCTTAGAGCCAACAAAATTACAAAGACTCATACTTGTGCACAAGCAGGTATGGGTCTTTTTGTTGGAGAGGAGATTATGAAACCAGAAAATATACGAGAGTGGTTCGGCAGAATAACTAAAGCAGAAGACTTACAAGCAGAACGGAGTAAGGAACGCAAAGAAATCCTTAAACTCTATTTAGGAGAGTTCTTTGGTAAACCTACTGATAATTCTGGAGAAGTTACTGAAGTAAATTTTACGTTTGAATATATTAAAGTTTTAATATCTGCTATTTATGCCCGTGACCCGTTTATTTTTGTAAGGGCAAGGTCAGGGAAATGGGCAACATTCGCTGAAACAATGCAGCTTGTCATTAATTATTATTGGAAAGAATTAAAGTTAAAGAAAAAAATTAAAAGTTCTATTTTAGATGGGGTACTTGCGCCACCAGGATTTATTGAGATTGGATATTTGTTTATTAAAGAAAAGAATCAGATTACTGAAGATTTAGAAAAAGAATTTCCTGAATTAAAAGTTACCGAACCGCTTGAAACAAAAGGGATTTTTGATGATACCATAAAAGAAGATGATGTTTTTGCTAATCACATTCCGTCACATCAAGCATTATGGCCTGACGGGTATAATGATATACGGGAAGCGCCCTATTTTATTATTAAACGCAAGATGCCTTTATTAGATGTTAAGGCAAATACCATGTTTAAGTCTGTCCGAAATAGGTTGACTGGATTTAATACTATATCTTCTACAAGCAAGAAAGCCGGGAAATTTACTCTTAAAGATAATGTAAAGCCAATGCAGAGTTCTGTCCAGGAAGCAATAGACGAAGAACAGACAGAAATAACTCTTTATTATATCTTTGATAAAAGAACTCAGGCAAGATTTGTTCTAGCTAAAAACTTCGACGAGGATTCTTTGTTTGAAAGAGATTGGAAATATTTACCAGAAGGATTCCCAATATTCCCGTTGGTATTTAACCAGATTCCTTCTACTGAAGATAAAGCAAACTCTTATCCGTTAAGTGATGTAATACCTATGCTTCCGCAATTAAAAGAGTTGTCTAAACTTTCTTCAGCCATGATGAAACATAGGAAAAGGTCTGGAACTTTGTTAGTTGTAAAAAAGGGAAAAATTTCTCCGCAAGAAATTACTAATATAACCCAGGCAAACGACCTTGATATTGTTGAACTTGAAAACATAGATGAAGGGTCTTTAAAAGGGTTTACTCCTCCGTCTTTACCGCAAGATTTTTATAATCTAAGGAAAGTTGTTCTTGAAGACCTTATGAGGGCTTCTGGATTTCAGCAACTTTTAGCAGGACAAACTGGTATTGAAACAGCCACAGAAAGTGAGAATGTTCGTGCCGGAGCTTTATTAAGAACAAGTGAAAAACAAGATGTTATCGAAGATTTTACCGTAGAAATAGCTATATACCTAGCAGGTCTTATTTATCAGTTCAAACAAGATAAATCCGAAATAGGTCAAATTATCGGAGAAGATGAAGTAAGTGAAGAAATGTGGCCTTCTTTACCAAAAAATCCTGATGGAACAGTCAATATTGATAAAGCCAGAATATTTATACAGAAAGAAATATGGTTTGAAATAGATGCTGGTTCAACAAGACCGCCCAAAGATGAAGCTGTTGAAAGAAAACAATGGATGGATGCTGTAGCTACTATTGAAGCTACTTATCCTGGCAGATTAAAAGAAAGTGTAATTATTCCGCAGTTGTTAAAGAAATTAGAGTTTAAAGATATTGAACAGGCAGTTAAGGCGTTTGACGAAGAAGAAGCTCAAGCTGCTCAACAAGAAACGCAGTTACTTCTAAAAGGTATTCCTGTTCCAGTATCACCTAACAACCACCATATGATACATTTACAAGTTCATGCTCAACCGACTCAACAAGGTAAAAGCTCTCCTGCTTTAGACCAACATATAGCGACTCATGCTAGTTTTGAAGAAAATTTAAGAGGAGCAACACCACAAAAAGGAGATGCTAGGGCAGCCAACAAATCCACTGTACCAGATATAACAAGAAGAGGAGTTCCAGAGGGAGCTGATTTCAGTGGGGCAGTTAGCAATTTAGGACAAAACAAAGGCGCTACTTTAAATTAGGAGATATTATGACAAAGAAAGAAGAACCAAAGAAAGAAGAAAAACCAAAAAAAGAATCTTTAGAGTCAAGGCTCAACAAAAGAAAAGAACATATTAAGAAAACTTTTATTAAGTGTCTTAAAGAGAATAATCTTAGTTCTAAGTTTAATTATAACAAGTATCTTCTTGGAACGGGAGGTAAAGGATTGCTTTGTGATGCTTTAGGAGATTTTAATTCTAATGACAGGGTTCTTTTTCAAGAAGTATTAAAAGATCTTAAAAAAGATAAGATTCTTTATCATATTGGCGGTTGTGTATATATTCTTAACTAATGATTTATTCATATTGTTGCCAAGAATGCGGTAGAAGTTTTGAAGAGTTCAGATCTGTTGAAGAACGGTTTAATGTATTTTGTTGTGGAAAGAGGGCAGATAAATTAATCTCTCTGCCTAATACCCATAAAGACCTTGCGTATAATTTCACAACAGATATGTTTGATGGAAAACCTGTTCAAGTTAGATCAAAAGAGCATTATAAGGGGTTGATGAAACAGTATGGAATAGCTGATGCTTCTCCAAAAGAATGTTTCGATCAGGCAAGGAAATGTGCT
>Ga0180007_10005275_pt1 | contig 13196 bp, 12 predicted proteins | sample MM_PC_MetaG_FD_121122 | JGI IMG/M metagenome (GOLD analysis project Ga0180007, IMG submission 121122) | Groundwater microbial communities from the Aspo Hard Rock Laboratory (HRL) deep subsurface site, Sweden - MM_PC_MetaG | ecosystem: Environmental > Aquatic > Deep subsurface > Groundwater... | reverse complement strand
CCCCGAATTTGCTTTAAAAAAATTTTTATCCAATCATCGGCAAAATTGTTTTTCTATTTCCCACTGCTTTCGAGATCTTGAGAACGAAGGTCCCAACCATACTCCAGAATTTCTTATGCTCGAATGGTATGAAATTGACAAAGATTATCAAGATTTAATGCTTTCTCTAAAAAAATTCATCAAAAAATTTTTAAACATAGAATTTGTTAAACTCACTCTTCCTCAAAATCTCCCCAAAAACGAACCAGACTTCAATCAATATTTTCTCAACGAGATAGAAAATAATTTACCCAAAGACAAGGCAGTTTTTATTACTGGCTACCCTGCCTTTCTCAGCCCTTTGGCAAAAACCAATCAACGTTTTGAACTTTATATCAACGGCATTGAAATCGCCAACGGCTGTACCGAAAACACCGACTCAAAATCAATCATCTCCTCCTTTAATCAAGAAAAAAAATATCGTCTCAAGAACAAGCTCCCACTTCACCCAATTAGTACCTCTTTTGCTTCTGATTCTGCTAAAATAGGAAAAGTTGCCGGTCTAGGTCTCGGTCTTGACCGTCTACTAAAAATAATAAACACTAATAAATAAAGAACATGTCTTTCGATAGTCGACCATCATTCCCCCACCCAGTTCGTCCTTCTCGCCAAAGCAAGGAAGGGCAAAAGGAAACTATCAAACAGCTCGAGAAACAAGCCCTAATTGACCCTCTTACCGGTGCTTACAATCGAAGATTTTTCGACGAACAGCTCAATAGCATTCCCCATTCAAGACATATTTCTAGTGCAACTATTGTTGTTTTTGACGCCGATAATTTTAAAAAAATAAACGATAATTTTGGTCATCCCGAAGGTGACAAAACTTTGAAAGAAATTGTTTCTACGATTAACAATCAAATTCGCCCAGGAGACACTCTCGCTCGAACAGGTGGAGATGAATTTGCTCTCATTTTGCCAAACCTTAATAACCCTGAAGATATACAAAAGTTTATTTCAAGACTTTTTGGTGCTTTTACAGAAAATAATCTATCTGTTAGTTTTGGCTTCGCAACATTGGATAAAGCAAATACCAAAAAACCTATCGATCCGAAAGCAACATTCAACGAAGCTGATCAAATGCTATTGCGCATAAAAGAACACAAAGGACAATAATATAATGGCCTCTCTTTAAAATTTTTGTTATCATTACCTATGCCCAAGGACAAAAAAAACACCCTCAATACTCCTCAAAGCACTAAACCATTTAGTCAACGTGTTCCTTTTAAGAACCCTTTCTTTCAAACGAAGCCCAACCTTCCCAAAAACAATTCTCGTGTCACAAATTCTTTTCGAACCCAAAATCGTGGCGGCGGCGGAAAATAACCTTATCGATACTCTTCCCTTCTCCAAATTTCTCAAAACCCAATTTTTCATATAACTTTATTGCCGCCAAATTATCTACAGAAGTCTCCAGCCACCAATTCTTATTTTTCGCCTCTAAGTATTCCCCGCTCTTCATAAAATCTACCATAGTTTCAGATAAAAATGACTCCGATAGTCCCTTTCCTCTCGCCTCTCCATACACTCTCACTGCCAAAGTAAACCCCTCACCTTCTTTCCCAAACCAAGAAATTCCCATTAAATTTTCCTTTTCATCAACCAAGCTATAAATTTCCCTCTTCTTTTTTCTCCATTCTCCAAAACTCTTTTTACTGGCAAATCTTTTTCCATCCGATGTAAATTTTCTTATTCTCTCGTCACTATTTGAATATTTTATTAGCTCTTCAATGTTTTTTTCACTTATCCCCTTCTTAATTCTCATCAGCTAAATATACCAAAAATTGTTAAAATTACACCATGCCTTTAGTCAACCAGGTCGTAATTTTAGCTGCTGGTGAATGCTCCCGTTTTTTTCCCTTTACTCGCCGTCAACACAAAAGTGATTTTATTATCGCCGGAAAACCAATTATTGCTCGCACCATTGAAGCTCTAGATAAAATTGGTATTACAAAAATAGAGGTCATTCAATCTCCTGACGACGACCAAAATTTGCAAGAAACTTTTTCCAATTACACCCCTTCCCACATTACTGTTACCTTTCACACCCAAGATAAACCTCTGGGCACCGGTAATGCCATCCTTCAAGCCCTTCCCCAGCTCGAAAACCGTTTTCTCGTCATCAATCCCCAGCAAGTTAATGTCAACGAACATCTAAACAACCTAAAAAAATCACCTGATCTTCTCTCAGATCCTCAAAATTTGATTCTTTTTTCAAAAGTCACCACCAATCCGGGCCGTTATGGTATGTTTGCCCTGGACGGTCAAAGAGTAACAAAAATTATTGAAAAACCAACTAATCTTGACGGTCTTTCCAATCAACGCAATGTCGGTGTCTATCTCCTAACCAAAGATTTTGTCAATTTTATGTCTACCCTTCCCAGTTCAGATTTCCAACTTATCGAAGCACTCGATCAATATCTAAAAAATCACCCTGTCTTTGCCGTTGAAATAGAAGAAAGTAGCCCTACCCTCAAATACGCCTGGGATCTTTTTGGCATCAATAAACATATTCAAAATGGTGGTCATTACATTGCCCCAGACGCTCAGATTGGCCCAAACTGCAATATCGGCCCCAATGTTAATATCGAAGGCGGTTGTGTCCTCAACAACGTCACTCTCAACAACTGTCTAATTGGAAAAAACACCGTCATAAAATCAGGCAGTATTTCTGACTCCATTATTGGCAACAACTGTCAGATTGGCAACAACTTTACCACTCAAACCAAAAATAAAACCAATACCCCCATCGAAGTAACTATTAAAAATAAAATCGTCAATACAGGTATGATCTCTTTTGGTATCTTAATCGGGGACAACTCAATAATTGGAAATAATTGTTCTTCACTTCCTGGATCAGTCCTGGCTCCACAAAGCCAAATTAATCCAGAATCTTTAATATCCCCTGAAGTTCTGTAAAATCATCCATCCTGTAATCAGCTCGATAATCATCTCTTCCAAAAATAATTGTCTTTCCTCCATTTTCCTTTCCTAGTTGACAATCCTTTTCAAAATTATCACCTATATATAGGCAATTTTTAGGATCAAGTTTAAATTTATCCCAAGCAATCTTTAAAAACTTTATATTTGGTTTCATCAATCCCACCAAAGAACTACCCACCACCAAATCAAACTTCTCTCTAAGTCCAAACTTCGTCAATTTTATTTCAATCTGATCATCAAAATCTTCTGTAAACAAGATGTACTTCATTCCTTCCATTTTTTTTTCAAAAAATTCCTTCACTCCTGGGTTTAAACAGATTGTTTTTGTCAACTCTGATTTTTGAATTTCTACCGCCTCTTCCACCAAATCCTTCTCCTTTACTATCTGTCCCAAAGAATAAGAAAACAATCTTTCCTCGGGTTTCTTCGACCTTTTCAAGCTATCCAAAACCTTTCGCCACTCCTGGAACAAAAGCTCAGCCTCGAGCTTTTTTTGTGCCGCCACCCAATTTATTGCCGCCTTATATGTTCCGCCAGCCACTTCTCGTGTATTAACCAACGTATTGTCTTGATCAAAAAAAATTGCCTCAATCATTAATGTTATATTAACACTATTATGAAAAAACCAACTGTTGCTCTTGTTACTGGCTGTTTCGACCTTCTTCACTATGGTCATTTATCATTTTTTCAGTTCGCTCGATCCCAGGCCGACACTCTAGTTGTTGCTCTTGAAAGTGACCAATATCTTCGTGATCACAAAGGCCCATCCCGACCACTCTTTTCCCAAAAAGAAAGGCTCTATTGTCTTCAACAAATAAAAACCGTTTCCCAAGTAATCCCCCTTGATGATTCTCCCAACTATATCAAACTATTACAAAAAACTAAGGCTGATTGTCTAGTAATTTCTTCAAATGACTCTAACTATAACGAAAAGTATCGTATTTGCCAAAAATTCGGTGTTAAGCTAGTTGTCTTTCCTCGTCTCAAAAAATTTTCTACCAGTAAAATTACTGTTTCTGATATTCCTGGACTTCGTTAAATTTGTAGCTAATTTCCACACCTGCCTTGGCAAACATCTCTTCTGACTCTGCCCCGGTATGATATTTTCTTTCGCAATATACTCTTTTAACTCCGCAATTAATCAACAACATCGCGCATACTCGACACGGCGTCATTCGGGTATAAACAGTCGCCCCAAAAATTGAAACTCCCATTCTCGCCGCCTGGCAAATAGCATTCTGTTCAGAATGCACTGTTCTAACACAGTGCCAACTCTCTTTTCCTTTTTCATCGGTCGACTTTTTTAAATCATGACCAGCGTCATCACAATGAGGCATTCCTTCCGGACTTCCTACATAACCAGTCACCAGTATTCTTTTATCTTTTACAATCACCGTTCCGGCCCTTCCCCGGTCACAAGTTGCTCGTTTAGACACAGCATCTGCTAAATTTAAAAAATATTCATCCCAACTTGGCCGAACATGCTTTTTTTCACTCATTATTTAATATAAATTTTTAATATTTCCTCAACCTTTTGATTTAGCTCTTCCTTAGTTCCATTATTCAAAATGACCTTGTCTGCCGCGTTTATGCACGCTCTCAAATTTTGTTTGTTCGGATCACTAGACCCCATTTCCATATTTTCCTGTCTCACAAATTCTTCAAAGCTAACCATATCTTTAGCAGTTTTTCTCAGCCTAATTCTTTCATACCTAGTTTTTACTTCAGCATCCACTGCCAACAAAACTCCTCCCTCTTTTTTCACCAAATCAACTTCACCCAGCGTTCTAATACTTTCAATAATTGCATTCTCACCACTTGCCCTAGCTCTTCTAAATAATTCTTCAGCTACATACCCTGGACCATGTATTTTTCTTAAATCATTGCCCACATCTCTCATACTATTTCTATCCACCAGCATTCCCCTTCTCTTAATTTCTTCCGTAATCAACCCGCTTGCACTAAAATGTTTAAATCCCTTTTCCTCTACCAAAAACTCAACAATCGTTCCTTTTCCTGCTCCATTCGTGCCCGTAACTCCAAAAATTATTTTTTCTCTCATCTCCATTTAATATACCATCTCCAAGCATTTTTAGCTTTAATTTGTTATAATAAAATATAAATTCCTCAACACCTAACACCAAAAACCATTTTGCCGTCAATGATTTCATCACCGACTTCGAAAACATTTACCAAATCTTCGGACAAAAGACTGAACTTGATTACAAAAAGAAAAAATGTCGCTATTTTATTTATCGACCTATTGAAAGCGACCAAAAATCTGCCACCTTCTCCATTCCTGTGGATAATATTGCCAAAAGCGGCATGAGACATCTCATCAACCCCAAAGAAATAAAAGAGATTTATAAATTTCTTAAAAAACCACTTCCCGAATCCGACATCTTCGATTTCAAAGGCATCAAAGAAATTCTTTATCTAAACGATCCCCAAAAAACAATTTACGTTCTCAAGCATCTTCAAGCCAATAAGGAAAGCACTGGTGAAAAATTTTCCAAAAACTATCAAGAAATTCTCGATAAAATCGTTTTTCATCTTTCCCAAGAAATTGCCTTTATCTCCAAAAAAACCACTGAATCAGTCCAGAAAGAAATTCTCAAACTTCTCTAGTCCTCTCCCGCCTCTTAATGATAAAATATCCATAATTCCTAATATTTTTAGGCCCATAGTGAAATGGTTATCACCGCAGTCTCCAAAACTGCTATTTGAGGTTCGAGTCCTCATGGGCCTGCCTACATGATAAAATAACCTATCATTTTTCAATTTGTAATTCTTAATTACTAATTTTTAATTGATTTTGGGCCCATAGCGTAGTTGGCTAGCGCGTTCCCATGGCATGGGAAAGGTCAGGGGTTCGAGTCCCCTTGGGTCCACAATTTTCGAGTTGAATCGTTTCTTTAATTTGCTATCATTAGCTACTATGTCAACACCAAAAGTCACCAAAGCTGTTATCACCGCTGCCGGTCGTGGCACTCGTTTTTTACCCACCGTCAAAGCCTACGCCAAAGAGCTTGTTCCCATCATCGATAAACCAAATATTCAGTGTCTAGTCGAAGAAGCCATCGCCGCCGGTATTACTGACATCTGCATTGTTCATCGTCACGGTGAAAAAACTATCAAGAAATTCTTTGCCCCTGACGCAGATTGGGACAACTATCTAAAAACTGTCAACAAAACCGAAGCCCTAGATTCTCTAAGAAAAATTTGGAAAGGTTTAAAAACCTTAAAATTTGTCCCTCAACATCTCCACCTTCCCTATGGCAACGCCTCCCCCATTTTAGCTGCCAAGTCCTTTATTGGTAACGATCCCTTTGTTTATATGTTTGGTGACGATCTTATTGTCGAAAAAGATACTGGTCGTTATCTTCGCCGCATGATTTCCTCTTTCAACAAATATTCTCCTGCCATTGTTGTTTCCGTTAAAGATGTTGGTCCCGAGGAAATTGTCCGCTATGGTTCTGCTAAATATATCGAAGATCCAAAATATCCTCACCGAATTTCCGCCATGTACGAAAAACTTCCCGCCTCAGAGGCTCCCTCCTTTTTTGGTCAAGGTGGTCGTTTTGTTGTCAATTCTAAAAAACTTTGGCCAGTTTTAAAAAACCAAAGCCTAGGTAAAAGCGACGAACTCTGGTTCGCCGATGCTGTCAACACTCTCGCCGCCACCGACATTGTCATTACCGAAGCCACCGACAAAGAATCCGATTGGATGACCACTGGTGACCCTCTTCGCTGGCTAAAGGCCAATATCGCCACCGCCTTCACCAACCCCGACACCGCCGCCGACCTCAAAGCCTTTATCAAAATACTAAAGTAATTTTGTAATATTTCTATTCAAGTCTTTGTGTTATATTTAACTGATGAGTTATGAAGTTATTTTCTTTCAAACTAGTCGAGGTGACAGACCAGTTCAATCTTATGTCTACAGTCTTGACAAATCAACTTACTCAAAATATGTTCGACTTATTGATGTTCTCTCTAACTATGGACCATTGATATCCATGCCGTATTCCAGAAAACTAACTAAATATCTTTCAGAATTACGTACCAAAGGTAAAAACCCGATCAGAATAATTTACACATTAATAAAAAACCAATACTTTTTGCTTCATGCTTTTCAGAAAAAGACTCAAAAAACTCCCACAAAAGAAATCCAAATAGCTGAGAAAAGACGATTGACTTTAATATAACGTTTATGTTATAAACATACTATGAAAAGAGATATATCAAAATTTCAAACATTTGAAGATTTTAAAAGGGAATCTCTTAAAGATCCAGAAATTAAGAGGGAATACGATAAGCTTGGCCCTGAATTTGAATTAATCAATAAAATCATCGAAGCTCGTATTCACAAAAAACTAACTCAAAAAGATATCGCCGATCGCATGGGTACCAAACAATCCGCCCTCGCCCGACTCGAATCCGGCCGTTGCAATCCCACCATTGGCTTTGTTCAAAAACTCGCCACCGCTCTCGGTACAGACATTACTCTCACCTTTCCTGGAAAATAGTTCTCTAACCTACTCTCAGTAGATATCCATAGTCACCTTAATTCACGTCCTATAACTTGACATTATTACACTTTATTGATACACTTCCTTACAATTAATTGTTGATTGTTATAGTCAACTTTTAATTCCTTAACAAATCGAAGTTTAACTTCCCCTTAGTCACTAAGGGAGAGATTCTCGGGGTAGGGTGCCTGCTCCGCCGAAGCTTTAGCGTAGGCGAGGCTCATCGTAGGTCTGCAATGGAGAGCATGGGGTTGGTGGCTCCTCTAAGCTTATCAACTCTGTTCTCCATTGTAGATCTCTACCTCTCCGTTTCTCCCTTGGTGACTATATATTAGTTACCAAAATACTGCCGCAGTTACCTCAAACACCGCGTCTGAGATTAGCTAAAGCAGAGTTCTTTAACAATCTCTTTTTTCTTTGACTTGCTATAGCAAATTTATTTGCAAAAGCAGTCTTATCTTTCCAAAAGGCAAAGGTGCAACGATATTTTTTGTTTGGAAATCTCCAGTTTAGATCAAATCGCGTTAGCAACGCCTAACTAGAATTCAAAAATTTGATTTTTAGTTTGGCGTTGCTAGTATAGAACGCAAAAAAACAAAACTGGGGCAGACCTGATCAGCCGCCCCTTTCACGAAAGGAGATCTCCATGAACACAAGAAAAATCTTAACCGTATTGGTAACCATTGTTATTCTGATGGTTACACTGGCGTGTGTTTTTACCACGCCAGTCGAGCAAGCACCAGTGGAGGTGGTGAAAGTCGTGGTAGAATACCCGACCCAACCCCCTTCAGCTTGCGAAAAAGCAGCACCCGCTTCGGTAACCGAGCCGACCACCGCTGTCGCCACACAGGCACCAGCCGCCGCCAATCCCACCGAAGCAAACACTGCTTCAGAGCCCATAATCTCGGAACTTAAAACCAATTGTGGCACTTGGGACACAAACCCAAAAACCACAAACTGGTTAGTTCCTGGAGCAAGCGCTCGTGGTGATGTCAAAGCCGCAGGAGTCATTTATTATGACAACGGCGTTGGCGAAGGCACCACCATCATCAACAACTCTACCCAACCCATAGAAATTTATGGGGAATGGGGCAGTGGTTGCGAAACCTCGGTTGACGTTCAGTTCCTTGTCAACAAGGATCTTAGCGTTGGCTGTGGTGACACAACCGGTGATGGTGTGGGAGATGGTTGCTCGGTTGCCCGTGTAGTTGTGTTTGAGGATGGCAAAGAGCCAACCCAAACCTTCTATACTGAGCCTCAGTAGCCTTCTCTTCACGCAGGGTCCCCTCCGGGGGGCCCTGCACCGTGGCGGGAGCCAAAAAAAAGGAAAGAAAGAAGAAAGAGATTAGCGTACTACGGTTACCAAAGCACCGTACTGACGAGTTCCCACAAGGACGAATACGCTACATCTTCAACAAATACACTAATCCCCCATTCGGTAACACATATTCACCCATCTTTTGGTAATTTTCAACGTTTCTCCATATATCTTTAATCGCTTCTCTTCTTTGCCCCAACATTACATCATAAAAGGGTGCACTTTCAGTCTCCAAATCCGGCACCAATACATAGTCAAAATCCATCTTTCCCCATTTATCCAGCCCATGTATTTCTAAATTATTTTTTCCTGTCATTAATTTATATAGACCTATTGTATTATCATTCAATTCCGCCACGTTCATTACCACCAACAACTTTGCATTTTCCTCTGATAAATCAGTCAATATTTTTTCATTAGGCCAAACATTTTTTCTCACTTCTCTCACCGGATAATCTGAAAAATTAATCCAATTCACATCTCCCATCAAAAAAGTCGGTGTCGACACAATCACCGGCTTTTTTATTGGCCAATTAAAACCATTTTCCACAAAATTAAACCCCATCCATAATAAAAGTAATCCTAAGATTAAGTGTCTTACCCTCCTTGTCAAAGGAGGATGGTCAGTTGTTTTACTGACCGGGTGGATTTGCCCTCTCATTCCCCACCCCATCCACACTGCCACCGATATCAACAGTGGCATTGTAAATCTAAAATCTTTATTTTTAATGATTGTAAAAATGACGTAAGTCATTACTGTCCACCAAACCAATCTTTTGTTATCCCTGTCTTTAGGTATAAAAAATAAATTAACCCCAAAAACTATCGCCACTATCGGCCCAGCCTGGTGCAGAAAAAATAGCCTCAAATAATGTATCCACGTCTGCCACTGCCCCAAGTTCATTGGATCAGTCGCCACCTCACCCTGCCCCGCCAATCCAGTTAAATAATGATAAATGTTTGTCGAATTTATTATCCACCACCACCCCACCAGCATCATATATATCGCCCCTCCAACCACCAATTTCATCCAGAATTCTTTATTTTTATAATTTTCTATCAGTAAAATTATTCCTATCGGCCCAAAATAAATAAAACCATTTAGTTTTGTCAAAGACGCCAATATCAACATCCCCAACAACCCCAAACTATACTTACCATTCTTCAAGCCCTCCGATTTTATCCAAAAAAACAGTCCCCACACCACCCACGTCAAAAGCGGCAAGTCCAAAAGCATATTTCGAGAAATATCCCCTATTACTGGTAGCAAAGAAAACAAAATCCCCGACAGTAAAGCAATTTTTTTATCCTTACTCAACACTTCACTCAGCTTATATACCCCAATTATTGCTCCCACCAAAAACATCGTATTCAAAAAAGTAATCTTTGCTATTGATACCCCTAAAAGCAAACTCCATCCCGCCCCAATCAAGTAAATTAGCGGTGGGTAACCACCAAAAGATTTCACCAAATCGATAAAACTTCCCCAAAATTTACCCTGCATCCATTGGTTAGCCAAAATTGTTGATCTCAAATGCGCCGCCTGATCCCAAGCCGGTGGGTTTTTATCTAAACTCAACCACAAAATGTTTCCCAACACCAACAAAATTACCCAAATAAACAATATCCAGTCCTCTTTCTTAAACTTCTTCATCTAAAATTAGTATAAACTATATTATCGTGAAAAAAATTTTCTCTTCGTCTCTATTCTACCCTTTAATCTTAATTCTCCTCTGCCTTTTTATTGCCTTTAAAAACTATACTCCAGGAACATTTTTAACCGGTTGGGACACCCTTCACCCAGAATTTAATTTTCCCCTAAACTTTCAACGGCTTATTTTTGGAGTTTGGCGTTCTGATCAAGGTCTTGGTGATCTTTCAGGTCACTCAGCTATGGCCGATCTTCCCCGAGTAGCTCTTCTTTGGCTTTTTCACTACATTTTCCCATTAAATTTCCTTCGATACTCCTATATTTTTCTTTGTCTTATCATCGGACCATTGGGTTTCTACTATCTGATTAAACACCTGTTCAAAAAATCACATCTCTCCTCGCTAATCTCTTTTCTTTCTTCTCTTTTCTATCTTTTCAACCTTGGTACTCTTCAACAATTTTATGTCCCCTTCGAAATGTTCCCCACTCAATGGGCTTTTTTACCACTCTTAATTTTATTCTCTCTAAAATATTTACACTCCCAAAAATCTACTTATCTACTTATCTATTCACTATTAACTCTTCTGGCCACCCCTCAAGCTTATGCCGCCCAACTTTGGTATGCCTTTTTTGGAGTCTATACTCTTTTTCTACTTCTCTATACCCATAAAAATAAAATAAAACTTAAAGTACCTTTAACCCTATTGTTACTGACCCTTTCTCTCAACTCTTTTTGGCTTTTGCCCAACATCTACTATGCCCTAACTTCCACCCAAAATCCTCTTACCAACAAAAGTAACCGTCTCAACTCTCAAGAATACTTACTTCACAATCGGGCCACTGGTACCCTTGCCGACACCTCTCTGATCAAAGGTTTTTACTTCAACTGGAATGAATATAACTTCCAAAGAAAAAATTCTCAGGATCTCACCACCACCTGGAATCAACATCTAAAAAACATTGATGTTCAACTAATTGGCAATCTTCTCTTTCTAATCTCATTTTCCGGTTTAATTGCCGCCTTCATCAAGAAAGACAAAGTTCTAATCTCTCTTTCACCCTTCTTTATTATTCCTTTTTTTCTCTTAGCCAACTCCACCCCCATTATCAGGATTCCCTTTGACCTTCTCCTAAAAGTTACCATATTCCAAGAGCTTTTCCGTTTTATTTTCACCAAAGTATCCATTCTCTTTACCTTTGCTGTTTGCCTCTATTTTGCCAACACTATCAATCTTCTTTTAACCACTTTCCCCCGTCCCCGATTTATAAAATCTTTTTCCATCATCCTCATTTTTTCACTTCTCGTCTACTGCAACCCATATTTCCGGGGACAATTTATCTCCCCCATCGTTCGCGTCAATATCCCTTCTTCTTATTTTAAACTCTATCAATATTTACAAAAGGAAGAGTCTGGACGCATTCTCTCCCTGCCCTTAAACGAAACTGATGGTTGGCAATATTATTCCTGGAATTATCAAGGCTCTGGATTTTTATGGTTTGGTTTTCCTCAAAGTATTTTAGACCGCGACTCCGACCGCTGGGAAATAAAAAACGAAGAGGCTTATCGGGAATTCTTTTATCCTCTATATTCCAAAAACTCTTCCCAATTCTTTAACTCACTCCTCAAATACAACGTCCAATATCTTCTCTGGGATCAGGCAGTCATTCCCTCTTCCCCCAAAAATCGTGATCAAATTACTTTTAAGTATGAAACTCAAAAAATTCTCGATTCCCTTGTATTGCAAAATAAACTTTTTCCACCCAAACAATTCGACTCAGTTTTTCTCTATCAAATTAATTCTGACCCCAGCCTACTCAAACTACAGCAAATCAACAATTTCATCGGTCCCCAATATTCAAAAAATTACTGGGACTCTCAATATTCAGGCAACGACTATCTCACCACCAATACTTCGAAAGACACTATTTTTCCCCTCCGAAACATTCTAACTCAAACCGAAAACATCAATCAAAATATCTTTGATCTTGGCTCCACTCTTTCCACTATCAATCTCGATTATCGAAATCTCAATTCAATAAATCCCCATAATTCAAATCTAAAATCCGTTGACCAATCACTCCAAATTAGCGCCTTAAATTCCATCCAAGGGGTTGAGATCAACTTTTCCAATCTAGCCCACAATCAAGCCCATGTCTTAGCCTTTGAGACAAAATATTTCTCTGGCCTTCCTCTTCGTTTTTGTTTAAAAAATTCCTATACCACCCTCTGCACCCTAAAGGACCAAGTCAATAAGAACAAAGACTTTTCTACTGACTACTACCTTATACCTCCAATGGACGATTTTATTGGCTACACTCTAAGCATCAATGCCATTTCCCTCGCCTCAGTTCCCTCAGTTTCCCAAATAAAAAGCCTCTCTATCTCTTCTATTAGCTCAAATCCATTTGAACCCTCCTCGTCTATTCAAAATAAGAAATATCCCCAAAATTACAAAGTAATTTTCCCAAATAATTCACTAATTAAAATCTCGAATTTTCAATCATCTGATCCAGATCAATATATCAATCTATACCAATCCTATTCTTCTGCCTGGCTTGCCTTCTACTTTGACAATAATCAAATAAAACTCCTCCCTCATTATCTCCTCAACAATTGGGCCAATGCTTGGTTCGTCTCGCCGGAGCTCAGCGAAGGAGGAGATACTACCATTTATATTCTCTTCTGGCCACAGATATTAGAGTTTATTGGATTTAT
>Ga0180007_10005274_pt1 | contig 13197 bp, 9 predicted proteins | sample MM_PC_MetaG_FD_121122 | JGI IMG/M metagenome (GOLD analysis project Ga0180007, IMG submission 121122) | Groundwater microbial communities from the Aspo Hard Rock Laboratory (HRL) deep subsurface site, Sweden - MM_PC_MetaG | ecosystem: Environmental > Aquatic > Deep subsurface > Groundwater... | reverse complement strand
GATGATATGAATAAGATACAGAATTTTCAACAGGTCGCTCGCACCGAACTTCGCAAGGCGGCCTTGGAAATCGCGGAAGCGGGCCTTCAGGCGATAGACACCCCTTCGGTGGTGAAAAACCTGATTCGCTTGGAAGGGAACGCTCTTTTTATTAAAGAGCGTGAGTATTCTTTACAAGGAGTGGAGCGTCTCTTTGTGGTGGGGGTGGGGAAATGCGCCCTTGCAGCTGCCGGCGCCCTGGAAGATATCCTCGGTGAGAAGATTGCCGACGGCATCGTGCTCGACAAGAGAGCCGGGAAGCTCAAGCGCATGAGGGCCTTGCAAGGAGACCATCCTTTGCCTACGGAGCGCAACAGGAAAGCGACTGCAGAGATTATTGAGCTCCTCGAGCGCGCCACGGAACGAGACCTTGTGCTGTTCTTGGTTTCGGGTGGAGGGTCTACTTTTCTGTTTCAGTCAGAAACCCTTACTTGTCTTGAGGAAGGGGCAATCCTTAAGTGTCTGTTTGACGCGGGAGCTGCCATTCAGGAGATTAATGCGATTCGCAAGCACCTCTCCCTTGCGCGGGGAGGCCACCTTGCCAAATACGCGTATCCCGCAAGAGTTCTTTCCCTTGTGTTCTCCGATGTGCCAGGAAACAATCTTGACTTTGTGGCTTCCGGCCCCACTTTCAAGGATTCCAGTACAATGGAAGACGCCCAAAAGATTCTGGAGCGTTATGATGTGCAGGCAAAGTGCGGACTTTCCGAGATACCGCTCTTGGAGACCCCAAAGGAAGAGAAGCATTTTCGGAACGTGGAGAACATTCTCTTTCTTTCCAACGAAACTGCCCTCCAGGCAATGAAAGAAAAGGCGGAAGAATTGGGATTCTCCCCGAGCGTTGAGACCGCGGAACTTACAGGGGACGCAGAAGAGGTGGGAGAGGTAATTGCAAAAAAGCTTAAGGAAGGCGCCCTCTTTGTTTTGCTGTACGGAGGGGAAACAACCGTGAGGGTGCGCCATCCGGGAAAGGGCGGAAGGAACTTGGCGCTGGGGCTTTCCGCGTTGAGATTTCTTGGGGAAGGAGAGCTTGTGTTCTCTTTTGCTTCCGACGGTTTGGACAACACGGAGGCGGCGGGAGCTCTTTGTGATACAATGACAAGGGAGAAGGCAAAGGAGAAAGGAATAAAAGCGCAGGAGTACCTTGAGCAGAATAGGTCCTTTGAATTTTTTGAGGAGACGGGAGACCTGGTGTTCATGGGTCCCACGGGTTCTAATGTTTCAGATTTAATTATTGGCCTTCATGGATAAAGAACAATTCATTATTTGGTTCGCGGACCTCGCTATTCGCGATGTTCCGCTTGTGGGGGGAAAGAACGCAGCCCTCGGGGAGATGTATTCCTCTCTTACGAAACTGGGCGTGCGGGTACCTAACGGGTTTGCGGTAACAGCCAAGGCCTACTGGCATTTTCTGGAAGAGACGGGCCTGAAAAAGGGAATACGGGAAGCGCTGGAAGGCGTGGATACCCATAATATCAGGGATCTTCAAAAACGCGGGGCCGCCGTGCGCAAGCTTATCTTGTCAGTTGAGCTCCCCGAAGACCTCAAAGAAGATATTAGGAAGGCGTACGAGAAGCTGGGGGTCTCAAAAGGGGTAGCGGTGCGTTCTTCCGCCACGGCAGAGGATCTTCCGACCGCTTCTTTTGCGGGCCAGCAGGAAACCTACCTGAACGTGAAAGGAACAGAGGATGTACTTCTTTCCGTTAGGAAGGCAATTGCTTCCCTGTTCACGAATCGGGCAATTTCGTATCGGGAAGACAAGGGATTCTCCCATTTTGATGTGGCGCTTTCCGTGGGGGTGCAGGAGATGGTGCGTTCCGACTTGGCTTCCAGCGGGGTGTTGTTCACGGTGGACACGGAGACGGGGTTTGAAAATGTAATTCTCCTCAACAGTTCCTACGGATTAGGGGAAATGGTAGTGCAGGGAAGGGTGACTCCCGACGAGTTCGTGGTGTTTAAGCCCACCCTTCGAGAAGGATTCCATGCCGTGCTTGAGAAGACCTTAGGGGAAAAGGCCTTGAAGATGGTGTATGGCAAGAAAGGCACGAAGACGGTGCGGGTTCCTTCTCGGGAACGCAAGAAGTTCTCCCTTACGGATGAGGAGGTGCTTCAGCTTGCGAAGTGGGCGGTGTACATTGAGGAGCATTTTTTCAAGATTCGCGGCAAGATGCGGGCCATGGACATTGAATGGGCGAAGGATGGGAGGACGGGAGAACTTTTCGTGGTGCAGGCCCGTCCAGAGACCGTGCACGCGACCAAAGAGAAGAACGTCTTTCAAGAATTTCGTATGAAAGAAAAGGGAGAGACGCTTCTTGAGGGAATTGCGGTGGGTACGAAGATTGCCCAGGGCAAGGTCCGTGTTATCCGGAGCGCCAAGAACATTTCTCTGTTTCGGAAAGGAGAGGTGCTCGTGACGGAATCGACGGACCCTGACTGGGAACCGATTATGAAAATTGCCCAGGCAATCGTCACGAATAAAGGCGGAAGAACGAGTCACGCCGCAATAGTTTCCAGGGAACTCGGCATTTCTTCTATAGTGGGGACGGACAAGGGAACGAAGGTGTTGAAAACGGGCCAGCTGGTGACAGTGGATTGCTCTTCGGGCAAGACGGGATTCGTGTATAAGGGAGCGGTGCCCTTTGAGGTGCAGGAGCACCGAATAGATGTTCTTCCCGAACTCCGTACGCACCTAATGGTGAATATTGGGTCGCCCGATGAGGCGTTCGCCAAAGCCCATCTTCCCGTGAAGGGAGTGGGGCTTGGACGCATTGAGTTTATTATCGCTTCCAGCGTGGGCATTCATCCTCAAGCGCTTCTTGAGTATCCCCGTCTCAAGAAAGAGAGGGGAGCGGCGCGCCTGGCAAGAGAGATAGAACGGCGCACGGCAGGATACGAAGACAAGGCGCAGTTCTACGTGGACACCCTCATTTCCGGGATAGCGAAGATTGGAGCCGCATTCTGGCCCCACCCAGTGGTGGTGCGTTTCTCTGATTTCAAGACGAACGAGTACCGCCAGCTTTTGGGAGGAGAACGCTATGAGCCCCAGGAAGAGAACCCCATGCTTGGATGGAGGGGAGCGTCCAGGTATTATGATGAAAAATTCCGTGAGGCCTTCGCCTTGGAATGCGAGGCAATGAGGGGGGTCAGGGAAGAGAGAGGCCTGAAAAACGTTATTCCCATGGTGCCTTTCTGTCGCACTCCCGAGGAAGGGAGGAAGGTGCTTGCCATCATGGCGGAGCATGGTCTCTCCAAGGAAAAGGATGCAGAGTTCCGCTGTTACGTAATGTGTGAGATTCCCTCAAATGTGGAGCGGGTAGAAGAGTTTTTGGAGTTGTTTGACGGCATGTCCATAGGGTCAAATGACCTTACCCAGCTTGCCTTGGGCATTGACCGGGATTCTGCCCGGGTCGCCGGCATAGGAAATGAGACCGATGCTACCGTGAAGAATATGCTCGCGAGAGTAATTCGCTCGTGCAGGGAGAAGGGAAAGTACAGCGGCATTTGCGGACAGGCGCCCTCCGACTACCCTGAAATGAACGACTTTCTCGTGGAGCAGGGAATTGAGAGTATTTCCCTTAATCCCGACTCCGTGCTTCCCGCGATAAAACGCATAGCGGCGGCAGAAGCCACCCACCGTCCCAAATGAATCCCCACACTAATAAAGCTCTGAATTATGTTCTATGTATATTTTTTGCAAGGTACGATGTTAAAATTACGAGCAAGTATAAACCTTAATTAGTGTGGGGATGAAGATTGCATTTTTTGAGCTTGGCGAATGGGCGAAACCCCTTGTGCAAGAGGCGCTTTCCGCGCATGAACTTTCTTTTTCCGAAGAGGCGCTTGACGAGTCGCATGTTCCCGGCGACGCCAATGTAGAGATTATCTCCGTGTTCGTGGGTTCTTCCTTGAGCAAAAAGGTACTTGATCAATTCCCGAAACTTAAACTTGTTGCCGTAAGGTCCATGGGGTTTGACCACATAGATATAGAGGCCTGCAGGGAGCGCGGTATTCTCGTGAGCAGGGTTCCCGCCTACGGGGAAAACACGGTTGCGGAATATACCTGGGGTCTCATCTTGAGTTTGACCCGCAAGATTTACCAGGCAGTGGACCGCATTAAGGAAACGGGGGAGTTCACATTTAAAGGATTGCGAGGCACGGATGTGGAGGGTAAGACCCTTGGCATAGTGGGCCTGGGCAAGATTGGTAAGCGGGTGGCCCGCATTGCGAAGGGTTTTGAGATGCGTCTTATAGGGACTGATCCTCATCCGGACGCGGAGTTCGCAAAAGAAACTGGGCTTACCTATGTGGAACTGGAAGAACTCCTCTCCACCTCCGATATTATAACCCTCCACGCCCCTCTTCTGGACAGCACGCGCCATCTTCTCAATAAAAAGAACATGAGGACTATAAAGCACGGGGCTTATCTCGTGAATACCGCGCGCGGAGGTCTTGTGGAGACCGAGGCCCTATGTGAACAGCTTCTAAGCGGACAACTTGCGGGTGTCGCCCTTGACGTGCTTGAAGAAGAAGGAGACCTGAAAGAAGAACTCGAGCTGCTTTCCCGACCCGATGCCTCGGCGCAGGACTTCAGGGTTCTTTTGGAGAATCACCGGCTTATACGTATGCCCAACGTGCTCATCACTCCGCATAATGCCTTTAACTCGCAGGAAGCCCTGGAATGCATTGTGGAAACCACATTGCGGAACATCCAGGGATTTGTGGGAGGAAAGCCAATAAATCTCGTTTCCTAGCATGAAGGTGCAAAAGATTGGAGTACGTCCGGTATTTGACTCCAGAGGGAAAGAAACTATTGAGGTTGTTTTCAGGGCTAAGAGGATATTCAGCGCCAAGATTCCTTCAGGCGCCAGCAGAGGAACAGGGGAGGCGTCTGTATTCACTCCAGCCGCGGCTAAGAAATCAGCAGAGAAGGTGCAGGAAAAGCTCCGAGGAAAGGAGTTTTGTTCTCTTCGGGAATTTGACCTGGCGCTTCTCGCGCTGGATTCCAGTTCCAGGAAAGAAAAGATAGGGGGGAATGTCGCCTTGGGTTTGTCTATTGCGGCCGCCCGCGCGCTTGCTTTTGAAAAAAACCAAGAACCCTGGGAATTGCTCTCCGAAGAGTTTTTCCCCAAGGTGAAGGCGCCTCTTCCTCTCCTTTTTTCCAATGTTATTAATGGGGGAGCGCACGCTCGTTCAAATCTCGACCTGCAGGAGTACATGTTTGTCGCGGATCCTTCCGGAGATCTCCTCGGAGCGGTGCGCCAGCTTATTTCGCTGTATCGGGAATTGGGAGCCCTTTTGAAAAAGGAGCGGAGGGTTACCCTGCTCCCTCGCGGGGACGAAGGGGGGTATGCCCTGGATTTCTCGAATAATCTTGAGCCGCTTGAGCTCCTGCAGAGGATTGTGGAGGAAAAAGGGCTTGGGCGTACATTTTCCCTCGCATTGGATGCCGCCGCCTCCCAATTCTTCCGCAAGGGACGTTATTCCTTTGATGGTGCCTTGAGAACCAGTCAGGAGCTGCATGAGTTTTATCTTCATGCGGCAGAGAACGTTCCCCTGCTTTTCTCTGTGGAAGATCCTTTCGCGGAACAGGACAGGGAGGCGTTTCGCGCGTTTCTAAAGAAAGCGGGGAAGAGCATGTGGGTTGTGGGAGACGACCTTACCGCCACACACGCAGAAGAAATACGGAATGCGCGGGGCCTCGTGAACGGCGTGATTATCAAGCCAAACCAGGTGGGAACGGTGACCGAGACCTGCGAGGCGCTGGAGGAAGCAAGGAAACAGGGCATGAAGGTTATCGTATCTCATCGTTCAGGGGAGACGAGCGACCAGTTTATCGTCCATCTTGCGAGGGCATGCGGAGCGGACGGGGTGAAGCTGGGAGCTCCAGCTGGAGAGCGTATGGGAAAGTACAACGAACTGCTCCGCGTGTATACGGTCTAAGAAAAAAGAACCCCCGGAGTAACTCTTGAGAGTTCTTTCATTTCATTTTGTTGTCAAGTACCTAGGCCGAAAGTTTTTCAAGGGGCCTGCTTTCCTACGACCCGCGCCTTAGTATTTTTCACTCTGGAGCTCTTGATGGGATGAGGGTATAATGGCTAACATGAATCTTACGAAAGAACTGCAGGCGTTTCTCATGGGTGAGGTGCAAGACGACCTGGACACGAGAAAGAAGTACAGCCGCGATACGAGCTTGTTTGAGGTAATGCCGCGCCTCGTGGTATTCCCCAAGAATGTAGAAGACCTCTCCAAGCTCGTGAAGTTTGTGAAGGCGCACCCCGAAGAGCGCCTTTCTTTGACTTGCAGGTCAGGGGGTACGGATATGTCTGGCGGGGCTTTGGGAGAGAGCATTATCGTGGATATGTCCAGGCACTTCACGAAACTCAAGGAATTGGGGGAAGGGTATGCGGTGGTGGAGCCGGGCATGTTCTACCGGGACTTTGAAAAGGAAACACTCAAGAAGGGACTTCTCCTCCCTTCGTTCCCAGCTTCTTGGGAAACCTGCACGGTGGGCGGTATGGCGGCGAATAATTCTGCAGGCGAGAAAACCCTTAAGTACGGCAAGACCGAGGACTACATATTGCGGCTCAAAGCGGTGCTGGCAGACGGCAACGAGTATGTCGTGGAACCTCTTCAAGGAGAGAAGCTCAAAGAGAAGCTTGCTTCTCCAGGATTCGAGGGAGACCTCTACGGGAAGATGTATAAGATGATAAGCGAGAACCATGAGATACTCTCGCAAGCTAAGCCCGATGTCTCCAAGAATTCGGCGGGCTACGCGCTCTGGAATATTTGGCGCAAGCCCACGTTTGACCTGACCCAGCTTTTCTGCGGTTCCCAAGGAACCTTGGGTATTATTACTGAAATTACCTTTCGTCTCGTGCGCCCAGCAGCGCACTCCGCCCTTTTGGTGCTTTTCCTCCGGGATATTGGCAAATTAGCTGAAGTGGTGGAGCGCGTGATGCAGTATGAGCCGGAAAGCTTTGAAGCGTACGATGACCACACACTGAAGTTTGCCCTTATGCACCTGCCGGATTTCGTGCGGCTCCTCAAGGGGAACGTGTTTTCCCTTTCCTGGCAGTTCCTTCCAGAGTTTCTCTTGTTCTTGAAGGGAGGGTTCCGACTTCCCAAGTTCGTTCTGCTAGCTGAATTCACTGGAGACAGCGAGCTGGAAGCGCGCGAAAAAGCAAGGGACGCGGAGAACGCTTTGGAGTCCCTTAGCTTGCAGACGCACCTCACGAAGAGCGAAAAGGAAGTGAAGAAGTACTTTACGGTGAGAAGGGAAAGCTACAATCTTCTGCGCAAGCACGTGAAGGGCAAGAGGACAGCTCCCTTTATTGATGATGTTATTGTGAAGCCGGAGTTCCTGCCAGAGTTCCTCCCCAAGCTCACGAAGATCTTGAAACGCTATCCCCAGCTCCTCTACACCGTATTCGGGCACGCGGGAGACGGAAACTTTCATATCATTCCCTTAATGAATCTTGAGAATCGCGAGAACCGCGAGCTCATATTTAAGCTTTCCCAAGAGGTGTATGAGCTCGTGTTCAGCTATCGCGGCTCCATGACCGCCGAGCACAACGATGGCATCGTACGCACTCCTTTTCTCAAAGCAATGTACGGGGCGGAAGTAGAAAAGCTCTTTCGGGAAACGAAGCTTGCGTTTGACCCAAATGATATATTCAATCCAGGCAAGAAGGTGAATGGTTCCGTGCAGTACGCCATAGAGCATATAGCAGAAAAGAACTAACATACTTTCAATGCTTCAAAAAGTAGAAGACCTTAAGAATGTATCCTCTAAAGAAGTGCTGGGTTATGCGACTGGGGAGCACGCAAAGGAGATTGAGGAACTCGCCAAGTCCCTGCGCGGCAAGCGGGTACTGCATATTAATGCGACGCCGCAGGGAGGGGGAGTGGCAGAAATTCTCAAGAGTTTGATTCCCTATCTTCGCGCCTTCGGAGTGGAAGCCGAGTGGTACGCTTTTGATCCCGCCCAAGCGCCCTCCGGGTTCTTTGGTTTTACGAACCGTCTCCACAATGCCCTGCAAGGGGAGCCCACGGAGTTTTACCAAGAAGAGTGGGCTACCTATGAGCGTGTGGGACAGCATGTGGCAGCCGAACTAGATGAGATCCCCCACGATGTGCTCGTCGTGCACGACCCCCAGCCCCTGCCCGCGGCGCGTTTCCTTTCCCATAAGTTGCCTCGTATTCTTTTCATACATATTGATACGGTTAATCCCCAAAAGGGCGCGTGGGGGCATGTCCTGCCTTTTGTGGAGGAATACGACCAGGTAGTGTTCAGCAACGAGGAGTTCGTGAATTCACACATTTCTCGAGAGAGGTTCCGGGTGTTTCAGCCCGCCATCGACCCATTGGCCGCAAAGCAGCGCATGGTGCCCCAAGAGGAGGCGCGTTCCTTTCTTGTTCCTTTTGGGATTCCCCGGGAGGGTTCTCTTGTGGTGCAGGTTTCCCGTTTTGACATCTGGAAGAACCCATCGGGAGTGGTGGAGGCATTCCGTATTGCCCGCCAGAATTGCCCCGGCACGAAACTCGCCCTCGTGGGATTCCAGGAGGCAAAGGACAATCCGGAGGCGACGAAGGTGTACGAACGCGTGAAGGTGATGGCCCAGGGAGAAAAGGACATCTTCTTGTTCTTTGATCCTGAAGTTCTTGCGGGTTCCTCCATTGGGGAATTTACCATGATGGTTCAGAATGCCGCCGATGTGGTGGTGCAGAACTCCATTCGCGAGGGATTCGGTCTTACCGCAACGGAAGCTATGTGGAAGGGGAAGGCGGTCGTGGGAGGGCCGGCCTCCGGTATTCAAAAGCAGATTATTCGGGGAGAGAATGGCCTTATTGCGGTGAGCGTGGAAGAGCTTGCCGCCTCCCTTGAGTACATGCTCACGGACAAGGAGGCGAGGGCGCGTCTGGGAACTGCCGCAAAAGAGAGCGTACGCAAGAGTTTTCTCATGCCGCGTCTTCTTTTGGACCATTTGCGCCTTTATAAAGAGCTTGTTTCCCCTGTGGAGAACTAAGGGTAACGCATACAACCCCTGGATACTTGACTGCTTGCCGTTCTTCTTCTACCCTAGGAACTATAAAGGTTCGTTTCCAAGGCGTTTATCCAGAGGAAGTGGGTGAGAATCCCACGCTCCCCCGGAACGGTAATTCCCCTTGAGGGATAAGCCCGATCGACTGGATGTGCGTATATACGTTAGAAGTGTTGTGTCCCTCGCGGGCGGGGATGGCTTCTTCTTGAGATTCGCTTCCAGCGGACCTTAGGTTGCCTCCTCTTCCAGAGGAGTTTTTCTATGTCCAAATTCTTTCCTTTTCTTTTCATTCTAGTTCTCGTTCCTTTTCTCTTGGGAGCGGCTTCCTTCTCTACGCGAGCGAGCGAGGCACAGGAGGCGACCTCGCGCGCGGTTTCGTATCTCAAGACCCAGGAATCCTCTCCTTGGATTGTTATGGCTTTGGCTGCTGCCGGAGAGAGTCCGGATGCGGAGTTCCTCAAGGATTCCTCGGGCTTGGAAACCGCGAACGACGTGAGCAAGCACGTGCTCGCCCTGGCGGCAGCGGGCAAAGACCCACGCAGTTTTCCAGACGAGGACCTGGTGGCTCGCCTCAAGGGATTCTTTGACGGGAGCCAGTTCGAAAGTCCGGACACCCTCAACGACGACATGTGGGCAGTTCTTGCTTTGCGGGCCGTTGGAGTGGGTACGGGAGACCCCGCAGTGGCGGGAGCTGTGTCCTTTCTCTTAGAGAACCAGAACGAAGACGGGGGATGGGCCTGGAACAAGGGAGGAGCCAGCGACACCAACGACACGAGCATCGGGGTCATTGCGCTCTTGGAGGCAGGCATGGAAAGCGGGAACGCGGCAATCCAGGACGCGGTCTCGTATCTCAAGACAGCGCAGAACGAAGACGGGGGATTCCCTTACGATCCTTTGAGCCCTTACGGAACGGATTCGGATGCGAATTCGGACGCCTTCGTGGGAGCCGCCATCTCCAAGCTCGGGCAGGACCCCGCTTCCTGGGAAAAGAACGGGAATAATCTGGTGAGTCATTTGCTTTCGCTTCAGGCGGAAGAAGGATTCTTTGCCTACCAGGAGGGACAGGGGGAGAATGCGTTTACTTCGGTTACTACCGCCCAAGCCGTTATAGCCCTCACCTCTGTTTCCTATCCCGTGGCTTCTCTTCCAGAACGCAGTTTCGTGGAGGTGTCCTTTCGTATTGAGGGGGCCTCCTCTGAAGTGTGCCGCGGGAAGGCGGAGGTAAAAACCGCAATGGACGTGGTGAGGGAAGCGGCGGGAACGTGCGGGTATTCTTTTGTCGTGAAAGATATGGACTTCGGGCCTTACCTTACCCAGATAGGAGAGGATGCGGCGGAAGGGCTTGTGGGTTGGCTATACCTCGTGAACTGGGTTTCCCCTTCGGTGGGGGCTGACGACTACGTGCTCGCAGAAGGGGATTCCGTGCTCTGGTATTACGGGGAGTGGGGAGAAGAACCATTGCGTCTCTCTCTTGCCCGAGACACAAGCGCGTTTCTTCCAGGAGAGACGGCTGAAGCCCTGCTGGAGTCCTTTAATGGAGTTGCTTGGCGCGCGGTGAGCGAGGCCGTTGTTCTTGTGAACGGTTCTTCCTTTGAGGTTCCCGACGGAAATTCCTTTGTCATTCCCCTTGCAGGAAGCGGAGTATTTGAGGCGCAGGCAGAGAAGGAAGGATTCGTGAGGTCTAATCCGCTTATTCTTACGGCCGCAGAATCCCTGCTGGAGATTCCCATGGAAGTGGAGATTGTAGCGGAGGGAGGGGGAAGCGAGGGAGGGAGCGTGATTGAGGCGGGGTTCTCCGTTTCTACCGCGCGCCTGGATTTTGGAAGGATGTCTCCTGGAAAGAAAATGAGTCAGCAGATTGTCTTGCGCAACGAAGGAACGAAACATCTGCAGGTGAAAGCGCTCGTGGAGGGAGATGAGGTATTCCGTTTTCTTAGATTAAACAGCGTGCTCTGGGATGTCTTTGAGGCGTTTCTCGCGACGGACTCTTCTGTTGATGTGGATGTGTCTCTCGCAACCCCTCCCGTCTACCGGTCGTCGGGCAAGAAAGAGGGAACGCTCCTGTTCTGGGGGAAGGCGTCGGAATAATGTATGAAGTGGCTCTTTGTTATGCTGTTTCTTTTTCCCCTCGCGGTTTTTGGAGCAGTGCGGGGGGTGGGCGTGCGGCCCGCGAGCATAGAGGCCTCGTTTTTCCCCTATACAGAGCAGTTGTTCGTTCAGAATCTTTCTGCGGAAAAAGAGTGGATAGAGATAACTATAGATAAGCATGCGGACCTTTTCTCCCTGGAACCGGGACGTTTTTCTCTGGAGCCGGGGGCGGTGGCGCGAGTGCTCGTGACCTTTGAAGAACCCGAGCAGTCGACATCGGGAAATATTCTGGTCGCGGCAACCAGGGTTTCTCCCCAGGGCCTAGAAACCGGGACGGGTATGAAGATTCCCTTTCGTCTCCGGAAGAACGTTCCTTCCGAGTACGTGTTTGTTGCTTCCCTGGAGGGAATCTTTAGTTCCGGGGCCGCAAAGGTTGTGGGGGGAATAGCCCTTCTTCTGTTTTTGCTCGGAGCGCTTTCCACGGGCCTTGCCGTTCTTTTGTTCCAAGGTAGGGAACCTCGGGTATGAAACTGCCTACTCTTTTGCTGTTCGGAGCATTGCTTGGCGTATTTCTCACCGGGCTGAACACCGGACTCTTTCTTTTACGGGAAGAGCGCGGTTTTAACGGAGGGGAGATTGCCGTTGACCTCCGTATTGACTATGGAAGCGGAGACCTCCAATCCTTTCCCGCAGAGAGTTTGAGGGCGGGAAGCGCGGTCCTGGAACTTCTGGAGGCGCTGGAAGAACGGTACGGTGTGCCCGTGGAGACGAGGAAGTTCTCGGGAGTGGGCGTGTTCGTGGAAGCGATTCACGGGGTGCGAAACACGGAGTCCAGCTATTGGCAGTACTGGGTGAACGGGGAGTATGCAAGGGTTGGAGCAGGGCAGTACATCTTGAAAGACGGAGACGAGGTTCTCTGGAAGCGGACAGGAGAGTAGGAAGGAGAACTTTTTTTCTTTTGGTTTACAGTCGGAAACTTTTGTATAATTAGGTATATGGTTATGCGGATTACGGCAAAGACGCGCCTCTGCATCATTATTGGAGATCCTGTAGAGTATTCCCTTTCTCCCCAGATGCATAACGCGGGGTATGAAGCGCTTGGCATAGCGGAGCAATTTGTGTTTGTCGCTTCTCGCGTAGAGCGCGGCAGGATAAAAGAGGCCGTGGAGGCGATGCGTACGCTGAATTTTCGGGGTATGACGTGCACCATGCCGCACAAAAAGGAGGTTATCGCCTATTTAGACGAGGTAGAGGAATCCGCGAGGATGATAGAAGCAGTTAATACCATTGTGCAGGAGGACGGCATTTTGCGCGGCTCCAACACGGACTGGATTGGCGCTATCACTGCTCTTGAACAGCATATTTCTTTGGATGGTAAGAGCGTTGCGATTCTTGGCGCCGGAGGAGCTGGGAGAGCAATGGCGTACGGCGTTGCCCAGAAGGGGGCAAGATTCACCATATTCCATCGGGAAGAGGATGCTTTAGATGCTCAAGAAATCGCGGAAAAGTTCGGGGGACAACAAAAAGGGCTCTCTTCGATTTCTGAAGTGGCGCAGGCAGATATCATAATGAACGCCACCCCAGTTGGCATGGCTCCTGCGTTCGCAGAGCGGTCTTTGGTGCCAAAAGAAGCAATACGGCCTCATCATATTGTGTTTGATGCTGTGTATTCTCCGCTGGAGACACGTCTTTTGCGAGAGGCAAAAGAGAGGGGAGCACAGACCATATGCGGAGTTGAAATGCTGCTCTATCAAGGGGTGACACAGTTTGAAAGATATGTGGGGCAAAGGGCGCCGATTGACGCGATGCGCCGAGCAATCACGGAGGTGCTGGCAAAGAGAAAAGCCGTCTAGTGAGGACGCGCATTTTCAGGACGTGCATCTTGAGGACGCGCATCCTGAGGACATGCATTTTAAAAGTACACAGTTCCGTTTTCGGAAGTAAAGTAAAGGCAACAACCTATAATGTTCCGATCGGACTATTATCCGTCGGTGCCTTTTTGTGGTAGCTGGAAGATTTTTCTTAGATG